>Ga0102934_1000358_pt1 | contig 29619 bp, 25 predicted proteins | sample SalPonR2_A_D1_MG_FD_78175 | JGI IMG/M metagenome (GOLD analysis project Ga0102934, IMG submission 78175) | Salt pond soil microbial communities from South San Francisco under conditions of wetland restoration - Salt Pond MetaG R2_A_D1_MG | ecosystem: Environmental > Aquatic > Marine > Intertidal... | reverse complement strand
ACCGTCATCAGGGAGTGGCAGGCAACGAGCACCCAGAGGGCGGGACCGGCCACCTCCGTCGGGGGAAGGACTCGTTCCTCCGCCGCCTCTTTCTCACGCGCGCCGGGCGAGGCTCGACCCTGCGACCCGATTTTTTCCGAGGAGGCTTCCTGGCGGCCGTCCAAAGAGACGAGGCCCCGCAAAACGAGGTCGTCCAAGGTGAGAGTGCCGGTCTTGTCGAAGCAACAGGTGGTGACCTTCCCCGCGTAGGGGATCCGGAAGGGCTCCGTGCAGAAGACCAGGGCCTTGCTCAGGGCGGCCAAAGAGTTGGTGACAGCGAGGGAAAGCTCCATGGGGAGCTCGGGTGGCACCACGGAGGTGATGATCATGATGCAATGCAGCCCCAGCTTGAAACGGTTCCGGCCCTCGTCTTTGAGCCCGTCCCTGAGCACCACCCCGGCCGCCGCCACCGCAAAGAGCAGGAGGATGCCGATAAAGACCGCGGTCTCAGAAGACCCAGCCGTCACGCGCCGGGTGCCGAACAAGATGGTGCGCATGAGCTGGCCCTGGCTCGTCTCGAATCCCGTCCGAAGCACGAAGCCGAGGGCCCCCGCCTGGTCCGGGGGCCCTCGGACGTTGCTTTTGCTGCCGCCGCTCTTTTTGCCCTCGCCTTGGGCCTGCTTTTCCTCCCCCAGCTGCAAAACCTTGGTCCCTCCAAAGACGACGTGCGAGCGGACGTGCGCGTTGGCAGAGACACCGGCTCCCAGGGAGAAGAAGGGAGGTGGCACCAAGTCCTCCTCAGGCCCTCCACCGCCTTCCATCCCCCCCCTTTTCCTCCTTCCTTCACTTCCTTCCATTTCCAGGCATTCCTTCAATTGCGGAGTGCTCTCTCCCGTCAGCATCGCCTCGTTGACGATACACGAACCCCGCAGCAGCAGCAAATCGCACGGGACCAACCGCTCCGAGGGCGGAGCCTCCTCTCCCTGCCCGCGCTCGGCATTCACCGGAGGTGGAGGGTGAGCTTGGTGACGGGCGCGTCGATTCGACCCGCCGCCCTTTCCCTTGAATTTTGCTAGAAAGGAGCCCTTGGCGCGGGACCTGAGGGCCTTCTCTTCCTCCTCCTCCGCGCCGGCGGCAGGGTGGGCGTTCATCCTCCCTAAAGAGACCAGGTCACCCGGAAGCAATGCCTCGGTCGAGAGGCAGGTCCAGCGCCCTTCCCGATGAACCCAGACACGGTAGGGTGGTCGGCGCATGGACCGCAGCTCTTCCAGCGACCGTTGGCGTTGGTAGCAGACGGTGGACTCGAAGACTACCAGGAGGACGAGGGTGAAGAGGGAGTAGTACCAGTACTCGTCCAGGGACCACAGCAACACACATAGCACCTGGAACACGAAGAATGGTGCGACGGCATGCTCCTTGAACAGCTCCAGGAAGGGCGGGAGGGGGATGTCGAACACGTTTTTCCCCCATATTCGACCAGCCATCGCGACTTCTTGCTCCTGTGTGTGCCCCGTGCGTGCATGGAAGTGCTGAACAAGCCCACAGGTAGGATACGAGAGACGCTCAAAATCTGTTCTCCGTGCCGCAGGCTTCCAGTAGCAAAATACTGTTTTTTGAAAAGTAAAGCGTGCGTAAGGCAAGCTATGGTCTTCCCCTACCACTGTGATGCTTCGCGCTGCTGTGTCCTTCGGTAGCAACACCGCAGTACCTCCGCCGTTTTCCACATTTTCATGGCTGACACGCTCCAATGGAACTATCTCTTCCACGCCTGAGTTGCGGGGAGGCCGGACGCGGACATGAGTGGCCTCCTGGACCGTCGAGACCTGGGTGTAAGAGACGGCGGCATTGCAGGCTACGGACCAATGCGTGGACAGATGCGTCAGCAGGTGGGTGATGAGGACAAAGGGCCATGCAACAAGGATCCACAAAGGAATATTGCGCTCGGATGTGCTGGATGTGGTGACCGATTCATTTCGGTCCTCTACTATTGTAAAAGGAGCGACTGCCACAGCGAGCAACACAACGTAGGTGACAAGGAAGGGCCCAAAATCTAGTCGACTGCTTCCGGGTCGTGCCTTGTAGAGGCCAGCCCAGGCGACGGTCTTATCCTTCATCAACCTGTGAAACGAATGAGTCCGAAGCCAGGTGAATACGGGGGAGGGGGGCACAAAAACGGCGACCTTGGGCGTGGGAGGCGAAAGCGAGGGGAAGGGGGCGCAACGAGGGGCGGAGGGGAGAGCAAGGGGTACATTGAGTGCTCTAGACGGCAGCTCTGCGGTGGAATCATCCACGATTTCATTAGTTTGGTTATCAGGATGTCTGTCATTTAACCAAAATTCTCTAAAGGACATGACAATTGAACTTGTCGTGCGATGCCTTGTATTGTTATTTGCTATGATCCTACCCTCATGCCTCAGACCTCCCCTCCATACAACCACAATGTCAAGCTCCACAATGGTGGTAAAACGGAAGCCTAGCCGGAAGGAAAAAAGGCTACAGAAAAAGCTGAAGCGGTTAGAGGAAGAATTATCGAGTGAAGACGAGGATGGTCAGGAAAAAGCGCAACAAAGGCAGGCTTCGAAAAAGTCGTCTTTGCAAGATACTGCGCGAGCTGCAGGCCCTACGCGTGCTCTTGATTCAACGGAGTACCACGACGACAAAAGTGACGATGAAAAGGAAGACATAGACGGTGGAAGCGACGCTAGCAGCAGCAGTGGTGTGGGGCAGGAAGGAGATGAGTCGGACGCGGGTATGGAAAGCTTCGACGAGGATGTGGGTGGCCGGGAGGACGACGAGGTCATGTCGGACGGCAGCCGAGGAGAAGGCCCCACCAGGCCTGACAGGGGCCAAAAAGACGGCATGGCCGACGTGATGGCGCGCATTTTGAACCAACAGGTGAATAAAAAGGCGCCCGTGTTGGCCAAGCGTCGGACCGCGTTGATGAAGGAGATGGAGGAGGAGAAGAAGGCAAGGGCCCGTGCCAAGACCGCCGCAGAGCGGAAACGAGCGGCACTCAATCATCAGCTTTACGTCCCAGACCATACGGATGCAGAAAAAGAAAGGCAGCTCAAGCGCATCGCGACCCGCGGCGTGGTGGCCCTCTTCAACGCCGTGACCAAGGCGCGGCAGGCGCAGGAGGAGAAAGGGGGCGGGTCCGGGCCAGGTAGGTCGATGGATGTGGAGGAGGTTTTGTCATTCTTTCCTTTGATGGGCAACGAGGGGTCGAGAGTCTCCAAGAGCGCGTGTTGCCCCTGGCTTAGGTGAGGCCGAAGTGATGATTGCCAAATTCAATGCATAGTTCACCTGAATTATCCTTGATGACAAAGAAGCCATCTTATCTTTCGCCCCTATCTGATCTCCTTACCGAGCCCCTTGAACCTGTATGTGTTTTTAAACTTGTAAGCAACGCTTCAGGCTCGACGTCGTCGGCTTTTACCCCTCATACTCCTCCCCACCCTCCTCTTCCCTCCCCACCTCCTCCTCTTCCTCCCCCTTCTCTCCTCTCCTGATGACCGTCTGCACGCGCAGGCAAGGCCAAGGACATGTCCAAGAAGGAATTTCTTGAGATGCTAAAGTCCTCCACTTCAAAGTCCAGAGGCATGGGAGCTGACGGAGGCCCCGCGAGGGAGAAGAGTGGTGGGGGCGGAAATTCCTTCATGGATGAATTCGCGACGGAGGGGAAAGCGGAGAGAGAGGCGAGTTGGGCGGCGATACAGGACGACTATCTGATGAAGGCGCCCAAAATAGACGACTACAGCGAGGGGGAGGAGGAAATGGAGGGGCCAGGGCTGATGGGCGGGTCGGAGGAGGAGTAGCCGGCTTGTGTCCGAAAGAATGTACAGCGCGCTCGATAAGCAGCAGGAGCACATGGCAGGCAAGGCGCAGGGCCTACGCCTGAGTGTAGTTGATTTCTTTACTCCTCTCAGTCCGCCTTCTCCTTATTCATCCGCCCGACCCCACCATGTCAGAGGTCCCTCTTTCTTTCTCTGCTTCTTCTCGACCCATCCCATCCCCGCCCACGCACGTGCTTTGATACAGAGTCCCCACGCTCCTCGTTCTATCATCCTGCCCACCTCCATCATACGTCCGGATCGGTAAACTGGACAACGCCATACGTCCCCGTCACCATCCAGTCCCTTGGCTTCTCCCGCCTCGCCCTCTCTACCTCCCCCTCCGCCATCCCACACCCCAGCTCCGCCTTGAGCGTGCGTAGCGCCGTCACCGGGGAGGGGAAATAGGAGGCCACGTCGGCGAAGGGTGTGGACAATGGCCAGTCCCGGTCGCCCAGCAACCTCCGGTAGTTGGCATCCCCCTTCACGAATACCAAGCGGGACTGGCTCAGGTCCTCCGTCACCTCATCTGGCCGCTCCCAGAAGGGAAAAGGCTGGGCCCAGTAGTTGTGCGCGCGCAGGTCCCACTGCCCGGTCTGCAGGTAGGAAGACCAACGGTCGCGGGCGGCGACGACTTGGTGGGAGGCGAGGTAGTGGACCGTGTCCCTGACGTCCTTCTCCATGGCGTCCGAGACAAAGGTGGGGTGGCCTTTCAGGTGGAAAACCACCTGGGAAGCCAGTTTGTGCAGGAGCAGGGCGTCGGCGAGGAGCAAGTCAGTCACGAGCTCGAAGCCCGCATTGTCCACGACGATGTCGACGCGCCCGCTCGCCCCAGCCCCCCGCAAATGGGCCAAGACGGTGGAGAAGTCGTCCGCGAGCAGGTTCACCGAGCTTGCTTCCAACACGTTGGCAAAGGTCTGAGCCTTGTTGGCCGCTGCGCCATCCGATTGCGAGGGCCAAAGGCTCAGGTCCATTTTGTTTCCCCAGAGGGAAGCGAAGACCGCGAAGTGTAGGGCGGTCTCCGGATCCCCCGCCTTGTGCACCTCCTCGGCTCGTGCTACCAATTCTTTGGTCAACTCCAGGGCGCCTTCCAGCCCCAAGCGTTTCTGGTGATGAAATGGGTCGTAGCTGGTCCTAAAATACTCAAAAATCTGGATGATGCGCCTGTAAAAATAAAATTCAGTGACTAACCACGGGGCGTCTAGCCAGTTGCTTTGTGCGTACGGTGCCATTATTCCCTCCCATACGGCCAGGTCTGGCCCACCGTCGTCTTGAATCGGCGGAAGGACGGATGTTTGTGGAGTCTTGAGCTCTTCTTTAAGTTGATCGAGTCCTGATTTGATACTGGGTTTGAACGCAAGGAGCTCTTCGTTCTCAGCATAGATCCGAACCAGGATGTCATCCCGGATCCGCCGCGACATGGTGTCATGCGCCCAAGTGCCAGGCACATTTGATAGAATCACGGGCGGCAACGGCGCACGAGGCTTTTTAGCCCCCGATGGCAAGAGATCCGTATCGGCGGTGGGTGCAGCCATCACTACAAACCGCGTGCTCGAGCGGGCGAGTGAGGCCGAGCAGGTGGATGACGGTCCTAGAAATGCAGAGGCTACCGAGGAGGCGTGTTGTACAGCAGCGATCCAGAAGACACACCTGACCCAAGACATCTAAATTCATTTTATATTATAAGAGACAATATGGGATAATAGACAAGTCGTTTAGTGTCTGCGTTGTGCGGATGGACGGAAGAGGATGGATCATGCCGGAGCGGCTTGGCAGGAGGTTATCGTTGTCGGCCCATTCCAGGATGCTTTCGCAGCCCCTTTTGGCTTCTTTATTTTCGCAGGACCTTCATGTTTTAAAAAAAATGGAAATTTGACTTCTTTACCCTTACATTTGTCCTCCGCATCCTAGAACCGCCCGGGTGCTTATATGCGTGCTTCATTTTTTTTGTTTCGCGCCAGTTTTATCGGACTTGCCGCGTCTCATACCGCGCTGTGTCAAAACGTTACTCATTACAGAGGATCTCCATTATCCCGCTTACTTCTCAAACCAAGCATCCATCATCAAGCAATCTATTGATAATCTTAGTTTGCCTCGGCTTAACCCGCACCTTCGTTTAGTGCTCATAGAGACCGAACCACTCTCTCTCGTGCGTATCCACGCGCAAAGCGTCAACGCGACTTTTCGCGGCCTTTTTCCTGTGATTGTACTATTGTAGCCGACCATCACAGACGACCGTGACTAGCACCGCTTCCAGGGCCCCCTTCCGCAAGTCCAGCGCCTGCGGCTCCCACAACCCCCGCCCGCCGCCCCGTTACAGCGCTGATGTGCAGGTCCTTCGCCAGCGCCGCGCCGTTCTCCCTGAACCATGCCAGGGTTGCCGTGGGAATGATGTCCGTGAACGGAAGAAGCTCTTCGACCAGGCCAACGTAGTGCGCGTACGGAGAGGTTTCGCTGTACATGGCGTGCAGCGCCACCGCGAAAAGAGGGGCCCACGCCAGGTCGGTGAACTCGCCCAGCACTGGCAGGAGGTAGGAGGAGGCACCGATCGTGTCCAGTATGAGTGAGGTTACCAACCGCTCCCACCGACCCTTGGGCGCAAAGGTCTTGGCAATGCGAAGCGGGGAGGGGCGCGGCCCTGTCTCGTAAAGCAGCTGCTGGCCCGTGGCCGTGTGCGTGAGCTTGCGGATGACCGGGTCCACCAAGGCCTCTACGCGGCCCCGGCCAGCGCGCGAAGAGAGGGCGAGGATGATGGAGGCGATGAGCATGGTGAGCCCCGCCACCAGCCCCAAGAGGAGGAGGGGGAGGAAGACGGGCAGGCCTATGGTCAGGGCCACACCCATGAACGGGGACGCTGCCAGCAATAGGACCCCGAATGGGACAAGGAGGGGGAGGGTCCACTTGTTCGCAACGTAGGGCTGTGCGGCATGGCCGGCCGCGGCGGCGCCGTCCAAGGTGCGGTCCACGGTGGAGTAGTACTTGCTCACCACATCCGACAGGAATCGAAACTCTTTCCGGAGGGGCCCCATCAGCTCGACCGACAGGCGGATAGCGGGCCCTGCGTGGACTTCGGCGGTGCGCTTGCCGGCTACGGGCGGCGGGGCCAGATTGAAGAAAGCCTCGAACTTCTTGCCGATCATCAGCTTCTTGACAGGCAGTTGACTCTGCCCCAGCACCATTTTGCTTTCCTTGTTGATCAGTTTGAACTTAAGGTTCTCCTTGTAGAGGTCCTCCAACTTTTTCTGCGTGAAGACCACGGCTTCAGGACGGGCACCCGCCGCCATGGCCCGGCGGCTGTTCACGTTGGCACGCAGGCGTTGTTCCCCGAGCTGTAATTCCACGTATAGAGGACCTGCCGAAGCTCCCGTGAGATCCTTCACTTCCAGGACTTCGACTTGCAAGGATGAAAGCTGATGACTTCGATTCCTGCTTGTGGCAGCATGGGGGTTGGTGCTGCTGTTGGTCCCAGAGGAGGGAGGCACTGTCATTGTGTTGCTAGTGCTGGGAGTGGGTGTGCTGGCGGTTGTGGTGGCCTCCATGTTATTGCTCGCGTCCTCAGTGACGGAAAGACTTCTAGCGGGCGAACCCTGAGTGCTCAGGCTGCTGTTGCTGCCTTTCCGCAAGATCTTTGCCGGGGAGAGGTTGCTGAGACTGCGTTTGATGGAGGATGAGGAGGGAAACATCCACCTGTGACAGGTGGGGAGGAGGGATGTCAAAGACCCATGGTTCCCCTCCCAAGAGTGACACGTCTTTTGGCTTGCGTGTCGACAGCGACAGCGTTAAAGGGCTTACGGTCATGTACACAGACAAGCTCCTGATGGTGGCGTATGTCTACCGATGCTGACCATGTTCATGCCTCGTGATGGAAAAAGGCAAACAAGACGGGGTAAATACGACAAGTATCGCTTGACAATAAAGAAGTTATCAGTGCGTGATGGCCTTGTTGCTACTGTCGGCGTACATACGACGCGTGGATGTCTGTGGTGCCGGGGGGCGCGATATGCTCAGACACGGAAAGTCCCTTACCGCGCAGAAGCCGCCGCTGCGGCGACAAGAACAACGTGAGATAAAGCACAAAAAGCCTCAAAGAATGAACCAGACGCCCGGCTACCCGCACTGTGAGCGCCGGAGCCCCACAGGAAGCGATAAGCGCGACGCACGGCCGTCTCATGGCGGCGTGGGATCCTAAACATGGTTATGCGTGTCGAGGGCGTCGAAGGGGCAGAGGCTGTGACGCGGCAGATGTTGGGCCATGTCTCCTCTCGCGCGCACCCGGAGACCCTGCTCGTCCTATGTACCTGCGTGCACTGACGTTGTGGATAATATCTATCTTTGACGCAAAAGGGCTCCTCTTCATCTTTTTCCGTCGTCCGGGTTGACCGGTTCGTTCTTCGCGGGTTTGGCCCGTTCTATGTGGCATTTAAGACGCCCACGACCTCCCCGAGTATCTTCACTTTGCTGCCTCCTATCCCCACCTACTCCCATCGCAATCACAATTTTAATAGGCTTACTAGGGCACCTGATTGTCATGCCCTCTCAGCAGCGGCGGAGGCGGACGACTGTATCAAATACATCAGAAGCCCCTCCGGAGGAGGCAGAGAGAGTTGAGGAGCCGGCCGATCGTAGATGGAGCTCTCGAACGGCAGCCGGTCAGTTACGTGCCACTTCCATAGACGATGAAGAAAATGTATACAATGAGGACACGAATGATAATGAGCAAAGCGAAGCTGACGCGGAAGGGGAGGAAGGGGAGGAAGAGGACGAGGAGGAAGAGGAGGAAGAGGAGGAAGAGGAGGACGAGGAGGCAGAAGAGGAAGATGATGACGATGAAGAGGAAATGGACTATGAGCGCGGGGACGGTGGTGCTGAAGCGGTGGACAGGATGGACGGGGAAGATGGGGAAGAGGATTTCAGTGCATTTCATCTCGATGAAGACGAGGAAGGTGGTACGGTCACGGCGGTTGGCTCGAAGAGCAGTGGGAAGGAGAGCCAGGCAGGCGCGTCGCCCGGTCCCCTGGCTCATGGCGCGGCCGTGACCAAGGAAGCTTCCGACGAGGAGAATAGGCCTAGGAGCTTGCGGAAACGGAAAAGGAAAGAAGGAGCCGGGATCTCGGCCGTACAGGCGGGAGAGGTCTGGGAGGCGGAGGGGGGAAAGGGGAAGGAGAGGGGCGTGGAGGGTAATTGGGCGTACGCGAACATGACGAGGGAGTACGAGGAGGCAGGCAACGACCTGGAAGCCGTCAGAGGTGGCGGACAGGGGGGGGGAATGACAGTGCCCTTCATCGACCACGTGGCGGAGCTGCAGCGCATTACGGCGCGCCAACGTCGCCGGAGCAAGAGACGGGCGCGTCGCGAGGGGCGGGGGGAGGTGCCGGAGGCCTCCAGAGGGAAGGCGAAGAAGAAAAAGGGGCTGACTGGCGGGCGGATCCTGCCCGAGTCCCTGAGCCGGGTGTACGGGGAGGCACAACGCCATTACATGCGGGCCGAGTACCGGGAGGCCTTGCGCTTGCTGAACGAGGTCGTCCGCCAGGCCCCTACCGTGCCGGACCCCTATCAGACAATGGGGCAAATCTATGAGGACCAGGGGGAGATACAGAAAGCCGCGGAGATCAATCTGGTGGGCTGCCAATTCGGACCCAAAGACGCGCGGCTCTGGAAGAAGACGGGCCAAATGTTTCTGGAGCTGGGCCGGCCCTTCTACTTGAAGGCGCAGTATTGCTTCGGCCGCGCCATCAAGCTGGACCGGCAGGACGTGGAGGCCATCGCGGACAGGGCGCACGTCCAGAGCCTGTGGGGCAGGGTGGACAAGGCCGTGCTGGGCTACGAGGCGGTGCTGCGCTTGAATCCCAGCCAGCCCGAGCAATTCCTCCTCCGCCTTGCCGAGGACTGTCTGCGCGAAGCCCGGTTCTGGGAAAAGGGGCTGGAGGCGCTGAGTGAGGTCCTGTGTCGGGTCATGGGGGCCCTCTTTGTGGCGAAGCAGATCAAGTTCTTGCCCGTCAAGGCCGCAGCGGCCCGGCACGTCCCCAGCCGCAAGATGGAGGCGGCCTACGAGGCTGCCAGCACCCTCTGCAGGCACCTGATGGGCCTCAAACGGTACGCGGACGCTGCGGCCGTCGTCCAGGCCTTGCACCTATTCATTGCCAAGCTCCGGGAGCGACCGACGCGTTTTGCGGAGGAGAGCGAGGAACAGCAGCAATTGGCCTTGCCCGTGGACCTGGTGGTTCGCTTCGGGATCTGTCAGCTCTACCTGGATAAATTGACCTCAGCACTGCAGTGCTTCTCGGCCTTGCGCCAAGCCGATAGTGCCAGTGAGAACAGCAGCGGTGGGGGCAATCTGGCGGGGAGGGGCGGGGGCAACAACCAGGGTGAGGTGGCGGGGCTGCTGGAAGAGGTGGCTCAGGCCTTCATGGACACAGGCAAGTTCTTCCGGGCCCTGGAGATCCTCAGGAGGCTGGACGGAGGGGGCAGCGCCGGTGCTGGTATCGGGCAGAGACGTGCGGAAACCACGCTCCCACGGCCTGGGCGTTTGCGCGTGAAACTGCAGATGGCCCGGTGCCTCGTGGCGCTCAATCAGTTGACGGGCGCGGCCGGCGTGCTGGATCAGATCGAAGGGGTTCATGGGGAAGGCACATCTGGAAAAGGACTTGGAGGGGCGAAAGGGACGACGAGGGGGGGACGGGAAGGAACGAAAGGGTTGCGAGCGCCGGTGCGAAGGGAGGTCGTGGTGCTGCAGGCGGCCACCGCCCGGGGTCTGAAGGAGCCAGCGAGCATGGCTGCGTGCCTCGCCCGGACGGCCCGGGAGTTGGCTGAGATCTGTGAGGAGGGTCAAGGGAAGGAGGCGGGCGCCGAGGAAGGAGCGGAGGGTGATGTGGAGCATGGGGGAGGGACGGGGGATGTGCCGGGGACAGCGTCGAGCAGAGAAGGGGGTCCGCCAGGTCCTAGTCGCCCCTGTGCGCGTCTTGTTGAAGGGGGTGGCGCTGACACTGGTGGTACGACTAGTGTCGAGGGCATTGATGTGACGGGGCAACGGGAGCTGGAGGGGGAGAGGGAGGAGGAGGAGGAGGGGGAAGTGACGTGCAGCGTGGATGCAAGAACCACCGAGTTTGAGCTTTTTTTGGAGTACGGCCTCTTGTGTCGGGCGCTAGGACGGGACCAAGACTTTTTCTCGGTAGTCTTGACCTTAGTAGAAATGGCAGTCTTCCAATCCAAAAGCGACTTTCGAAGGTCCCGGAGGAACAGGGGAGCAGTGGAAGAAGAGGAGGCCGACTTGGAAGGGGAGAGGCAACCGGTGGAGGGGGGGGAGGTCAACGAGGGCAGGCAAGGTGGAAAGATATGCGAGAGGGACCAGGTGGAGGGGGAGAGAAGACGAGGCCCGATAGAGACAGCAGGTCCTTCGGTCACGGCTGCCCCGGGCGTCGACAAGGCGGACGCGGGCCAGGGGGCACACGAAGGAGGCAGCCTGCTCGCACACGCACAGGACTCCTCCGCCCTCTTTGGACCAGTGTGCAGCAAATCCCCCCCTCATGAGTCCCAGTCAGAAATTGCTGAGCTCTTGCCCCGCACCTGGCCCCGCACGCCTTTTCAAGTCGCTTTGGAGCGCCACTTGAAGGTGCATGCCTCCCGCGTGGAGGTCCTGACCTGGCTGGGCGAGCCCAAAGTCTACGAGGCGGCCCGGGCCCTGATCCAGGGCTGTGTGGAGAGTGCCAGGGTCCGGGAGGCTGGCTCTTTGGCGCGCGTGCTAGTGCAACGGAAGCACTTGCTGACGGAGGAGCATGGGCGGGAGCTGCATGAGTACGCGCTCTCCCATGCTGTCAACGAGGATGACTACTCCTCAGCGATCAAGTCGTGTATCGTGTCTCTTTCTGCGCTACCCACTTCGATCGAGCGCGGCAACGCTCTCAACCGCCTGGTCAGAAAGGCCACCCGGGCAGACGCGAACCGCGCCGTGATTCGCCGCATGGCGCACAAGACACCGGAGTCCCTCCCTCTCGCTCTCCTGTCGGGGAACGCCTTCGCCCTTTCCCGCAACTACCAGATGGCCCTCGACAAATTCCTTGGCGCGTACCGCATGGCGCCGTCCGAGCCCCTGGTCACCCTTGCGGCAGCAGCCTTATTGATGCGAGTCTTGTCGCACCGGAAGCTTGTGGACCGGCACGGATGCCTGGTCAAGTGTTTGGCCTTCCTCGAGCAGTACGCCAGGTTGCGGCTAGTGCAGGGGGTGGAAGAAGACGTGTTGAAAAGGGAGGCGGGGGATGGAAGCGGCATGGAAGACAGCAACGGCGCGCACGGAAGGGACATGGAGGAGAGGGGAGAGCGGCTGGTCAAAGGCGCGACCCGGGCCCTGGAGCAAGAGGTGGTCTACAACATGGGCCGGGCGTTTCACCAGGCGGGGCTACTGCACATGGCGGTGCCCTTCTACCAAGACGCTCTCACCATTTTTGACAGGTATCAAGAGGAGCTGAGAACGGTGGATGGCAAGGGACACGTCACACGAGAGGCGGCCTGGAACTTGGTGTGTATTTACAGGGAGGGGGAATGCCGGGAGTTGGCGCGTCTGGTGGTGGGAAGGTATTTGAGAATGGACAGGGGCACGGGGATCGAATAGGGGGTGCGCGAAGCAGGGTGGCACCAATTATGTGGACAGCCGCGAGCGATCTACCTCGGTCTGTACAGAAACGAGGACCAGAAGCCTGTCTCTGGGCAAGACGAACTAGTCGACGGGGCTGACGGAAGCCGCCGCACCATTAAGTGAGAGTAACCGGGTTCATCTCTCCCTCAATTTATTCACAGCTGTTCGCTTTCATCTTTGAAGTGCAAAATGTAGAAAAGGGCTGGTTCCCACTCAAATCAAACACGCCTGTGCACCCAAACTTAGTCTTCTATAACCACCACGTCCGCCACCCGCTGGCTCCTCCCGTGCTCTCTCCCCGACACATAGCCATGCAGCTCCAGCTCTCGCAGTTCCCACTGCCCTTCCCGCCCTCTAGTCCCCTGTTGCTCAACGTAAGCTTCTTCATCCGACATGGCTCTCCCGCCCGCTGCGCCTATCCGGTCCGATCTCCTGCTTCCTCCATCCTTCGCCTCCTCGTCCCCCTTCCTGTCCACTACATCATTCGAGTTGCCACGCTCTTCCCCGTCCCATCCCGCCTTCTTTGCTTTCCAAACCCAGTTCCCTACAGCTTTGTCCCCCTCGTCGAGCCGCGTAAACAGGAATTCGAGCAACGGCGCCAGTGTGGGTCCGATGCCCGCCATGCGTAAAAGTCCCTCCCGCCGGCCGGGCACCCTGCCCCCGAATTCCGTCTGGATGGTGGCCGCAGACTGGAGGATGTGTTTGCTCTTGACCTTGTTGCAGTGGACGAAAGATAACTTCTCCGAGAGCGCCTCCGACGATGGGAGCGCTGCAAAGCTGTCAGGGGAAAAGCGCGGCCCTGGGTATTCCCGGGAGATAGTCTCCATAGCCTGTCGCACGATTTGCTCTTGCGTGCGGGAGGACAAGATGACGGCCACTAAGAGACGAAATCGCTGAAGATTGGCAGCGTCGGCACCCAGAAGCGTCGATCCGGGGCCCATGCCCGCCTCGCTTTCACTTGCCTCTCCGACCGCTTCAGCCACTGAGCCGGTCAGGTCCTTTGCTCCTCCGGTAGCTACTCCTCCTTCTCTCCTACGGTACCGTGCTGCACCCCTTTCTCCGCCCCATGCCGCTCCTTCACTCTCTTTGCCGCATTCCTCTGCTCCTCTCCCTCTCACCTCCCCCTCCCCGCGGTGGCCCCCCCCCCCCTCCGTCTGCGTTGACAGGGGCCCGAGAATGCGCCGCCATTTCAGTATCGTTGCTTCCTTCTGGTCTTCGCTCTCATTTTCAAAATCTTTTGAAGCGACCCCACTACATCCTGTCGGCGGTCGGTGGTGGGATTTGCTTTGTTTCGTTGCTTTCTCTTTCTTCTTCCCTCTACCTTTCTCGTGGACGCTGTGTGCAGACGTCCCACCACATCCCTGTCCGACAGCAGTCTTACTCAACGGCCGCTTCAGGGACAAAGAAGACGCGAGAATACTTGTCCTGGGCGGCAAAGCAGGAATTGAAGCACTTTTGCCTTCGTCGTCATCTCTGAACATGAAGACAGAAAAAGGGTTGCAGCCATCACCCTCCTCGACACTCACGGGAAGTGGCGCGGCTGGCGCATGCTTGACAGCCTCACCTTTTCTTGCTTCCGACGTAAAGTCAGTTTGGTCGCTCTTGTCCGTAGGTTGCCCTCCTACACTCAAAACTTCAGGGTTCTCCTCTTTCTTCAGGCAATTACTCAGGCAGTTTGCATCGCATGCGATACTGGTAGGGCGTGCGGCAGTACACATGTCACAGAAGGCTGTTGTTGGCAGATTTTTGTAAGTACAATCTGTACATACCCAGGTAGACATCTTTCCTGTGTTGATGTACATGTTGTATTAGAGGGACGATTGCATGACTTTTGATGATCGAGTCACGGTAACGCTATTAACCTCCCCATGCGATTCTATTTTCAAGAGCGAGGACAAAACTAGCGGAACAAACTCTTTTTTTTTTCAAGTCTAATTACAATTTTCAAAGCTTCATCTCTTTCTTTCAAATTTGGCCGATTAGAAGGCAATTTAAGGTCATTTGCCCTGTTTTAGCAGCTCTGACCCCGATAGGACCCTCACGTTTTCGACCACATCCCCTGCCAACAAGTCGTCTAAGGCATCCTCACCCTGCACGACGTACCCAATGACGCTAAATGCCCCGTCTAGCGTATTCAAGCCCGCAGGGGTGTAGCTTGGGTCGGCTTTCAGGAAGAAGAAGGAATTGGCCCCCCCGTTCGGGTCGTCGAGCGGGTGCAGCATGGCCAAGGTCCCATAGGCGTTAAAGGGTAAGACCACGCGTTCCTTGAACCGACCCTGCTCCTCCAAAGTTTCGCCGTACGTGGGTTCCTTGTCCCCCTCCACCAAGATCTCGAGAGGCACGGTGCGCTTTGGGGACTTTACAGCATCCGCGGTGATTGTCACAGAGGACTCATCCGTGGCTACTATCTTTGTTTGATCGAAGGCCTTCCTCTGCGCCAAATCCACAAACTGGCCGGCGCTCAAGGGAGCACTGAACCCGTCTAAAATTGCGTACATTTGTCGGGTCTGCCTCGTTTTCCCCGCACGCGTTGTGATTTCAATCTCAGCTCGGCCCAGCAGTTGGGGAACGCTCGGGTACTCCACTGTCGGAGGCTGAAAGGGCATGGTCGGAACCTGCAAGGTACCCAATTGTTCAAGGCGCAAGAGTGCCTGTACTTGGGCCGTGACGGCGGCTTCCCGGTTTTGCGCGTCGGCGGCTGCCCCCAATTGATCGATTCGGACATTCAGATCTGTCAAGACAGCCTGAGCAGCCTTCTCATCCGTGGCGCCTTTAATTAATTCTTTGCCACGTCCTGCGATTGTGCCCGATGCACTCCTGGCGGCTTTCTGAACCTCTGGCCAGGGCTTGATGCCTTTGCTCCCTTTGCTGTCGATCGAGCGAATATTCCCACTACCTTCTGTGGTGACCTTGGCCAACGAAGATGCCATGTCCAGAAGCACAGGGTTCTTTTTCGGAAGGGCATCGATCAGCAACATTTGTGCATTGGTTTCAGGCGCCTTCTGAGGCAGGGCCTGGGCGGACGGGGGAATCAAAGAAGGGGCCAGTACATTAAGTGCTAAGAGGCCCAGACCGGGAAGAGATTGAAGAGACGGAAATGAAGCTTGCTTAAGGGAGTCCTTATTCTGATTTAGATCACATGCGGCTCTCGACAGGAGTGAATGAGGCCGTGTTGAAGAGACAGTGAAGAAGGCTTGCGCACCTGTGCCTGCGACCAGGAACACCCAAATGGTCGTAACGCCGTTCCAGGATGTCCTGCGCATCGCTGTACATTATAAAAAATGAAATATGGTCTGGTAGTTCGTCTCTTTTCCTCCAAAAGACGGGCATTCAGATATCTGTCCTCTTCGAAGAGCTGTGCGGGCCTCAAACTACTAGTGGTACGTGGTCGAGTCGCTGATTTTGGTGCATCTCGAACCGTGGTGACAAGTTGAGCTTAGCCTCGCCTGGAAGCCCTGCTTTACCTTGAATTTATGTACTAATTCCGCAATAATCAAAGTATATTAAAGGACGAGGGCAAGCCTTAATCGATCTTTTCTTTCTTGATACACGCGTACCAGCCATCTGCTTGTCAAGGGGATGAGTTGTCTCCTCTCGTCGCCTATAACGACTACAAGCATCATACAAGTTACACGTACTTGGTAGAGTAATCATTCGTTAATCATTCGTTCTACATACTATCAGTGTCCTTCATAACACAAGGGGGGAGAGGAATTGTGCTTGAAGTGTGTCGCCAAAAAGCTTGTACGCCTTCCTTTTTCCGATAGAAATATTCGGATTGCCTTCCAAGCTGTGACATTTTCATGGACCGGGGCGCATTCTTTACGAACGGTGTTGTAATCAGAACAGCCAGGCTTGACATCTTCTTGTAACCGGGCTCCTAGATGAGGCGTATGCGCGACACCTCCAACTGGAAGAAAAAATGGCCAGGGTAAATTGCGAGCAAATATACGGAGAGGGGGTACTTTGTGATAGGATGCTGCACACTCGGGGTGGACGTGTGTTTTCCAATTCATCGCGGGTCCGTAACAGGGTGTGTCCACGAGAGGAAAGAGCCAGCATACACGACCGAGCGACTCGTGGGGTTACTACATCTTGGTGGCATCGAGATGATCTGATAACTGACAAACATCATATGTAAAAGCTATTATGAATTATTGTTATGAGAGCTAAGGACGTCTTTTAAGAGCATCGTGGCGGCAGAAAAATTGATTGCATCCACTTTCCGCGTGCACGCCTTATACACTGTTGAATCCATGCCTGAAGCCCGAACTTTTTAAATTATCATCGGAACGCTCCTCCTCAATAGCCATTCAATGTATGAAAGTAAAAAATCTGATTTGAATGTGCGAGAAGAATCAGATTTACTGCATTCCAGATTCGTATATATTTACCTTCAATCGCCTTAATTTTGAAGTCATGGAAAATAGTCGAAGGACGGAGGCTGCTGAGACGAGAACTTTGTCCCAAACCAAAGGGCGCTAGTGAAGCAAGTTCAACAGAAAATGAAAGAAAAATGTCATACTTAGCAGTCCTGCAAAGATTGTGAGATCATCGGGTACCTAGCCTGATCGATGTCATATGCGCCGACATATTTTTGGTCCGTTAAAGAACTTCCCAATCATCATCCCCATGAAATTCGATTGCTCGAAGTCATTCGTACGTCGACCATTTCAACAATTCACAATCAAGGTTCAGGTTGAAGGCGACATGGATGTATGATTCTGAATTGATGACGGAAAAGAAATGTGCAATCTACCAGCAAACCAGCAACACTTTGAGAGTGACGAAGATGAGGAGTGCCAAGCCTTATACATCTATACGAAGTTACAACGATACAATCTTAGCATTATGATACTGAAGGACGGGCTAAAACGTCTACCAGCATAGTGGATGTGCGCAAGCGACCGGACGCCGCGGCGCAACTCGTTACGTTGAAGCAATTTGTCGTATCCAAGCGACCCGGAGGTTGGCTTTCCTTCCCGGTGCGGCACAGCATTTCTCACTTTCGTGTGGACGTGTGTCCCTGAAGTGAGTGTCTAGGCGCAAGACATGTGATGACCTGACTGAAACATGTGGGAACCCAGTATTTGAGTCGCTACGCATGCTGAGGCTATTTTTTGTCAATCCTCAAACATATCAAGAAGGGGCCCACACGGAGGAGGAGAACGACGACGCTGCTGAACGAAATTTCGACCTCATGATCCCGAGACACAGCCAAGCGTAGTCGTCTCAAACAGCATTCGATCATCAATGGGGAGTACAGCCTGGAGCGTCTCCTCCTGGTTGTCCTCCTTTAATAACGGTGGTAGGGGCCATGACCCGGCTGTTTCACCTTCCAGGACGCCTCCTCGAGGTGTGGGCAAGGGCCGGGCCCCTCCGTGTCGTCCGCATCACTCGCACCATTTGCCGTCAAAGTGCTGTGAAAGAGGTGGCTGTGGAAAGCGCAGCAACGGATGTAAATATTCTAGCCCAAGCAGGCCGCGGCCAGGCCCCAAATTGCTGTGTCGTTACGGTATGGGCTGTACACACGTGTCGGACCCTGTCCACGCCGAGCAATTTTGGCACCCGCCGGTTCCAGGTGAGCCAGTATGTATGACTTTGGAGGACAGGAATGGAGGCTACGCTGCAGAGGCCAAAGGTGGAGAGAACCTCTTCAGTGAGTCCTCCTTCGCTGTCACACGTTCATATCCCTGCCATGAATGTGGCCTTTGCTTCCGGGACCTTTCTGTTTTGCGGCTGCACTTGCAACGCAAAACGGCCTGGTCCAACCAATCTCTAGTCGGTTGTCGCGTCAGCTGTTTGGTGGATCATCGGGAATGGCAGGAGGGCCTGGTGGTGGAGTATCGGGAAGCCGCGGGGAAGCACAGGATTGTCTTCGAGCACGTGGGAGAGTCGCGGTGGCTGTCGATGCTACGCACCGCCTTTTTTATCATCCGTCGCCCCGCAGCACCACCCCCCTGTCGCTCTCAAAGATCTTCGTCCTCTTCCCTCGCCCCCTTCGACCCTTTCCTCCCTCACTCGGCCGGGAGCGTGCCGGAGAGCAAGGACGTCGATGCCCGGGAGAGACAAAAAGACCGAAGCGCCCCGAGCCTGGCTCTCGCCCAATCGGAACGTGTCGGTCATTGGACGTACGTCGAAGAAATTTCTTTGGGCTACGCGAGGGCCCAAGCTATCATGCACCGTGCCTACGGCAATCGCATTCAGGAAACGGGGCACAAAACGCGTGGGCACCTGTGCGTGACGGAGACGGACCGAGTCCTGGCGCAGGACGCGCAATCCAGCTTGCTCTACGGGGAGCTACTGCCTCGCGGAATCAACAAGGCGCTGGGGGACATGCGTTTGCGGGGCTCGGAGGCGGAAGTGGTTTTCGAGCTGGGGATGGGCATAGGGAAGGTGGCGATGCAGGTCTTTTTGCAGTTAACGGGCCAAACCGTGACGGAGATAGAGACAGAGGGGGCGTGGGGTGAGGGGCTTGAGGATGGTGACCCAAGGCGAGGGGGGCGTTTGCGGCGGGTGTACGGTGTGGAGCTCTCCTCTGCCCGGTTTTTCATCGCGGAGGCGGCCGCCCATCGCCTGTGCCGGGAGTACCCGCGGGACTTCGGCATTCAGGCATGGGAGAGGGGCCAGCGCATCGTGGTGGAGAAGATGGGCTCGGGCGCGGTCTTGGAGATGGAGGTGGGTAACCTCTTGGCCGTGCGGGGCCTGGACCGCGCCGACATCGTCCTCCTCGAGACCGACCTGGGCGCCGGCGTGCATCCGGAGCTCTGCGCTTTGCTTCGGAGCATGAAGAGCGGGGCGCGGGCCTTTACCTATCTGGACCTCCGGAGTATTTGGGGGGCAGAGGGAGGGGTAGAGGGGGAGGTGGAGGCGGGGACCTTCCCCTTCCGGCAGCTGGAGATCAACCGGTCCGTGTCGGACAGGTATGCCACGTCTTGGAGCGTGAATCGGGGGCACCACTTCTACCTGTGGATGAAGGTGCTGGAGAGCGGGAGCGACGTCCTCATGGTCCCAGAGGGCCATCCCGAGCCGAGCGAGTGGGTGCCGGACGCGTGGGCGGGGGCCGGGCGGGAGAGAGGGCGAGGGCGGGGGCGGACGGTGGGACCCCGTGGCGTGACCATTGACGGGCAAGGCCAACACGGTCGAGTAATGCCATCCTCCCGCTCTCACAGCCAAGACAGGCGCCACCATGCGTCCGACACTGTCTCACAAGATGGACCCCTCAGCCACTCCCCGACCTTCCCCCGAAACCGTCCTCTGGCCTCCTCCCCTCCAGCTTTCTCGCCTTGCCGATTTCCCGCCCAGGAAATGCCAAGGAAAGAAGCGCCTTTAAGAAGAAATCAAGGGAAGGGCGGTGGAGGTTCTGCTCACAAGTCTGTCTTTGTCACATGGGGGAAGGCGGTGCGACGCTTGGTAGGGCGGGGGGGGGGAGGGCAATGACGACGAGCTGAGAAATGGAAGGGACTATTCAGTCCTGTCTTGAGCAGCGACCAATGAGTGACCAAGCACGATTTCCATCTTTGGTGTGTGAGGGTATTCTCACGCGTATGTATCCGTTGCGTGCCTACGTCTCGTAGAGATATTTATTCTTCCTTGTCGCGCGAGCGGTGGGGGAAGACAGTGCAGTAGAGAAGTGAGGGATGGCTGGTGTAGAGTAGTGAGTGAGTGCGACAGGGGGAACAGAGGGGAAGCGTCGAGGGGTCAACAGAGCTCACAAGGCTCAGCGATAAATTGATAGCCTCAATTCCCACTCGTCCGTGGCAAAACCTGGTGGTTCAAGAAAGCAGAAAGCATTCGTACATAGACAGTCTCAGTACGGAAGACAGACGACGAGGAAATGGAGGGCGTCTGTCGAGGCTAAATAAACCATGTAAGCAAAACAGAAAGGTACAGCACACAAGAAAGAAAAGCCGGTGGCTAAATGGGCGTCCCATCTCGGCGATGTGCGACACGTTTCTTACTTACTCCACGGGAGCGTCCAATCCCTGTAGGAATTGCCAGTGTCCAGCAACAGTTTGGCGACCTTGGGCATGGGCTCCTGGTTCGTCCACTGTACAATGTCTATGGTACATCCCCTTCCCGTTGAGTCCTTCCGATCTGCCACAAAGGAAGCCCTTTCCTTTTCCTCACTCTTTCGCACACACGTCCCGACGCCCCCGTGGCGCCCTCCTCCAGTGCTAGCGCCCTTTTGCGACTCACCCATGCGCGTACAAGCCCTCGATGCGTTTTCGCGCCCAAAGCTTGTACTCCTCTTTGTTGCGCACCGACATCCACGACTGCCGCTCCTCCCGTTTAACTGCCTCCAAGGCCCGGTCCTGCAGGGTCTTTTCCTCCAGGCCCTCTGTAGACAGAAGGTAGATCTCTCTGATCAGCTTCCGGCGCCGCAGCCGCCCGACCCCCAGCTCAGCAGCTCTTTCCTCGTCCTCCTCATCTGCAGCCTCGAACCGTGCCAATGATTCGATCTCTTCCTTCTTTTTGCTCTCTTTCACGGCCTTGGCGGCGGAATCCGGTGCACGCTGCCGCTGTGCTTGCATTCCGGAGAGGCTGGTCGCAAGAGCCGTGGAAGATAGGACGAAGGAGGAGGAGACAAGCGACGGGGCAGCAACAGACGCGGAGAGGGCCATTCTCTTCAGCCCCCTCGCTGTCGTGAGCATCGGTAAGGGAGCCCCGACCCGCTGCACATGCCGTAGCTCCTTCATCGGGCCCTGTCTGCTCTTTTCCCCCCTATTGCCCCTTCCCCGTGCAAACCCCGCCCCCTCGTTCTCCTCGTCCTCAACGTAAGCCTGAAGCACGGCACGGGCTTGCTCCTCCAGTGGCTTATCCGCCGCACGGGCCGTCTGCAGTCGCTTCTTCAAGCGTGCGCTGCTTTGGGTATGGGCGATCGCGGCCTCCAGCTCGGGATCGCGTTCGACGCCCCCTCCTCCACTTCCTTTGCCCTTCTCACCCGCTTCCTTCTCCACCTCCCCACCACTCATGCCGTCGTCCTCGAACATACCTCCCTGCTTGCCTCGGTATTTGCCCTTCCCCCCTTCATCCTCACCCTCTTCGCTTGCGCCGTACCCCCTACCCCCGTCCCTCCTCCTCTTCCTCCCCCCTTCCGCCCGCATTGCCGTCAATCTCCTCCTCACGTCGCGACCTCCGTCCATGCAGACGTCACAGCAGCGGTCCTTTCTCCATCCTGCCGGTCGCGCGCCCGTCTTGTCCCCGAAGTGCCTGAGTAACACTCGGCGGCGGCACGTCTCTGCCTCTTGGCAGTATTCAAGCACGCTGTCCAGTTGCTCCTTCTTTCGTTCCACTGCCTGCTGCTTCTCTCTCCCTGCCTCCCCGTGGCCTTCCAACTCCTTGTGCAGCATGTGGAACCGACCCTCCGCGTCCCGAGGGCAGTAGAAGAGGAGAGAGAGGGCAGGTCCCCCGTCCCGCCCAGCCCGCCCGCTCTCTTGGTAGAAGGCCTCCAAGGAGGGAGGGATCTGGGCAAAGGGTTGGTGGGTGAGAGGAAGAAGGGAACAGACAGTTGGTGAAAGAGGAAGACATATACAGACAGTCGTCGGGGCAATGTCAGAGACATGGAGGGTATCAGAGACCAGGGGCCCGGGCGGGGCACTCACGTTCCAATGGGCCACCACCCGCACATCGGCTTTGTCGATGCCCATCCCGAAGGCAAGCGTGGCCGCAACCACCTGTACCCCCCCCTCCACGAACATGGCTTGCACGTGCCGCCGCCGCGCGTCCGGCAGCTTCCCGTGGTAGGCAAGCGCAGAGAGGCCCCGCCCTTCCAGCGCGCGGGCCAGCTCTTCGCATGTCTCACGCTTCCAGCAGTAAACGATGGCGCTTCCCCCGGCACAGTTCTGCCCTAGCCTGTTCGTGGCACTCCCCGACTCAGTCGCAGCCGCGGAGGCGGTGGCCTCTCTCTTGGCACTGCCTGTCCAGCCCCCCGCCCCGGGGACCCCGCCTTGGCCTGCACGGTGCTCTCCCAGACGGGGAGGGAAAAAGGCATGCAAGGAGCCCGCGCGTGCCTGAGCTCCCGTAGTCAGTGAGGCAGACGCTCTTTCCCTTCCCGTGCCGCGAGAAAGGACCGAATCCCCACCGCTCTCGCGCCACCCGATGGCTTGCTTGATGGCAGTGGCCAGCACCTCCTGAGCGTCGGGAAGGAGGGGCTTGTACTCGACCCGGTAAAAGAGGGAGGGGCGGTCGAAGGATTTGCGGAAGACGTGCGAGGGAGGGAGGCGGAGCGTGGAGACGATGTCCCGTTGGACCCTGGGGGTGGCGGTGGCCGTGAGCCCCAAGCAGGGCAGGGAGGGGAAGAGGGCGCGCACTTCTTCCAAGCGCCTGTACGACGGCCGAAAATCGTGGCCCCACTGAGAGATGCAGTGTGCCTCGTCGACGATGAGAGCAGCGAGGAGTTTGCGGGCGTGGAGCTGTTGGAGGACGGGAAGGAAGGAGGGGGTGGTCAGGCGCTCTGGGGTCACGTACAGGAGCTTGACGCGGGGCTCCGGTCGAAGACGAAGGTCGTCGAGGATGTCTTTGTTGAGATAGGGATCCAGGGAGGAGCTGCAGTAGCGGGCGTCTATACCCTTTTTTCTCAGGGCGGTAACCTGGTCGTTCATGAGCGCGATCAGAGGAGACACAACGACAGTGACCCCGTCCAGGAGGAGCGCAGGCAGTTGGTAACATAGGCTCTTCCCTCCCCCTGTGGGAAGAAGCACTAGGCCAGATCCTCCTTGAAGGACATGCTTGATGACATCCTGTACAGCAGAAAAGGAGTGTCAGAGTAAACCGTGAATATACTCAGCCGAAAGCAGCACCGACGTCAAGGAAACAACTCTCATAAAAAAGCACGCGGGGGAAAAGATTGCCCTCGCACTTATGAACCCCTGGTGAGCCCGGACTCTTCTTTCGTATGAAATATTTTCTACTTGTAGGGGTGCGCAAAGGAGGTGCATTCATGAATCACGTGAATAAGCACAGAGATGGTGAGACTCGCCTTTTGCGGTTGACGGAATGTCTGGAGCCCGAAGGCGATGCGCAAGACCTCAACAATCCGCGCATCAAGTTCATTGTCAGGTGAACCTTTCACTGATGTGGAATCCGCTATCATTTCGGTGCCAGACGTCCTGTAACGTGGTGAGCGGGTCGAAGGTCAGAGCGGCGAAATTAAGACACGGTAAAGGAGGCATTCTAGTACGACGGGCAAGAGATTGCCGGATGAATAGTTTTCAAGGATGGTACGAGTCTCAACGCTTCACCATGGTTGAACGCCTGAAGGGCAAACTGATTGACTTTTTTGGGTTTTCTCATGGCTCGACCAACGGCGTCAAAGCGCAGAGACGGGCGCACATCAGTGACAAGTGCTCGCTGAGTGAAGTATTGTGAGCGAGGCGATGATATCATCCCCTCCTTCCCGAGTGCCAATAGGAAGGAAGCAGGCCTCCGCCACAATCTGCGTGCGGTACTCTTCCGTCCCTCTTCTAATATGTGTCAAGAGGAGATCTGTCTTTGCGTGCATTCAGTCCTCCTCATTAATTGTGCAGGTGGTGCACAAACCTAGCCCAAGAAGGAAGGATTGGCAGACCGCCACATTGCTATCTACCCCCCCCCGAACCGCAACATCTTTCGCTTTCTCAGCCGACTCCGACACAATTTGCAATATCTGCTCGAAATGATCCCAGGCCGCACCTTCTAGGGCCATGCCGGGCGTCCTCATGCCCGCCGACGGACTTGCTGGTGAGTTTGTTGGGACAAAGGGAGAAACTTACCAACGCCCCGTGATCAGCCGGGGCCGGCCGACGTCTCGTTTTGACCAGTTGGGTAGGATTGGCGAAGGGAGATTTGGAGACGTCTACATTGGCGCCGATCGGTCGACAGGCAAAGTCGTGGCAATCAAAGAAGTGCGACTTCCCAATCTTGAAAGAAATGGTCTGCCGAAGGCTGCTTTGCGGGAGCTGCGGGCTCTGCAGCACCTTGAGGGACACCAGCACGTCGTTCGCCTCCTGGATGCTTTCCCACGAGGAGGATCTCTGGCGCTTGTCCTGGAATACATGCCTAGCGACTTGGAAGTGATGTTTCGGACGCGGAGGTCCGTTTTCCCGGAGAGCCAAATCAAGTCCTACATGTGGATGCTGCTTCAAGGCCTTTCCTACCTCCATGCCCGGCGCATATTACACCGAGACTTGAAACCATCCAATATCTTGCTGTCTGCCCGTGGAGTCATTAAGATCGGGGACCTCGGAAGCGCGCGTGTGGACAATGACCCTCCTCTCGAGCCTTACTCCCACCAAGTGGGCACAGCTTGGTACCGGGCGCCTGAATTGCTCCTTGGGGCGCGACGCTACGGTCCTGCGATAGACATGTGGGGTGCTGGGGTCATCATGGGGGAGATGGCTTGCCTTTCCCCTCTCTTTCCCGGACGCGGCGACCTGGACCAGATCTTCCGCGTTTTGGAGGTCCTCGGCACCCCAAGCGCTTCGGAGATCGAGCAGTTTCCCGACTACAGGAAGATAGAACCCCCCTGCATGGCGAAGAAGGACCTGTCGCAAGTCTTCCCCCGCGTGCCGCCTGCGGGGATGTGCCTGTTCGAGCAGCTTGTCGAGCTGGACCCGACGAAGCGAGTTTCGGCAGAGACCGCCTTGACCAATCGCTTCTTCTACATCGAGCCGGCAATTGAACACCCCGGAAATTTTGCGGTCGTAACGAGGAAGCTTCCTCTCAGCGTAACTTCGATATTGGGAAGTCGCTTTGAGAATTGTTGGAAGGAAAGGAAGGGGGACAATGTCTTCGAGGATGTAATGAAATCATGTAGATTAGGAAGGGAATGAAAATGGAAGATTTAAAATTTATGCCAAATTTTCATCACACCACTCTATGCCTTTTTTCTTTTATGCATCTCTTCTTTGTGCGGGAGCTGTCAAGCATGCGTCCTCAGTCCTGGCCCCTCCGACGTCATTAGGCGACACCCGATCTCCTCCACTCAGATAGCATTTGTAGCAAAATAGCTAATCATTCGTCATGCGTCGAACAGCACTTACACCACCTGTAGGTGGGGGTACAAAATGTCTCGCCATTCACGCAAAAGGCCCCCCTCCGCCAGGCATCTCTCTTTCCTGGTATGCCCTTTTGGAGAACCTCAAACTCCACAGTGCTCGCTTCTCGATGAGGCCCCCCGCAAATTTAAGGGTAGACATCCTGTCGATCCATGAAAAGTCTTGACTGGCACTAAGCAGATGTCTCACAGCGTGCTTTAGAATAACAGCCAACTGCGCGTTTGTAGGAATGTATGAATGAGTTGGTAGAGCAAGCGCTTCCATCAGCCTACGAAAGGCACCACTTTGAAGATGAGAAACGCGCTGCAGCGTCCGGCTGCTCAGCATCGCAATGACAGTGGCAGGGTCGTGATCAGGGCCAGCAAGCATGGCGAATGTGTGGACGAAGAGAACCAGATCGGAATGGTTCACGTCTCTTCCGTTTTTCTCGAACGACGCCAGGACCAGGTTTTCCAATCGTCGATAGTAATCTGTACCTGCAGAAAAGTGAAAAACCGTGTGGAGAAATAGAAATGCTGACAACACAGGCAGCAGCTGCAAAGGACGCATGGCCGGGATGTGCTTGAAGACCGCTCTAGTATAGGCTCTGGGGAACGCCACCCCCAAGTCTCTTGCCCAGTCCTCAAAGGTGAGGTCAGTGACGCACATTTGCATGAATGCGGACAAGTCGTCAGGTCCCAGCTCCTCCACCCGACGGGCTAACTGCTTTGTCGCTGCTTTGATCAGCCGCTGCCGGTTGTTGACGTCAGGTGTTTCCAGCCGCGCAGCATCCAGCGCCTCTATGGTCGTGCGTCGATCCCTCGTCATAGGCCGGCGGAGCCCTCTGAGGAGTTGAACGAGCTCAAGAGGCTTGAATCGGTGCAAGCTGTCGATGCTCTGCGCCAGGATTGCTTGGATAAGCCTGCGGCTAAACGCGTCTAGGTGGGCGGGAGGACGAGGCCAAATTTGGACGGCGAGTGCGAGATCAGCAGGTGCGAGGCTGGAGAGACGGTGCGGGAGGTCGAGAACAAGCGCTTGCCGAAATTGTTGACCAGAAAGGCGGGCCTTCACCGCGGGCGAAAGAGAGCTTGAGGCTTCCAGTAGGCGCACCCACGTGGAGCCGGGAAGGGACGGGGACGAAGGAGAAGAATTCGCACGAACACGGGCGGTGATGGTTTCGAGGAGGAGGTCGGTGAGAGAGGGGGGGATGTGCTGACGGGAAAGCGATGATGTAGAAGAAAGTGTCTTATGTACGATCTGGGCCAAGTCTTGCATTTGCAAAGCGTTGAGTCTCGTCGTCACGATGCTCTGGAAAGTGGACCGTGTATGTTTAATTGCGGAAAATGAGTATGTCACTTGCATATAAGTATTTCACAAAGCATATTTGTGAAAGGATGCGTGTTTTCTTAGCAGCCCGCCACGACTACAAGGGTACCTGGAAGTTCTCCACGCCATGCGACTCTGAGTTCCTCCAAGAAGCTCGGAGCTGCGCGAATAAACCGTTTGGATCAGGTGAAATCAAAGTACTCTGGATGTCAATGTGCCTCTGTCGATTCTGACAGTAGTCAGAAATTCGTTTCAAAGTCGCGTCCTGCCCCACATCGCTCCCGATTCCACTTGTCTCCTTTTCTAGTATTCTTAGTTTGTCCAGCAGCAGATAGAGCTTTTCATCCGGCAATTCATCCCAAAAATCTTCTAACATGTGAGTTGAGTACAACAGCTCGATGGGATTCTCTTTCGTCTTGTTGATGTCGTCTACTAAAGCCTTCTCAAAGTTGCTTGAAGCAGCATGAAAATCTTTTTCGTCATTAATGGAAAAGAGTGGTGTGCCGGAAGGAAGGCTCGAAAATGGAAATGTAGACATTGATTTTCTTGATCGGTGTTGTGAGATATCATGAAGAAGCGTAATCGAACTTGACTTTGAGAGCAGGAACAACATATGTTTCTGGGAGGACCGCCAATGCCGCTGTCCGAACAGGCTAGCGTGGAAGCCGTGTAATTGTAGTGGCCTCGATAAGGTCAAAAAGAGAGGTAATAGCACCCCCAGAAGCTGATATCGCTGCTTTTTTTTTGACGTTGAGGTCTCTTGTTTGCAGCTAAGGCTTTTGGATCCAGGCCGCGACCAGGCAAAAGAGCCCGACATGACGGACGTGAGCGTCGCGAGGAGCAGTTTGAATATGTCTCCATATTTTCTCAACAGTCGATTCTTTTGCCGCCTTTTATATGCGTCAGACTTAGAAGACATATTTATTACTCATTGCCTGTGCTTGTATGGCGTCGATGAGGGCGTTAACCTTCACGGGAAAGTCGGCTGACCAGCGCAGAGTGCTAACCTCCCCACCCCACGTGCTCGCGCGTGCGTCATCGCCAATTTAACGGTTCGAGCAGACTTTGATGACCATTGAGACACTGCCCACCCTCTGCCAGGAAATTGGAGGTCATGACCACTAGCATCACCGGAGCTGTAACAGTTAAAGAGGCACAATATTTTGTGGGGACGCTGAGGGTGCGACAACGTGAAGAAGCGGCGAGCCGAGCAACGTCCTCCCTTCAGTCTATTCAGATCCTCGATGATTCCGATCCACAAGCACTTGCAACCGTTCTAGGTACGTATAAGTCGTTGGCATGCTAGGGGGAGAAATTTATGGTCTTAGCACGATGGACTTTGCGATTTGAAACGAAAATGCTTCAAATGGAAATGGTGACGAATTTCTACTTCGCAAGCCTTTTTTATGAGGCTTATTATACAGCTTTCCTTTTCTTACCAACAGATAGTTATGACACTTTCTTGTTCGACTGTGATGGAGTCCTTTGGCGTGGGAGCGATCTCCTTCCAGGGTCTACGCGTACCCTGGCCCTTCTGCGGGCTCAGGGAAAGCGACTCTTCTTTGTAACAAACAACAGTAGCAAAAGCCGTGCTGAGTATGTCGCCAAGTTTACTAAATTGAATATTCCTGTAGACATTTCGGAAATCGTACCTTCTTCGTGGGCTGCAGCTGAATACGTACGAATTCAATATCCTGAGGTGAAAAAAGCATTTGTGATTGGCTCGCAGGGTCTTGTAGATGAGTTAAATCTTGTTGGCGTCACCTCTCTGTGTGGAGCTGATCAGTCGTACGCCACACGATGTTTTGCAACTGAGAGTGACTTCCTCTCAGCGGAAATTGACAAAGATGTCACCGCTGTACTGTGTGGATGGGATTTGACTTTTAACTTTGCAAAATTAAGTCTCGCGAGTCTTTACTTGCAAAGAAAGCCGACGGCAGCCTTCATCGCGACCAACAAGGATGCATTCGATAAGCTAGCAGATCGAAACATCCCCGGGAATGGTTGCGCCGTTGCGGCCCTCGAACAGAGTGTCGGACGAGGGGCAGTGAATGTAGGTAAACCATCGCGATGGTTGATTGATTATCTGTTGAGGACGTACAACTTAAACCCAAGAAGAACATTGGTAATTGGCGATAGGCTAGACACTGATATTCAGCTGGGTATCGCGGGGGGTTGTGATACTGTCCTCGTAGGCACGGGGTGCACGACCACGGAAGACGCCTTACTTGAACAGGAAGCCCGGAAGGTAGGGATGCCGACTTATGTGCTATCGCATGTGGGTGCATTCAGCTTAAGCGCGATACCATCCAAGAATTGAAATAGAAGTAATGTAAGAACCAAAAGCGAGAAAATCGCACATAGCGTAGGCTCCCACATGCAGTAGGAGACACATAATTGAGCAAAGACTACAATATAAATGAATGGACAATGATGTGAGCAAAAAATACCGACGCTTTCAGTTCCCATCTTGCGAACTAGTACCAATTTCTTCATAATACGGTTTATGGCATTGTACTTAATGACAGAAACGAGGACGCAGCCGTCGATCCCAAAACGAAGGCAGTCTGCCACTCACTGATTTCATACATTGGTGCAATATAAGTACCATGCGGCAGTCACTATGGTTTATCATACTTTAACCCTCAATAATTTGGTGTGCTCCTACCCTCCATGCAATATGCGGTATATAGAAAGCTAGTTGCACGCTTTTTTTCAGAAGCGGCCACCTCAACGTGGAATACGCCGGAACCCGTCCGCTCTCCGAAGCTAAGCGCGTTCGAGTCCCAATAGTACTGCCGTGGGTGACCAGGCTGGAAGGTGGGATGTCGCTTCTTTT
>Ga0102934_1000354_pt1 | contig 29708 bp, 29 predicted proteins | sample SalPonR2_A_D1_MG_FD_78175 | JGI IMG/M metagenome (GOLD analysis project Ga0102934, IMG submission 78175) | Salt pond soil microbial communities from South San Francisco under conditions of wetland restoration - Salt Pond MetaG R2_A_D1_MG | ecosystem: Environmental > Aquatic > Marine > Intertidal... | reverse complement strand
TGAGGTCTGTTTCGATAGGTTTGCCGCCAAGCGCTGGGACTGCTCCATCAGTTGTTTAGTCTCCACGGGTACACCCAGCGTCCGCCTACGCTCTGATGCCCAGTGCTTGCGGCTCTTAGACCTAGCAGATTTAGCCATGCTCGACTGTAGGGTTTAATGTAAGGAGGGAGCATAAGGATGAGGAGGTGAACCGACTCACTTCCCCGCCATACGTTTCCAGGAATATGAGCCCAGTCGTCAAAAGACATGTATCTCATAATAGAATGAAATCATTTTTATAACTATGATCGAAGGATAGATAGAGCCGTGAAAGGCACGACACAAAAACTGTTTCAAACGTATGTATCTTTGTTTAGTGGTAGCGGGGAGATCCTTGAACGCGGTACCGCGTATTGTGTTCGGTCGAACGTCACCAAATTCTCGTTAATAGATGAAAATAACATGTATCTATCATTCAACTTAATGTTCATGATCTGGAGGAGTTTGATGGCATGTAATGCCATAATGCTTTTGTTACGAGCCTCTGCAATGTGCCTGCTCACGAAAAGAGGGTCTGCCTCTCTGCGCGCGAGAAAACAGTGACGTTGCTAGTTGGACGGACTCGTGAGACCCGTGAAGGGGGGTTCCCAGAGTTTAAGTATTAGGTCGCCACGAAATGGTTATAATTAATCGATGAACAGGCTGAGAGCGATTAATTGTCCGATGCGCCTGCTTTGGCAACATTTATTTCATCACACATACAATGTACGCTTCTTTTATTCCCTTAATCGATTAACTAAATGCCATGTTGAGTATGTTACATGGAGGATAAATTGCACGCGATTCCTATGTTCCAATTTCAATTAATGACCTTTGCTGCATGTTAAAAATATGAGTGACTAATTATACGCGTAGTGTCCTTTCTGGAGTATAATTTCCTCTAGTTGCGATCGAGCGAGGTCAGTCTTATGTCTCACTAACCACAAAAGCGAGCGGTACCGTGTTCGAGGACCAAGTAGCGAATCGGTAAACCAGCGAGAAGGCTGTGGGCCTCGCAAGGATGAGGAGCTTAGAGAAATATTTCACACGTGACCTCTTGTTTTCTTTTCCTAGACACGCCTACTCGGGCGTGCTGTCCGGAAATTCCTTTTTAAGTCTCGCCTTGACCCGAGCCTTCAACTCCACATGCGGCATCACTCCTGCATTCTTTCCCAGTTCCTTTGAGTCCCCCGCCTCTTCTTCGTGCAACAACCACAAAAACGACGACGCCGCTGCCGTCTGCGTGTACAGAACCGTCTCTTCAAGCTCGTGATAGAGGTCAACGGAGCCCCAGGCGGCCTTTTGATGGGCCTCCTCCAGGGCGCTCGCTTGGCAGGCTTCCTCCACGGTCACGTGTCTGAAGACGAGGGCCAGCGCCGTGATCACGCTTTTCAGGTCAAGTACGAGGGAGAGGAAGGCCGCGAGCGTGAACGGGTCCATCTCCTGGAGCATTATCCTCACCTTTTGAAGCGTTTCCGGGCTGTTGTGGCAGACATCCAGCATATGCGCGGGCTTGGTGATGTGCACCCCAAATTCGTCTCGGAGCCAGCCGAGTAAGGGCTCCCAGGTCTTCTGCTGTCGTCGCAACAGCTTATGATCGTCCTCCTCCTCGGGGAAGCAGTAGCAAACTGTATCTGTGGCCAAATAACGGAGGCAGCGGTCAATGGTGGAGTGCCGGCTGAAGACGATTTCGTCCAAGGCAATGGTGGCGATGCCCGTGAGGGGCATGTAGGTAGGCTCCACCCCTTTGTACGTGACCTGCTGGTCCCACTCCAGGGCCACTGCCAGCGCCAGCCCCTCGGTAGGGAGGCGGTAGGCTTTCTCGGTGCCGGGGGTCTTGAGGGGGTAGCCGTCCAGGGTGACCTCGTAGTGGTGGACCTGTCGCCCAGAGGGGTCCAAGGAGGGGCGCACTCCCACCGTCTTGTAGAACCTGGGTGAATGGGAGGAGGCGGACGCTGGTCAGGCGCTAGCTCCCTGCTCGTCTTCCCTTCGCGGGCAACACCTTCCACGAGCCCCGTGAACAGGGAGCCTCCCCGTCCACCCAAAGGGTATGCTTAGGCAACAAAGGTGATTCGGACCCACCTCCTTCTCCCCGTGAAGCTGGAAGTCGCCATCTTGATAGCCAAGCCGTCCTTCATGTGACTCTCTTCCATTTCCGCCGCCGCCGCCGCGTCCTCAGCCGCCATTTCCTCGTCGGAGGGCCGGCCCCCCATGTGCGGCAAGGGTGGCACATCCTGGGTGGATGTGGAGGAGAATGAGCAGCGACAGGCAGAGGATCGGGGTAGGCCGTTGCATGCCAAAGGTGCCAGCGAGGCAGCGTGCCTTACGACAGGGCCCCAGGAGGCGATGCCGGCAGTCAAAGATGAATGGTACGTAAGCGCGTGCCGAGATTGAGACCGCGGGGTCGAGTTGCGGCCCCTGATCTGACGCTGCCCAGGCCCGCGCAGTGTCCGCGTGAATCGAAGGCTTGCCCTGGGGACGGTCGACATCCCTTTGGAAGGTTATACGATGGGGAGGACGAAGGGTAAGATGAAATTCCCTGTATACAGGCAATATGGCTCTGACAGGTCGGTCTGCACAACTTTTTTCCCCCGACTGCTTCCGACAAGTGCATACGGCTCATATAACGATGCTTAAAGGACTACATCGCCCCAGACAGAAACACGCAATGAATATGAGATTTGACCATTTTTAGGTTGGTTAGATAGGAGAAGGCTATAGCATATTACAATTAGAGGCACGCTTCTGGTCAGACACTGACAAGGCCAGACCGATCAAGCCCCTAGCCTCTTGTCCAATTGCCAGTGCAAAGATATCCTTACGGTCTTACCCTTCCCCAGTCCGAGTCAGGCGTTTTGCCCTCGGAGCGTGAGGACAATGCTGGGGGCTGCAGCACATGCCTCCGAGCAGAGAAAGTGCTCTGGAGGAAAAGATATCTTGGCGCAAATCAACGCGGACGACACATCACCATGTCCGGCCTGAGCTACGTCATGAAGATGCATGACATACATGCAGCCATGCCAAATGGGCACAAGATGTCATAAAGCTTGTGAGGGCTCTTTTTGCTCGCTCGCTCGCCGCCTGCCGCTGCTCTCCCAGACGACGTCCGAATCGACGGCAGTCATACTAACGGGACATTGGCACCTTGATTCAGCTCTAAAAATCCACATCGTGTCAATCGAGTCTTCTAATTTCCTTCGGCATTTCCTTGTACCTCGTCAAACCCAGGTTTGGTAGGAACGAGTGTAAGAGAGCAGAACACACTAGAAGCAGCCAGAGGAGTCGCCGCAAGTATCCCCGGGCGCTCTGGGACTGTACGAGGTCTCCAATCGAGCACACTCCACATTAAAAAAAGCAGAGAAACTTCAAGGAGGCAGCAGATTCACTGAGCCTTTTTCGTCTATCCCGTGGTCATGAAGATAATCGACAAGATCAAAGAGGTCCGTTGATGCTCGATCCTAGTGCTGCACTTCCATACACCCTACTCTAAGTCCATACACCCTACCCTGAGTCCTCCCGTGGTCATCTCGCACTCCATTTCGTTCATGAATCGTTATAAAACCTGCACATGTCATGAAACAGGCCGAGGAAGCCGCTGCCCTCAATCCTCATCAGAAGCCGCCCACCTTCTGTTCGTTTGAGTTTTTCCCTCCCAAGACCGCCGCAGGTGTCGAGAATTTATACATGCGAATCGACCGACTGGCCTCGTTGGAGCCCCTTTACATTGACATCACATGGGGGGCAGGCGGCAGTACCGCGGATCTAAGTCTGCAGATCGCGGCAACTGCCCAACGGTACCTTGGGCAGGAGGTGCTGATGCACTTGACGTGCACGAATTTGGACGTGGAGGCGCTCAAAGCTATCCTGAACGCTGCCCGACAAGCAGGCATACAAAATATACTTGCCTTACGAGGCGATCCTCCAAAAGGGGCCTCCTCCTGGGAAAGTTGTCAGGGTGGCCTCGGGTACGCGATTGACTTGGTGCGCCTGATCCGGGAGGAGCATGGAGACCACTTCTGTGTGGCGGTTGGCGGGCACCCGGAGGGTCATCATCATAGGGAGGGGCTCGCGGACGAGGGGGAGGGAGCAACAGGCGTCGACCTTGACAAGGAGATTGAGCATTTGAAGGCGAAAATTGACGCGGGCGCAGATTTCATTGTCACGCAGTTTTTTTATGACGTGGAGGTGTACCTGGACTACGTGGCTCGGTGCCGTGCCGCGGGTATTACCTGCCCCATCGTCCCAGGCGTCATGCCCATCCAAAATTACACCTTGTTTCGGCGCATGACCTCTTTCTGCCGGACCCGCGTCCCGGCGGAGATGTGGGAGCAACTGGCACCCATCAAGGAGGACGAGGAAGCGGTTCGTCGGTGGGGGGTGAGCTTCTTGACCAAGCTCTGCCGGCGGCTTTTGGACGCGGATGTCACCCCGAACCTCATCCATTTCTACACCCTGAACCTGGAGAAGTCCGTCCGCTTGATCCTCGAGTCCCTGGGGCTGACCGCCACGGCCTCGATCCGCCGGCAGTTCCCCTGGCGGTCCTCCAAGCTGAGCTCTCGCGCGGGGGAGGACGTGCGGCCCATCAATTGGGCGAACCGGCCTAAGTCGTACTTGTCGCGGACGGAGGAGTGGGACGAATTTCCGAACGGGCGGTGGGGGGACGGGCGCTCGCCGGCCTTCGGGGAGCTCAGCGACTACCAGTTCGTCGACACCTCGTTGGGATCGCGGGAAGACCGACGGGCCATGTGGGGGGAGGCCCCCTTGAAGGACGTGGAGGTCTTCGAGGCCTTCATCAAGTACGTCCGAGCCGAGATCCCCCTGTTGCCGTGGTGCGAAGTGCCCTTGCAGGCGGAGACTGGGACGATCAGCGCGGACCTGGTCAAGATCAACAAGGCGGGCTTCCTGACCATCAACAGCCAGCCGGCCGTGAATGGCGCGCTCAGCGACGACGCGGTCTTTGGATGGGGGGGGGCAGGGGGACGGGTGTATCAAAAGGCGTACGTGGAATGCTTCACGTCGCAAGAGAACTTGAAATTGTTGATGGAGCTCTGTGAGAAAAAACCAAATTTGCATTACTACGCGGTGGATGTGGCCGGCAACACCTATTCCAATGGTTCCAAAAAGGCGACAGCTTTGACCTGGGGGGTATTCCCGCAGTGCGAGATCCTGCAGCCGACGATATTTGACCCAAACACTTTCCTTGTATGGAAGAACGAGGCCTTCCAATTGTGGACCTCAATCTGGGCGTCTATCTACGACGACGAGTCCGCCTCAAACGCCCTTATCCACAAAATCCACGATACTTATTTCCTGGTTGCCATTATCGACAACGACTTCTCGAGTACTGCGTCGATGTGGTCGGTCTTCAGGGAAATTATAGATGAGAAAGAGGGAACGCCACTGGGTGGCAGTCAGCACCACCCCCAGTACTCCCTACCATAGTTTGTCGAGGGGGGAAAGGGGATCCAAGGATTGAAAGATATGCTTGGAATCTTGCGAAGGGCATGTATTTGCAATGTCTTAACATTTCACCCGTTGAAACCTGAGCGTCTAAAAATTGAAAAAATAACGTTTAACTTTTGAGTGGTACCGTTTTTAAACCTTAGCCCCTTAGTTTCGTGATGAGGACATGTCGCTCGCTCTTCCACCTACAAGACAAATTCGGCATCAAGCAAGCAGAGTAGGACACCTGGATTCTCCTGGAAAAACCGAGTCATCTTGTCAGCATGAAAGACGTGGAGGACCGCGTCTGTTAAAGCGACAAGGTCGTGTGCTCTACGTTTCTGGCAATTGATTTTGCCGGGCAGAAAGGCGGAATGATCCACGGCCCCGACGAAATTGCCTTTCGTGAACTCTGGTGGACAAGGAGACTGGGTGGCGTCCTCCCCTTGGGCCAGGAAAGCATCACTCGAAACGCCGTCATCAGTGTCCGCGGCAGGTAAGGGATTCGGCGGTGAGGTCGCGCCGGCGTGTCTGATTCCTTGCGAAGCTGATTCGAGAGTGACATTTGCTACGGCCAATGACGAAGACGAAGAATTGCTTCCCTTGCGCCGGTACAATAGCGATCCCAAGGACTTCATAAGCTGTCCACAGCAACCTCGGTAAGTCAACGATCCTGTGTCTACCATTACGCTGAATGCAGCCTCGGAGCCCGCCTGCCACACGTATTTGCCCGCTGCTACCACGGTTGTCTCTCCCAGACTCTCCAATGCTAGCTTTTGCGCACGAGTTAGGGAATTTAGTGTATAATTGAACGTTAGCAACCTCTCCAAGCGTGTGTAGGACAGAGTGGAAGGAGACATCGCGGAAAAACGGGCTTGAAGCTGCATCCGAGAGGAGATAGGGGCATGGGCCAGGAGATATCGGAGCTCTGATCCAGCAAAAACGACAATTTCCACATCAGTCAATGCCCTCACTTCCTCTTGCACAGGTGTTGCCGCTTGCTGAAGAAAAGCAACCTCGCCGAAGTAGTCCCCCACAGACCAGTGCACACGCCTGACGTTGGCAGCCTTCTCGTCCTCGGACCGGCCTTCCTCCTCGACTGGGTAAGTCACCTCCAGGAGACCGCTGGACAATACGCAGAAGTCCGTGGGGATAGATCCCTTGACCACCACGACCTCCCCTGCAGCATAGCGCCTCTTGTAGCCTATCTCCAGCAGGCCGCGCGCTTGAGTCAATGTCAAATCGGTCAATAAATGTATGTCGCCTATCAGACCCAACACAGAGATGGCCTCACTAAATTCAGGGACGTCTACAGGTACCTCCAGCGTGTTTTTAACGCCTACCGGTGCGATTTTTAATTTGGATTCCTTTGGAACCGCTCCCTCTGAAACGTGAACTAGGTACATCCGCTTCTTAATATCGTCGTCCAAGGCCTCAAGGGTGGCTAGAGGGGTATGCATGGGAGGCACACCGGCCTCGTGTAAGATCAGATCATGATTCCAGGGAAAATTCAGTAATTCGTCGCGCCGGCCTGCACTCAAGATGCCCTCTTCATGCATTTGCCTGATGCGCGAGGGGTCATTGCAGTGGTCGGCGCTGAAGACAATGCTCTTGTCGGCGAAAAAGACTTCAAGTCCGATGCACGGAATCGAATGGAGCGAATAGAAGAATCGGAATGAGGCACCTCGCAAGCGCATTCCCTGACCGCCGATTTTCACCGGACGAAAATGGTGTGTCGACCTGAGGAAATCCGCGTCAATGCCCGACAAGGCCGAGTACTTGCGGATGAAGGACTCGTATATGGTCGCGGTGGTGTACAAAGTAATACGCTTTTCACACAGAAGCTTTTGGAAGGTACCAGCATCGTGATCTGCGTGACAATGCGTCAGAATGACACCGTCAATGATGGATGGATGGATCTGCTGTTTCTCAAGTAGGGAGGAGGAGTAGGGAGGGGGATCGATCATGATACCGCGCCTTCCGATCCACAGCACATATCCACTTGTACAGCCCTTGCAATCAAAACCATGAGATGAGCCCAAAACCGTTACCCCGAAAGGAGGTGGGACAAAAGACTGAGCTCCCAAGCTACCAGTGAGGCTGCCCATGCTACTACACGAGCTCAAGGACGTGGACCTCCGTAAAGCGCGGTCACGAAGTTGTACGATGCCAGAAAACGTCGCCGTACCTGGCAAATGTTCCGTCGACTGAGAACTTTGTTTGTTGCCCTCGTTGTGCCCATTATGTGAAGCACATTTGGATGAATGTGTTGAAGTCGACGTGTTTGAGGCCACGGGACAGGGCAGCACTTCTTCGATATGATACTCACCCCCGCGTAGGAAGCTTCGTGTTATGCGCACGCCTGTTTTGGCCCCATCGACTGTACCTGATTCCAGAAACGCGACGTTGTTGTCGTCGAAATGCGTGAAAGAAAGGAGCATGTCCATTTCTAGGAAGGTATCGCCAAAATTTCGAAAATATTGAGACTCCTTCAGTAAATCGGGCCGCTTCTCCATGGGGTAGTCGGGAGTGAAATCGACATTTGGATCTACATCGATAGGACCGAATAAAGTTTCCTGAAAAACTGCCCGTATCTTGGCCTCTACGTCCATCGAGTCAACGATAAGGTTGAGGGACTGTCGCTGAAAGAAGAAGGAGTAGTAGGCAGGGAATTCGAATTCGCATACGTTGATACCCAGGGAGCCTCCAAGCCGCCGATTGAAGCGCTGTAAAGGCACGATATAATGTCGAGGCACGGCCAAGCCGGCGTTGAGGCAGTCTTTGATACTCTCAGGAGGAATTCCAATTTGGATAGGTCCGACACAAGTAGTCACATAGATGCCCCCCCGAGGCAACTTGACCGCTTTAAGTTGCCGTGTCTGAGGTCCACATGATGGAGCATTTACTAAACTAGAATGTGATGAGGAATGAATAGCCGGTGAATGTCCTTGCGAAATACAGGCGCCGGGATCGGAGCACTTTGGGTCACTCGCCGCACTTTCACTGTTGGAACCCGAGCTTGAGGGAATGACAAGAGAAGGCGCCCAGGATGCTCGACGTGTTTGTCGTTTGATTGTTTCATTCTCGCTCGTATTCTTCGATGTACTTGTGATGTCCTTTTGATGCTCCAGGAGCAGAAGCGGAGAGGATGTTCGCTCCTTGTTGACCATTTTTGTCGACAATAGACGATTATCAGCACGTCTGGAAGAACCAAGCAAAGAACGTGGATGATGCAATGATTCTGAAATCTTTTTATGAGAAATGCACGAAGCACGTGTGAGTGGATGTGTGACTTTCTTGCTGACGATGGCTTTTTCCAATGGCGCTGTTTTGGCAGCACACAGGGCTAGCGCGGGCCGTGGCGGATTCATAGTTATTGTCGATCCAGCTGAAGAATATGATGAAAAACGTGAGCTGACGGGAGGAACACTCTCTTTCTGTTTCGACGATGGTGGCTCATCGGGGCACATTTTGTGTTTTAATCTAAAATCTGCCTGAATTTTCAGATAAAAGTATGAAATACATGATCATGATCGAGAGCGAAAGCAGTCCTACTATTACTATGCTGCTTTGTCCCAATATTTACGAGTAGTTTCCTTGCGACGAATTTCACCAAAGACGAAAAAAAGCCCGTCGTGGCTCTTGTGGTATTTTTGCCGCGACGAACATTGTCACAACGGCTGGGCATTGAAGTCGGCGAGAGCAAAGCCACCGAGGCAAGGCTCTGCCCCTCCGGAAGTCACGACCTGCCATGCTCACCGACCACAAAGGATTTGCGTGCTTCTTGCATAATTTTCTTGTTATCTTATACACACATATTCACAGGAGGATTGTAATCAGTGAAACTGGTGGCAAAGGGTTTATCAACGGTGGCTGCGCTTCTTCCTGCCCATCGAACAGCAACTTCAGCCACTCAAACCACATTACTTTTCGCCCTGTGAATTTTTGGTCAACTTCATGGCACCACACTTGAGTGGCCTAAATTTTCATTCATTGGTCAAGAGATCGTCCGCTGCAGCGCTTCTTTTCTCGCTCTTCATCATGAAGCTACCCTGTGTCGGTGCTTTCCAAGGAGTAGTGCGGGTTTGGAGTTCAGCAGTGGCTCCATCGCGAGCTGCCGTACTCACCAGCTTTATGTCTCCCAAACGACACGTGCTAAAAAGAATGCCAATTTCAGCGTTGTGCAGGCGGTCAACAATCATGGCGTCCCGGAAAGCGGGGGCGGGACAGGGCGAGCACGAGGCAGAAGGGGAGGGAATCTCACCAGAATCGATCTCGTCGACAGGAAGCAACGCAGGAGGCAAAGGAATCGGGCGCGGACCCCGAAATCGACGGAAAATAGCCGTAAGCGCGGAAGAGGAAGAGTTTTCAGCCCTGTCCGACTCGAGGACCTCGGTTTCCGAAGAGAAGGACTCGATTCGAAGGCCGCGGGTCATTTCTCGCCCTCCCTCCCGCCCCGTCAAGCGAACGATGACCATCAACCCTAATTGGCGGGCGCATGGAGGCCCTGAGAACAGTATAAAGGGACCGGAGGAGGCCGCTTCGTCGTCCTCTGGTACCGCGGGGAGCGGAAAGGCCCGTGTGGGAAAGAATGGGCCGCGGGGTGCGAGTCCCCTGGGGGCGGAGGTACCCCGCTATGTGGAGGATGAGGATGAGGATGGGATCACGTTCCCGAAAGATATGGTAATCCGAGGCTTGGATAGCCAGAGCTACGAGGAAGCGCGCCGACAGGCCGTGCTGAGCGATGACGAGGGCGAGGAGGAGGAGTGGGCCGACGAGGGGGTCATGGAGGAGGAGGAGGAGGGGGAGGACTTTGACGAGGAGGAGGAGGAGGAAGACTTTGACGAGGAGGAGGAGGAGGAAGACTTTGACGAGGGGGACGAAGAGGAGGAGGACGGCGCTCACCTTCCCCCAGTGCGGCCCGTGTCGATGGAGGAGCGCCTCCGCCTGGCGGAGTCCGGCAATATCTTCAACCCCTACGTAGCCCGGATGCACACGCGCGCGGGCACCGGGGAGGGGCTGTCTGGGGAGGCGGAAGACCCTGGCCCGATGGACGGGGGCGGTTTGCGGTTCTTGGAGGAGGATGTGAGCCCGGGGGAGAAAAGGGAGGAAGCGCGCCGGGCCCAGGCGCCCTCCCTGCCCGTCAAGTTCCAGTACAAGGTGGTGGTGGGGGCCGGGACGTGCCCGGGCTGCGGGAACGCGTTTCAGACCAAAAATGAATCCTCCCCCGGCTTCCTCCCCCCCGACGTCTACGAGCGGCTTCAGGCCCAGATGACGGCGCTGCGACCAGGCGCTCCCCGAAAGCCGAGGCCGGACGCCCCCCCCCTCTCGAAGTCAGCGGCAGGGGCGCTGCGGAAGAAGACGGAGACGAGGGGGGAAGAGGGGGATTTGTTCCAAGGCCTGAGCGCAGAGGAGGAGGTGGAAATGCTTTTGTCGGGCAAGAGCCGTGAGGAGTTTGAAATAGAGAGAGCGGCGGGGAGAGGGAGGGAGGCCCAGGGCGGGGAGGTAGATCTTGACCTCGACGAGGAGGGGAAGGAAGAGAAGGAGGGAGAGGGAAGGGAAGGGGAAGAAGGGGGGGAAGGGGAGGAGGAGGAGGAAGAATTTCGTGCGGTAATTTGCCAGCGGTGCCACAAGCTGAAGCACTACGGGGACGTGGAGGACGCCCTGCGCCCGGGGTGGAGCGCGAACGAGCTGTTGACGCCGGAGCGCTTCCGGGAGTTGGTGAGCGTGGTGCGACGGAAACGCTGCGCCGTGGTGTGTCTGGTGGACATCTTCGACTTCCATGGGTCCCTTCTCTACAACCTGCCCCGCATCGTGGGCTCCAACCCGGTGCTGGTGGCCGTGAACAAGGCTGACCTCCTCCCCGCGGACTTCAGCCAGGACCGAGTCCGGATCTGGGTCAAGCAGGAACTGGAGAAGGTGGGGATGACGGACGTGAGCACGCGCGACATCCACCTGATCTCCTGCAAGACGGGGAACAACGTCCGGCCCTTGCTGCGGTCCATGAAGCAAATGGCGCGCCAGCGCAGGCGGGATCTGTACGTGATCGGCGCGGCAAACGTGGGCAAGTCGACCTTCATCAACCGGCTGATTGAGCTGGGTCGGAGTGGAGGGGACGCGCAGAGGAAGAAGAAGAAGAAGCAGGGGGAACAGAGCAAAGGCGGGTCTCTGGTCACGACGAGCGCCTTACCGGGCACGACCTTGGACTTCATCGAGGTGGACCTGGGGGACAAGGTCTCCCTCTACGACACCCCGGGCCTCATCTTGCCGCACCAGATCACCACGCTGCTGAACACGGAAGAGCTCAAGGCAGTAATTCCCCAGAAGCGCATCAACCACGTGACCCTGCGCCTGAAGGAGGGCAAGAGCGTCCTCCTGGGCGGGCTAGTCCGCTTGGACATGCTGGAGGGTCGGCCCTTCCTCTTCACATTCTACGTCTCGAACGAGGTCAAGCTCCACCAAACAGCCACGGACCGGGCCGGGGAATTTTTGGACAGTCACCTCGGTGAACTAATCTCGCCGCCCTTCACGCAGGAACGCCGAGCGGCCATGGGGCCATGGGTACCTCGTGACTTCGAGATCGAAGGGACGGGCTGGAAAACCTCAGCCGTTGACATAGTCATCTCTGGCTTAGGGTGGATATCTGTCACCGGCGCATTGGACTGTAAGGTCCGAGTCATGGCACCGGAGGCGGTGGGTGTGCGTTTGCGGAGTCCATTGATGCCTTACGAGACCTGGGCGACAACAGCCAAGTGGACGGGGCTCAGGGCCGTCAAGAGTGACAAGCAAAAAGGGAGCAGCAGATAGGAAGAGGAAAGTTTTACCCTGTCGTGAAAGTGCTGATGAAGATAAACTATCAAGAAAATAATCATGTGCATTCACAAAAACAGCTCGTTGTTGTTTTTTTGTTTCCTCTTTGATCAGACCTTTGGTGATATTCGATTCTATTTCTTGCCCGCATCTCATAGGATTGCGATTGTAATCTCCGCAACAGCGTTCAACCAGAAAACGTACAACGATCTGAGCAAAGGATAGATGGCTAACTCTGGGAGGTCTTTTGCTTGGTATTTGTAGCCGGAAGATGGCTTTGTGGTCCAGGGCTTGTATTTTCTGGCCCCCACGACTGATCTACGTCCAGAGGGGTCTGAGGGACTCCATGCAAGCCACCAAGCACGTACATTTCACACGCTCGTACATTACGGCATTTTACGCTCCGATATCGCGCCACGGGAATGATTGGTCACGCCCATCAAAGCACTCGCCGGTTCTTTCATCTCTATACTCAAATATCCTTACCCTTCCTCGACAGTCGACGCACGATGAACTTCGCGGACGCTGCCACGACGCACTCAGCCGTGGAAGGCCATGCCTCCCAGGGGACCGAAAGGGAGGACCAAGCTGGTGGTGACGCTGGAAGGACCTCCCTAGCCATGGCATGACCGGCCCTCTTCACGACGTGAAGGACACAGAAGACGACACCGACTGCGTTGTTTATGTCCTCAATTTTCACCCGCAACACGGCGGACAAGGAAGGCAAGATCAACAATGCGATCAACTTCGCCGATGCAGAATTGGAGGAACATCACGTCCTCCTGGGAGTGTTTCTTGGTCAATGTGTCGTTTCCCACCTCCTTCCACCCAAACGCAATTCTAATACCTTGTACCTTGTTGCCCGAATACCAACACCTCGTACCCCTAACACGCACAACACGCTTTCCGACAACGCCGGAAGACTCCCCGTCCGTACACGCGACCCCCTTAACCGCGCCGACATCGAGCCGGACTACTACAAGCCCTTCGTCTCCCCTGAGCTTGTCAACAAACGCAATGCAGAGGCGCACAAGCACAATTCGCCTCTACTCCGCGGTGACCTAAACGTGACGTACGAGCGTACACAGGACAAGGGCTTCTTGGAACTTGGCCGTGCGCGGAGTGCCACAAAATTTGAGTCCTGGCTTGGTCTTCGCATCATAATCGAAGGTCCAGCTTTGAACGACCCCGGCCCAAGCAACACGAGCAGATCGTGTGGGTCGATGAATACAAGTTTACCAATGGGCAGGATTTCAAGGTGTTCTTTTGGGGCGGGAGCCTGTGGCAGCTGTGCAAGAAGTGGGCCGATGCGAACCGCACTCAATCGGGGGGAGACGACATGGTGCGTTTTTGTTTCGAGGCCCACTCCGCTTGGTGTTCGTGCATGCTCACAACGTCCAGACGCACCTCTTTTAGACACAGGACCGGGCGGTGGAGGCGGGCTACATAGCGCCATCCTTGGATGTTGGCGCCACGAAAGCCCTGGTAGCATCCAGTGGAATAGAAACCCTCTTCCAGCACGTGGCTGTGATAAAGAACAAGTAAGCGCACATCCATGATTGGACATCTTACCCTTCCGTGCATGCATTTCTGGTTGCTCGTTCCGCTCATTTATGGACGCCATCCCTACAGAGCAAAGGATCTCGATTGAGGAGGCGGCTTTGGGAGAGCAGCAGCGGGAGATGGTCCGGAGGACCAACACAATGGGGGAAATCATCGGTGTTTGTCTTGCTCTCCGGACCCTGTACAACCTTTAAAAATTGCCCCGTTCTCGCCTTTCACGGAGCAAGATGGCGCTCGGCGTTGCAAGCGCCCAGCACAATGCGCTCGCAGACCACGCCGGCATAGACCTGTCGGACGTCGCCTCGCTTGACTTCCACAGCAGCAGCGGCGGCCGCATGCACTCACGGGGGGATCACATCGAAACCCGCGCAGACGCAGAGGACGCGAAAAGCATCCTCAACCGTCTGAAGGGTGGGAAAGAAAACATCCACGAGCTTCGGCAGTGTGATTTCTCACCCGTACGCCCCAAGCCGGGGACGAAAGGGTACTCTCCACAAGAATTTTTATTTCGTCGGCCGTGAAGCGCGTCAAGTGCTCCACGTGAATGCGGAGGAAGGCGAAAACGGCATGGAGGGTACGCGGCCTTGTAGGATCGTTGTACCGTGGCTCAGGGTTCGCACTCACGCCATTGCTAAGGATGGTTAAGAAAGTTGAGCTAAAAAAAAACATCCCTAACCATTCGGCGACTCCGAGTCGTCAATCCTGGATCCCACCCATGAAACACTTTACTTCCACATACAACCCCAATATTAGCGTCATTCCATTGCTCTTGCTCTTTTAAGGCATTCCGATGAATATGCACTTTCTCATTCTCAACAATGTTGTGAGAGCGTGAGTGTGAGAAAGTTGTATCTAAAATGGCCGCAAAGCTTGGAAGGGCAAAAAAGGTGCGCACCTTGCCTTCGAGGTGCAGCACCGCACCTTTTCACACCTGCACCTTCGCACCTTCGCACTTTTTCGAAGGTGCGTGCCTTCCCTGTTCGTGGGCCTGATTTCTACGGCTCGATGGGGCCACAGAAAGCCGACAAATATCAAGCAAGAGAGTCCAGAGAAAGGGAGGCTCACGTGGAGTCGAAATACAGTTTTAATTCAATCGATCCATGTCATTCTTCGATCGTCGGTTGGCCTCCCGAGAACTATTCATGTTCTGAAGGTCTCGTACACCCTCATTTCTCGCGCGCGTGTTCCCTTGGTCAATTCGTTTTCTCGCGGGGTCCGTAGTCACGGGGTCTAAAAAGCGACACCCCCCAATACACACACACACATACCACCCTAATAATGGTGTCCAGTAACCAAAACACCTCCTCGCTAACTTCGCATTTGGCGAGCAATGCGCCCCAGCTTTGTCGCTCGCATCCAGTCTTGATCCATACGCCGGAGAGACTTTGTTGGTCAAGCGCAGTCCGTTTCGGCACTTTTCTTTTTGTTTGTGTGCACTACATAGAGTGACAGAAATTGTCGTTTGTGTGTCATCTTTCTTGTCATCAAGAAGTCCGTAAGGATGAGCGCGCAGAAGTGTACGTGTCGACGACATCAGGAGCGCTATAGACATTCCATCGAAAAACCTGTTAAACTAGCCTCTTTCAGTAACTTCAGCATATGGCGTCCCACCCTTAATGGCCGGACAGTACGTGGCCCGAATTTCTGCCCCTCTTCATGCCTGTGAGGAACAAGTGTAGGCATGTCCCTGTCATCCTGACTTCCTCATTGCGATCAGGTAGAGGTGGTCTGTCAATGAAGAGATCTTCAATATGACGCGAACAACGCGATCAAGGACAAGCTCCAATGCCGCTCCTTTTCAGAGACTCGGCCGTAAAGAAGCAAGTAAAGGCAATGTGCTGTGCTTAAGCATGATCTACGCCAGAGAGGTGAGCGTCCGTGCACGACAATCGTGCATTCCCAAGCACGTATATATAGAATATCTTTCCATCGAAAAATCAGCCCCATTGTCTCACTACTAAAGTCTTGCGTGCTTGTTCAGGATGCAGTTCCAGAAAAGGATTTCGGTCAGGTGTGGCGCGATCGCTTGCGCCTTGTGCAGCTGGAGAGCAACGGATGGGAAGTGTACAGCTGTGATCTATCCCACGATGAGTCCTTGGGCGTAATGGGACGGCATCTGCAATCGAATTTCGACCACCGTCGATTTCAGGAGGCCTTCACACGACGGTTTCCACATGGCTTGGAGATACGCCAGGTCCGTGACCTGTGTAATGTGACTCTTCAGGTTTTCCCCTCGACTACAGCGTTTCCTTTTTTTTTGCGCCTCATCCCGCGCGCCTTTCACAACCTCGCACGTGAAGGTCATATTCGACTATTTCTACATCCCCGAGCACTGGGCCAGTCAGCGTTGGGGCTCCGGCCGCCTCGTCACCGACACAATCCCCTTCCTGCGCCGCACCGCCAGGGTCCGGGAGTTCTGGCTGCCCAATTGCAAGGTCATGCGGGAGCTTTTGGAGGAGCACGAGGAGGTGCTGGTGTCGGAGGGTCTTGACTGGAGCCTGGTGCGGGAACGGTGGAAAAACGTCCTGTACGTGGCCACGGAGCAAGTGGACGGGATCATGCAAAGGAGCTTGGCCGAGGTGAAGACAAATGCGAACCAGGTGCGAGGGGAGAGATAGGAATGATTCTTGTGGCGCCTGGAGAAGGCAAAGCCAATTAAAATATTTTTGTAACCACAGCACCCAGACAAGAAAGTGATGCTTCTCACGCTGCTCGACATCCGCCACCTGTAGGTTGCTGCCTACCTGGATGACCAGTACCCGTTTATAAAGATAAGCCCCATCGTCCTCGCCAAGCCGCGTCGCTATCGCCAAGAAAAGGGGAGGGACCTCAAGGACAATCAAAAACGGAGCAAAGTCGTGGAGGGGGGATTGAAGGTAAGATACCAGAAAGGAGCAGAGCGTAACATTCTCGCACCGAGGAATCATGGCTGTATATTCGAGGAGGATGAGAACCCCGTCAGCCGTTAGGGATTGCCTTAAAGTCCGGTAGTAGACCGCACTGTTTTCTGTAGGATGGCTCTCGCCTGACCGATGGCTTTGCCGCATGCAACATTGGTATTTATACATGGAAAGGTGGTTCTGCTATTTTCAACATTAGGTAGAAAGCATCATGGAAAATAGCCTGAAAGGCTTCAGGACCAACGACCTGATATTATTTTCTCTTACAGTAGCATTGTATTACGTTACCTTTCGTGCTTTTCCAGGACAACCTACAGCCGTAGAAAAATCACAATATTTCACCCCACCCGCTCCCTTTTACTTCTGTACATGGTGCAAGTATCCACAAGCGTCTGTGTCATGACGAGCTCATGAGCTCGACGAGGTCCGTCTTATTGCCGCAAGTCGATTCTTCTGATCCTGTGTGAGCTCCTTCTTCTTTTTCGCCGCGGCGTTCTCTGCCTTTGTGCGTGCACTAACTTTTTCTGTTCTAGTCTTTTCTTTCGCTTTGTCCTTGTTGCCACCGAAAGAAAAGATAGAGCCAATGCGCGCGGGGCGGTTCACCCAAGCGGGAACGGAAGCCCCCACCAGTCTCTGACAGAGCGCGTCGCTGTAGTGGTTGCAATTTTTCCTCGTCACCTGCAGAGGAGAGGTCACGGCGTAGAGTACCATCAAATCATTTTTTTTTCTTCTTGAATTCCCTCCGCCTTCTCTCCCTTTCTTTTCTGCTATCATCCTCAACCTATACACCCACAAACACGACCTCGGACTGCGTCCTTAGACTTACATGATAGGCACCGGCCGCAAACTCTTCTCGCAGTTTGTTAATAATGCCATGTACCTGTCAACATGTTAATTTCCAATGAGAACCGTCGACATGTCGCTAACAAAATGGAATGACTGGGTGCGCAAGGTATCCACCCTTCTCAAATTTAATGAACGCTTTACCTCGTTGGCGCTTCCGACATGCTCGCCCATGACTATGCTCTCCTTCAAGCTTACTACCTGGCCACTCGCAACCAGAGGGGTCTTGGGAACGTGGAAAAAGACTCCGTTTTGGGCGAATGTGTACTCTACGCCGCCAACCTTCGTTTCAATACAAATTATGACCATGAGACGTCAGCTCCACAAAACAGAAAAAGCTGTTTCCTGCCATCCGTTCCCAAAGATGTAAGCATTACAGGTATTTTCCCCAGCTTGAAACGAACCTCCACGCCAGTATGCCACGCCCCTAGCCCTACTCGTCGCATCCATGAGCCCGTCCCCTGCTCATCCGTCAGCTCGTAGACATTGAGAATCACATCGCGCCGAGAGGATGCCGCCATAGCCGTCGAGTGGCTTTCAGACGCGCTCACTTATGCCTAGCTACCAAAATCCGAAGAGGGAGGCGAGGGTGGAGGTGAGTGTATCGCCAGTGGGATCATTCATATTAATAGGGGCTAAGTATAATAGCAATGCTGTAGGATGCAATTTCGCGCGTACTACTCTGTAATATCATGACTTGACAATATGGACTCGCATATATAGCACTGTCTGCTGACCATGCTAGCTTTAAGAATTAATTGTCTACGTGACAGCATAACAAACGTGAAGAGATGGAACGTAGGGAACTTTTCGTAGTCTTTACATGTGTTCAACAAGGCAGCCACTGTCAATTCCTTCATTTTTCCCGGGACCCTATTCGAATGAAACAGACCATGCGATGGGCTGAAGTGCTCTCTCTCTATCATGAAAATATGTCGCTCAGGAGCTGTTTTTCCCGCCCAGTGACCGAGTCTAGAAAACCACCAGCAACGCGAGGCCGGCGGGCACGGCTCCCCGAATAAGACATACCTTTGATCGCCTGCAGAACCGGCATTACTGCTCCCACGATACCATTATAATTTGGGAAAAAAAAGTCGCTATCTATTCAATGAGATACGGTCGCCCTGGCCCCTACCATTCGGGGGGAAAAGCAGCAGGGTCGATTTCTTGGGCCTCTGTGCCTGCTCCCTCGAGACCGATGACGCGGTTCGTATGATGGAAAAGGACCCCTCGATTGCCTGGCTCCCGAGCACCCAAACCCCAGGTGGCGCCCTGGCAGTGGTGGACAGGAGGACGGGTGCACGCCCTTGTATTCAGTTTGTTTCTCTAGTCTGATAGCCTCTCCTTGTGTGCGTGTGAAAATGAAATGCGATTTTTTATCGCGTCGCGCGCTTGTCTTCGCAACATGGTTCCGAAGGCCGGAGGCGGAAGTGTCCCCCCGGCAGGAGCCCGTTCGTTCCCTTTCCATCATGGTCCTAAATATTCTCTCCCTTTTTACACATCCTGATCTTCCTTGCATGCATCAGGTCGCCTGGGTCCAGGTTTCCTTCTGTCTTGTGCCTGAGCTGTCCGTCAACGCACAGAGCTCGCACCCTTCACCATACTTTTTCTTCTCCGGTACAGCTTGTCTGCTGTTCCGCGTCGTAGGTCGCAGGAAAAATGGGCATCCGTATTATGGTCAAAGGTGGGGTTTGGAAAAACAGTGAAGATGAGATTCTGAAGGCCGCGGTCATGAAATATGGCCTGAATCAATGGCCTCGCGTCGCGTCGTTGCTCAATCGCAAGTCCGCAGCTCAATGCAAGGCGCGGTGGTACGAATGGTTGGATCCGTCCATCAAAAAAACGGAGTGGACGCGCGAAGAAGAAGAGAAACTTCTGCACTTGGCCAAGATCCTGCCTGCGCAATGGCGGACCATCGCCCCCATCGTGGGCCGGACGCCTGCGCAGTGCCTGGAACACTACGAGCGTCTCTTAGATGCTGCCCAGCAGAAGACGGGGGATATGGACGCAGGGGAGATCAAGGACGATCCTCGGAAGCTCCGCCCGGGAGAAATTGACACGGCGCCTGAGACAAAGCCGGCACGACCGGACCCGATCGACATGGACGAGGACGAGAAGGAAATGCTTTCGGAAGCCCGGGCGCGCCTCGCCAACACCAAAGGGAAAAAGGCGAAACGAAAGGCGCGCGAGAAGATGTTGATGGAGGCGAAGCGATTAGCATCGCTGCAGAAGCGGCGAGAGCTGAAAGCGGCTGGTTTGGAATTGAAAATGCGTGAGAAGAAGCGTAAGTACATTGACTACGGGCGTGAGATCCCTTTCCAGCGCACGGCGCCCGCCGGCTTTTACGCGACAGGGGCGGAGAAATTGGAGGGCGAGAAGCAGGCTCTGGACCCGCGATTTGAGGCGCTGCGTGTAGATAAGATGGAGGACGAGCGCAGGGACGAGGAGGAGTCCCGGCTTCGGAACCAAGACAAGAAACGGCACAAGAAGCTCGTGCAGGAGAACCTGCCTCAGATGGTGCAAGCGCTCAATCAGTTGAACGACCCGGCTTCGATCCGACGGCGCGTCCCACTCTCCCTCCCGGCCCCCCAAGTGACGGACAGGGACCTGGAAGAGATCGTGAAGGTGGGGGCGCAGGCGGCCGCCGTGGGGGGGGGGGAGGGGGCGACGGCGGGGCTTTTGGGGGACTACCGGGACCGGGCTACCCCGTTGGCCACGCCCATGCGGACACCGAGCACGGCCCCGGGGCAGGATGTGGTCATGCAGGAGGCGAGGAACTTGCTGGCGATGCGGGCGGCCGAGACCCCGCTTCAGGGGGGGGAGGCGGTTATGAGCCGGTTGGAGGGAGGGACGGGTTTTGAGGGGCACGAGCCGCGGGGTTTAGGTGGTGGAGGCATGACTCCCGGGGGCGGAATGACGCCGATGACGGCGAGGAACGAGGAGGGGGGGCGGACGCCGCTCTCGTCGGGACGGGTGGGCGGGTCCTCGGTGGCTTCGATCAAGTCCCGGGCCCACGCGGCCGGTGGGGCGACGCCGATGCGAGACGAGTTGGGGTTGAATCAAATGGGGGGCTCGGAGGAGCAGCAGCAGTTGATGGTGATGAGTGAGAAGCGCCGGCAGAACGCGCTCCGGGCTCAGCTGGCGGAGGGCTTGAGGAGCTTGCCGGAGGCCCAGTACACGTACGAGATCTCGGTGCCGACGATGGAGGAGGAGGAGGAGGGAGTGACGGACGTGGGGAAGGAGGAGGACGCGGCGGACCGGGACGCGCGCATGGCGGCCAAGAAATTGGGGGTGGAAGAAGCGGAGCTGGCACGACGGTCCGCGGTCTTGAAGCGGGGGCTGCCCCGGCCACGAATTGTGGACCCGGACATGTTCGCATCTCGGGTCCGGGCCGCGACAGCCGAGGCTGACGAGATAGCGGCCGCGGACGCGATGGTGCAGCAAGAATTGTTGGCTGTGTTGCGCGCGGAGGCGGCCAAGTATCCGGTCAGAGAGGCGGGGGGGAAAGGAAATGGAAGAAGCAGTAAGGGAACAGACGGGGACAGGGGGGTCCTTCCCATCATACCACCGCAAATGTTGAGCACTGCGCGTGATCTTGTGGCAGAAGAAGCGGCGAAGCTCCGAAAGGCAGTTGATTCTTACGGAGGGGAGGGTGGAAGCGAGGAAAGTGGAAAGGGCGAAGGGGCGGGTGTCGACTCGCAGGGGGACATGTGCCCAGTGGCATTGGAGCGAGACTGGCTGAAAGGATACAACGATCTTGCGTACTTTCCTGGCCGCCAGGCATTTGGGAGGCTGACAGGCGCCAGCAAGCAGGATCGGCTGGCCGCAGTTGTCCACGAATTCAATACCTTGGCCGGTCACGTGGAGAAGGTTGGGAAAAGGGCGAGCAAACTCGATACACGCTTAAATCTGGCCACTGGTGGCTATGTGAAACGCGCAACAGCGTTGTTGCACGGTGTGAGCGAGGCCCTAGACCAGATAGATGAGATGCGTTTGGAGGTGGGATGTTTTCGCAGGCTGAAGGCCATGGAAGAGAAGGCGCTTGTGACACGCGTGGCCGAGGTAAATGCGCAGGCAGACAGTGTGGCCAAGCGGGAAGAGCAATTGCAGCTGTCTTACGTGGAGTTGCTCGACGAAAGGGATCGATTGTTTGGAGTGCTTCATGGGCACGAAGGCGAGGAAGATAGAGGGGAGGAGCACAATGGTTTGAACGGCAAAGTGACAGTGGCGGAAGAGTGACAGAGAGGGGAAGTATAGCAGCGAAGAGAGCCCCTATGCTCTCGCTGAAAGAAATAAAAGCTAACGAACATATGGGTTATTTCCCGGGGATACAGGCAGGTCGATTGAATTGACTTTTCACGAAACCAGTCGACGGCAACCCAGGTTGGGAGGCTGAAATGCCGTGTTTGTAAAACATATCCACTTTTTCATTACATCAAACATGATCGCAAAAGAAGGTGGCGTTGTAGGAAGTTGGAATACGGGAACGCGAATAAAGGATAAATTTCACAGTGTACGCGGCATTCGTCGGCCCATTGCCTTTGAAGGGTCAAGCAGTCGCACTGCCTCTTGACTCAAAGCAACTAAAGCTCCCCAAGTCACCCGTCAACATTTCACGGGCCACACCGCAAAAGCTTTTCGCTCTATTGAGCTGCTCTATACATCGCGCTATGGTCGTTTGCCGGAACTACGTGGTGTGATCCCTTGTTATTGTGGCCTCGTGAACGAGCTGTTGCTCCCGCTTATGAGCGAGAGCTAACACCACGTCACTGATCTTTTCCTCCACTTGCCCAGGCCTGGTGAGGTGGCCAAATGCAATTTCACGCGTGTCTAAGCCATCTCAGGGCTCCCATGCACCGTAAGAGATGTACACAACCATAGTTAGGTCCTTTGTGAGTGTGCCGGTGTGTACGTGGTGGCTAACGAGGGCGAGAAAACTCCGGGCTGTGCCAAGGATCATCGTCTTCCTCTCCTCGGCCACGCCCGCTTTTCTTTGCAGTTGCTCCATGTCTGAATCAGTCGGCATTCCTCCTGGTGGGAATCTGTCGGATTTCACATGTCAATCAACGTTCTTTTGTCATATTTCTTCGCACTGTATATTCGCCGCGGTGAAGTGGTTCTTCTATGCCCGCACTGGTCTTAGGAAGTTTTTTCCACAACGATGACGTTTGCGATCCTTTCATCAGCACTTCGATGCCACGGGGCCGCTCGTTTCTTGTTCGCGAGCCTTTTCACCTGTCTTTCACCTAACTATTGATGCCCTGTGGCTTTGCTTCGTATCCCACCTCTTAGATAGTGACCAAACTGCGAACAATGTGTCAATGACGGCGGCTTGGCATAGCGTAGCGTTCACAAATTGCGTTGCTGTGGACGACACATTGCAGCATTGCTTAGTTTGTCCTGACTCAACCTCACTGACTAATACCCCGTCCTTGCGTACTTACACACCAATCTACAGTGTTTTAAGAGCTCACCAAACCCCGCTTCATTTAATCGAAGCGCCCGGCTCCGCGCGTCACATCTTTCTCGCGCACAAGATTTGCACCTCCTGTCAGGCGGAAAGCAACCTCCACGCAAGCACTTTATAGAAACGAATCTCTTGGCTCCCGTTCACTTACGGGAACTAGTCGAGGGCTTTGTTTTGCACATCACCTAGCACCACGTCTCTCATCACCGCCGCATCCTCGTGCTCGACTCACCGCACCCTAACTGGGTTTTTGCACTCTGCCTCTCTCGTCGAGCTCGCTGTCCTAGCCAGCCACTTCTTGAGCCAAGTGCACCTTACCGGCCCCAAGGCCGCCTTCCATCACAGTCAAGTACACGGGGGTACAACCGTCTAGGTTCGGTACTCGTTCCAGAGGCAGCAAAAGCAGCAAGCCCTTTTTACCTTCTTTTCAAGCGACCGAAATATGACGTACGAATACGTACATCAACGTCAGCAGCACGACAGCAGCTCCGACATGGACACAGCCCTACTGGTGCCTGATGTCACAAGCATCCCCATGCCTTTACGAGCAGAATCTCTTCGTAAACTCGAGGTAGTGGGGTCCTGCAACGGCCTCGCCTCGACCCAGCAAGCCTCAGGGGCCTCTGACACGGGCGAGGGGGGAAACCGGCGCAGCTCTCCTGCTTTCTCGGCAGCCACAAGCCGCGCAGACAAAGCAGAGAATGTTGGGGAAGAGAACGACGATCAGTCCCGGACATCGGGCTCCGATCTGGTCCCCACCACCACAGACGACAGCGACGAAGAGGACACCTCCTCGCTCGCCACGGACGAGACGCCCGACCACCTGCAGCGACACGCTGACTCCTTCTTGAGTGTGGACCGTGGTTCTCTGCTCGCTCCTCCCGTGGAGGGCGGGAAGAAAGTCCTGGTCACGGGCGGGGCCGGATTCGTAGGTAGCCACGTGGCGGACCATCTCTTGAGCCGCGGGGACGCCGTCGTCGTGGTGGACGAGTTCAACGACTACTACGACACCTCCTTGAAGCGCGCCAACGTCGCCCACCTCCTGGCCAAGCATGGGTCGGCGCGTTTGCGGGTGGTGGAGGCGGACATATGCGACGCGCATGCGATGGAACAACTCTTCATCACAGAGCGGCCCCGTCACGTGGTGCACATGGCGGCGCGTGCAGGGGTGCGGCCGTCCATCGATGATCCTTTCATCTACATCCACAGCAACATGCTCGGGACCACGCGCTTGCTGGAACTGGCGCGCATCCACGGCAACGACTGCTTCGTGTGGGCGTCGAGCAGCTCGGTGTATGGGGGGTCGAGCCTGGAGGAGTTCGGCGAGGACGACTACGTGGACAACCCGGTCTCTCCCTACGCGGCCACCAAGAAGGCCTGCGAGCTCATGACCCACACCTACCACTCGCTCTACAAGATGAACGTGACCGGCTTGCGCTTCTTCACGGTGTACGGCCCCCGGGGCCGGCCCGACATGGCGCCCTTCAAGTTCGTGGACCGCGTCTCCCGCGGGCTGGAGATCCAGCAGTTTGGAGACGGATCCTCCTCCCGGGACTACACCTACATCGACGACATCGTCGACGGCGTGGTGCGTGCCCTGGACCGGCCGTTGGGCTACCAGATTTTCAACCTGGGCAACGGCTCGCCGTACCGCTTGTCGGACTTTATCCGCCTGGTGGAGAAAAACGTGGGAAAAGCGGCGGTGATCAAAGTCCTGCCGGATCAGCCGGGGGATGTGCCTAGGACGTGCGCGAACATCAGCAAAGCCCAAGAGCTGCTGGGTTATCAGCCCAAGGTGTCGTTCGAAGAAGGGATCGCGAGGACTGTCGATTGGTACAAGGGTTGGAGGGCAGAGAAGAGCATGGAGGCGGAGAAAGAGGAGAAGAAAACCGGGGAGGGAAAAGCGGGAAAGAAGGCGGATAAGAGCACGAAAGGCGTGCAGCCGGGAAATATGGCGCGCGTAGCGTCGGCGGCCTCGGTCTTCAGCCAGGGAGGCTTGAGCGGTTAGCGTCACCCTGCAGGGGCGTGCGCCACGGCGATATTGATACCGTGGGATTTTGATGGAGTGCGCACACTGTAGAGATAAGAAGAAGAAAAAAGCTGACGAGAAATTTAGTAAGGTACATGAGTCAATGACCTAGAGGCACATGGAGGCACGGGTTTGTGGTATGCAGGAAAGTGGCGAGGAACCGCCAAGAAAACAGAAAAAGACGAGAGAGGCACGACTGCTATTAAGCATTCTTGACGCATTGCTCTCACTGTCGCATGTATAGAATGGAGTTTTGCCGCAGGGCTAGCGAGCTTAGCGACAGTATGCTTGTTTGCGGTTTGGTCTCGAAGGAGACGCCTTTCCGTCCCTGGCCTTTGTTGCCGTTGCTGGCCGTCACATTTGTGTACATATGGGATATGAATACGCTACCGAACAAAATCTAAAAACAAGAAAGGAGGAGCAGCCTCGGAGATAGGAATGATATCGCTCCACTGACGGTGAAAGTGGAGGAGGGCTTGCCTGTGTCGGAACGAGGATGCAGGAGGAGGACCAGAACAGAGTTGGGGTTTCGGTGTTTCGGAACGCAGCTGTCTCTTCGTGTTGTCTAAAGCCGAATCTCTAGAAGTAACGTGGAGATCGGGACAGATGCGGAAAGGGGCTGCAAGAAATGAGAATCGAAATTGGCAAACATATGACCGTTTTGAGCGATCCCTGCACTTGGGGGTGACTGAAAACATAAGAATTAGTAAGTAGTGAAGTTCACATGTGCGTGCGGTGCAAGTCGAGCAATTTGTGGCTTCATTTCGACGAGAGTGCAAAAAAAATAAAATGAGACATGATGTTAGACTGTCGTCAACATGAGAGCCATCCCTTTACGCGGGTGGGGCCATTTCTTCTCCGATGATCATCGGAATATAGCCCTTCGCTCTCGGCCCTCTAAAAAATCTCGTCTGGCGCATTCACGTCAGAAGCGCCCCGGGCGTCGCCCCTGCCTCCCTCCCGCCTTCCCCTCCCTCGTCCTCGTCGCCCTCCCCATCTCTCCCCCGCTTCCTCCCCCCCTTCTTCCCCCCTCCCAAAGTCAGCTCCCGCAATTCCCTCGCCGCAATCCGTTGTGCCTCACTGACCCTCTCCAGCAGGATCAAGACCGTCTCCTCGTCGGTTTTGTACTCAGGGAGCTTGGTTCCCAGCAAGGCTTCGAGCCGCTGATACACCTCCACGTCATACTGCGTGACCATGGCGATGGATCTTCCCGCCCGGCCTGCGCGCGCAGTACGGCCCACCCGGTGGATGTAGTCCTTCCCGTGGGAGGGGATGTCGAAATTGATGACCAAGTCCACCGCGGGGATGTCTAGGCCCCGGGAGGCTACGTCCGTGGCGATGAGGATGGAGCGCTGGCCCGACTTGAATTTGTGGAGGGCCCCCAGGCGCTTGGGTTGGGTCATCTGCCCGTGGAGACAAATGGCACCGAAGCCCAGGTTGCGGAGCAGGAGGGCGAGGCGCTGAGCGTTGTTGCATGTGGCGACGAAGACGAGGATGGTCTGGCCGGCGGCCTCGTTGAGCGCGTAGGCCAGGTAGCAGTCCTTGTACTTGGCGGGGATGAAGAGATACTGCTGCACGAGGGTACGGGGCGTCGTGAACTTGTCGGATGCCTCCACCTTGACCGGGTCGGTGAGGGAGGCACGCTGGAGCTTGGCTACTTTCGAGGTCATGGTCGCGCTGAAAAGGAGGGTCCGGCGGTGCTTCCCCGTGGGCATGATGGCCAAAATCTTGTTGATCTCCTCCTCGAAATCCATGGAGAGCATGCGATCGGCCTCGTCCAGTACCAGGAAGCGGGCCTCGCGGATGTGGAAACCCTTTGTGTTCTCCAAATGGTCGACCAGACGCCCCGGGGTGGCCACCACCACGTGCGGTTTGCGTGCCAATGCGATCGCCTGCGTCATCATGTCCACACCTCCTACCACACAGCAGGATTTGAGGCCAATGCTTGCACCCAAGGCCTCGAAGACTTCGTGTATCTGGAACGCCAGCTCACGTGTCGGGGCGAGCACAACCGCAAAAAGGCGTTGAGGCTTTGCCAACAAGGCTTGCAGCACCGGCAAAGCAAACGCACCAGTCTTGCCTGAACCTGTCTCAGCCAGCCCGATCACATCACGGCCCTGTAGAGCCGCTGGGATAGCTTGTTGCTGGATTCCCGTGGGTTTCGTCCATCCGATCGCTGCGCAGGCCTCACAGAGAGGCTTGACCACACCCAGCGCCTCGAAGGTCTGCACGTCATCCTCAACCCCTTTGGCTGGGTCAGAATCCAGATCGACGTCAGGATGTGTGTTTTTTTCCTTCCCATCCTTTTTTTTGCCGTTTGTAACCATGCGTGAGGCGGAAATGGAGTTGGTAAACGCCAAGGGGGTAGCCCAAGGGAGGGAGGAGGTTGGTTGCTGGGCCTGCGCGGATACGTTGATTACCTCAAGAAAGTCAGACCTTACTGAGGCAATCAAGGCCTGAGGTCAATGGAACAAAGGATGGAATGAGCGTGTTACGTTTCAATTGTGCGGTAGGTGCTTGTGCTCCTCAGGTTTTAGCGTTACCGTGTTCCTGGACGGCAGCCGGAGGGCAAGTCCATCGCCGAGACGAAGAACGCGTTGGCACTTTGACGTCTTCCTACTTAATAGAGCTGACCAACCCTACCATTCATAGACTAGGTCATGTTCTCGTTTATCACGGGAAATGGGAGGAAAAGAGCACGCGGAAGTGCACGCAGTTTCTTCGGGAGCGAGGTGGGGAAGACGGAGGACGGCGCAAGTTCTGGCAGCACTAGCAGCGACCCGAAGGCCACCGACCTCCCTCAATTCAACAAGGATAACGCACGCCAGCACCTCTCTGATATCGAGAAGAAACGCCAGGAGAGCATTCGTGAAAATCAGGAGTTCCTGAAACAACTTGGACTCAAGGATGTGAAGCTCAGTCTGCGCGACGCCTCACCGGCAGACCCCAACCCCCCAACCGAGAGCGTGCGCTCTCTCAGCCATCCTCACGACTCGGCCATGTCTATTGGCGCCTCTTCTTCGCCAGTGCCGCCAACATTGGAGCAAGTGAAAGCCAAATGGGTGGGGCGTGGGGCGCAAATCGACGCGTTGGCCCTCCTCCTCCCGTCCCCAGGCGAGGCGAGCCCGTCCTCCTCAGTCATCCTGGTGCATGGGCCGAGCGGGGGGGGGAAGACTGGCGTGGTCGCCGACGTCCTCCGCGCGTTGCAACTGCCCCACGCGCACATCCGTGGGGTGGAGCATCCGACTGCCCGGTCACTGTACAGTACGATCGCCGCGGCATGGTTGAGACACCTGGAAAGCCAGAGTCGGGTCTGTGGCTACCAGGACCTCGGTTATGTGGAGGAGGACGACTGGGTCGATGAGGACGCTCAGCAGGTGGAGAAGGCGCGCGCTGCCGAAGCGCAGGGCAGACGACGCGGGGTCACAAGCGAGCTTTCCGTCAAAAGGGAAGGGAAGGCAGAAAGATGGGTGAGAGGGGGATGGGAGGAAGGGGAGGGAGAGAAGGAGGACAGCGTGCGAGGCCATTTCAGTGAAGAGGAGGGCAGCGCCGATGATAACAGTCAGGAGGAAAAAGAGGAGGGAGAGGAGGAGGAGGAAGAGGAGGAGGAAGAAGAGGAGGAGGAAGACCCGTATTTCGCGCAGAGGAGCTCGGTGCTGGAAGGCTCCGAGGGCAGGGGCCTGGAGGCGGGGCTGATGCCCTTGCCCCATCGCTGTGCGACCATGGCGGGACTTCTGCACCTGCTGCGATCCTGGCGGGGACAGGGGTCGCGTGGGCAGCGGGCGGGCCCCGAGGGTCCGGACAAAACGCCCTTCGTGGTGGTGTTGGACTCGGCGGACCGCCTCCCCGGCGGCGTGGGCTCGGTGCGTCACGAGCTTCTGGAGCTCCCGTCGATGCTGGAAGGGCCCAAGGGCCGGCGGAGGGACTGGGGCCAGGGTGGGACCGCCTCGCGCGTCGCTCTCTCGGTGGTGTTGGTCGCGGAAGCGCCCGAGTCGGTGCCGGGGGCCTTGGAGGGGGGCGCCGCCCTCCATTTGCCCTTCCCCGCCTATACCAAGGCGCAGGCGACGGAGATTCTGCTCCGAAGCTTGCGGGCGGCCGCAGGGGTTTCCCCTTTCCTTCCTCACGGCGGGGGGGGGGAGGTGAGGGAGGAGGAGAAGGCAGTCGAGGCCCTTATGAAGGACCTCGTGACCATGCTGGTCGCTTCGCTGTACTCCTCCACGCGCGACGTAAGGGAGATGCGGCGCATGGCTGTCTTGCTCTCTGAGAGGTACTTGGCACCCGTTCTCAGCGAAGGCGCTTGTGGAGGGGGGGAGAACGGAACGCAGGGGGACGCAGGCGAGCCGGGCCGACCCCGAGGAGGAGGCGGAGGAGGGAAAGGAGGGAGAGGCGCCTTCGGCCACCTGGACCTCTTCGAGCACGTGCGACCCCTCCTCCACCGGGCCACGCACAGCTGTCTGCACATGCCCGCCGTGCTCGCGCCCGGCCTTGAAGCGGGGCCCGCGCCTGTGGGATCGGTCCTGAGTCGCGATCCCGCCGGCTGGGACGGGCACCGCCTCGAGGGGCCCCGGCCCTCCTCCTCGCCGCCCGCTCGCCCGCCTCCTCGCGCCCTCCTCCGCTACGAGCTCCCCACGCTGGC
>Ga0102934_1000353_pt1 | contig 29744 bp, 21 predicted proteins | sample SalPonR2_A_D1_MG_FD_78175 | JGI IMG/M metagenome (GOLD analysis project Ga0102934, IMG submission 78175) | Salt pond soil microbial communities from South San Francisco under conditions of wetland restoration - Salt Pond MetaG R2_A_D1_MG | ecosystem: Environmental > Aquatic > Marine > Intertidal... | reverse complement strand
TCCCAATCCTTTCAATCCGGTTACTCACATTGCCTATGAAATTCCCCAGGATGGCAATGTCAAACTGGTAGTCTATGACCTGAATGGCAAGACCATTCGCACGCTGGTCAATACCGAACAAAAAGCCGGCCAGTATCAAATGGAGTGGAATGGTACGGATCAATCCGGTAATTTTGTCTCCTCGGGAGTATATTTTGTTAGCATTACAACTGGTAATTATAAAAAAACCAATAAAGTAATTTTCGTTAGGTAGGACTTTGGGATGCAATCCTGCGGTGGTATCTTTGCCATCGCAGGATTTTAAAAACTTAATTACAGGAGAGGAGGGATTTTTTAGACCAGTGTTTTTGACCGATTAGCCCGAATTGCAAGGTAGGGGTTTGTAGTTCGGGCTCTCCTTATTCACAACCGGAGTTCTACAAAAAAACAGCCACAGATCGACACAGATTTTCACAGATATGACGATCATCGGTGAACAGTAAGCAACCTGGTCAAATAGTCGAGTTGAAAAGTAGTCGAGTGGCAAAGTAGTCGGGTAGCAAAGTAGTCTAGGGCTAAGGTCAAGGCTAAGGCCGAGTACAAAATAAAAATTAGCGTAATTCACGGAAAGTCTTTTTCATCTCCTTCTTTATTATTTTATAATTTTCAATCTTCCATCAAATAAACCATTTTACATTATACATTCTACATTATTCATTATCGAAGATCCGTCGAGTGGCAAAGTAGTCGAGTTGAAAAGTGGGGAAAAATTGAACCCCAATCCTAAAAGAAGACTTCGCTAAATTCGCGTAATTCGCGGACATATTTTTGGTTTTTTTCATGTTTTCGCTTTCCGGATTCCGGTCTCCAGTTTCCGGTCTCCCGTTTCCGGCTTCCTCTTTCCTGCTGCCCCGAAGGTTCTTTTTCGGGGCCTGCGATTATCCCACTCTACCACTTCGCCACTTTACCACGCGACCATCGGTTCGTCCTTTCAGGGCTGAGAGTTGACATACTACAACTTCCCCATGCTAAAGCATGGGGCTAATCTCAAAAATAATTGCATAATTTTTCTCCCAAAAAAATCATCTTAACTGCAATCAAAAAAATTCGCGTCAATTCGCGTAATTCGCGGACAAGAAATTTCCTTTGTTTCGTGCATTTCGATGGCCTGTCAGTGTACTTCGTGGACAAAAAACGGGATTGGATCTAATATATTATTCAGTTTCCGCTTTCCACTTTTTCTCCCCGGATTTTTAGTTACAAAGTAACACCATCTCTGAGTCCCCCAGTCACAAAGTCCATCTTATTTCCGATCGGCGCTTCAAATTCATTAAACCATCCAGCAAATCCTATCAATAAATTATGCAATACATAAACTATTATTTCGCCTCATAATATTTAAGGTAGTAGTATAGTCAAGAAAAGACTTCAAGCTTGAGGAATCACTTTTGCAAAAAACTTGTCTTTATACTTTCATTCGTCTAAATTTTCATCGATTAACTAAATTGGGTATTATCACTGTATGTCATTATATAAAAACTCCAGTATATATGTTGTTTCGACCTTCCTATTGAAGGGTACTAGCTTTCTGCTTCTTCCTGTATATTCCTATTTTATTACTCCGGAATCTTTTGGGATAATTTTCCTTGTGCAGACTACTGCCGGTTTTATGACCGCCTTCTTGTCGCTTTCTCTTTGGAGCAGTGTTTCCCGTTTTTATTTTGACTATGAAAGGCGGTCAGAAATCAACAGCATGTATTCCACAATGATCGCTTTTCTAACCGGATATTTGATTATTATTTACAGCATTGTTTACTTTAATGTTCATCATCTCGCCAATTTATTAGAGGTACCACTATTTTATGTGCGAGTAGGCGTTTTTATTTCTTTTCTAGATATTTTCCTGCCCCATCTGATTGCTCTTCTGCGGGCCAGTGAAAAAGCAGGGCGTGTGGCCATCATTAGAACCAGTTTAGGAGTCACCGGCTTGATCATTCAGGTGATAATGGTCATCAAAATGCAGGACAAAGTTGCTGCCTTTCTGTATGCAAAATTGATAACGGCTGCTCTGGGTTTCACCAGTTTTTGGATTTTTTCATACAAATATTTAAATTTCAATATTAAATGGTTTCAATTAAAGGATTATCTCAAATATAGCTTGCATAGTCTGCCCGGTGACATTGCAAACTGGTTGGTTAATTTTGCCGACCGTTTTATGGTCAATAAAATTTCCGGAAATGCTGCTACTGGTATCTATTCTGTAGGTTACAAATTGGGGCATGGGCAAAATTTATTTCAAAATTCAATCAACGAAGCCTATGTCCCCTACGTATTCTCACGCTATTCTAATCTGGAGAAATATAACAAAACTCTAGATCATCGGGCTGGGGAGCTGTTTGCGATTTTTACCATTATAGCAGCGAACTCTATTGTTTTTATCAGAGATATTGCTCTTCTGTTTGAGGAAAGTTATCGTTCGCTTGTATATTTTTTCCCGATGGTCGCTCTGGCCTATTTGATCAATGGCTACAAACTCATTTTCCACAATCCTCTAGCCTATAACAAGAAATACATGAAGTATAAATCCATGATCTGGATTCTGGCAGCAGTGCTGAATATTGGACTGAATCTTATTTTGATTCCTATTTATGATTATTATGGAGCGGCGTTTGCCACTCTAATTTCTTATACGGTCACTTTTATCATATTAATAATCCTTGTGAAACGGGCGGTACCTGTTCGCTATCGAATTTCCCGTTTTATAATTATTTTTCTAATATCTCTGTTTTATTCGGGGCTATACTTGTTGCCATTCTCACCTCTCAATTTGGCTATTAAGTTGCTATTGGCAGTTTTATATGCTGGAATAATTTTAAAGATCTCCGGCTTATATACAATTATAAAAAAATATTTTAAGGGTAAAGGCCATGGAATATCTACTGACTAATTTGAATATTGACGCAGATAAATTCCGGGGCCTTTTTTATAAAGGTGATTTTCATAGAATCGAACGTCACCTTGTGCTCAAAGAGGGCTACTTTGCCAGAAGAAAATATGACAGCCAAAAGCATGAAACAGTCTTAAGCGATCATCCGGCCGGCATTTATAACTTAATTATCTATGATCCTGAAAAAAATCTGGTGACAGCTACCAATGACCATCTGGGTAAAATGCCTTTGTTTTATTATTTAGATGGAGAAAATTTTTTATTATCCAATCAGCCTTGGAAAATCATCCGTAATTTGACCGGAGACCTCAGTATTGACGAGGAAAGGCTTCGGGATCAACTTTATTATTATACTATTCCCTCAGAATCAGAAACTTACATAAAAAATCTAAATAAAGTCCCGGCGGCCACGACTTTGCAGATTGATCTCGATGATCTGAGTATTTCAACTCAGAAATATTGGAAAATGCGATATGATTTTTCTAAGGAAAAATATGATGAAGAGACGGCTTTAGAGAAATTTGATCAAGATCTGCACGATTTTTTTGATAGACTTCTGGAATTGCATCCTGCTGCAAAATTTGGTTTTGGCAATAGTGGAGGATTGGACTCTCGTCTGGTTGCGGTTTATGCCCGGGAACACGGATTTGATATTCAGGGCTATACAATCTGTAATGAAAAATCAAGGTTCGGACTAAATTCGGTCACCTATCAAAATGCAAAAAATATAGCTGGATATTTCGGCTTCAAAAATGAGGTCATCAATTATCGTCCTCAATCCTATGATAATCGGTTCCTTCTCGACATCCGCAACAATCCCTTTGGGATTTCCCAATTTTTCAAAAATCCCAATTACAATTTGCCTGAGTTTGAAGTTTTAATAACAGGGCAGCCGGGTTCACTGGTTGGAGATCATTGGGGATCTTATCTTGAAAGCAATGACAAAGAATATGCCTATCGCTACTTCCGCTATTATTTTGAGAAACACAGGGCCTTCAAAAATCGGGCAATGAAACTTTTTGGGAAAATATTCGACAGTAAACGGCTTTATAAAAATAGATCAGTATTAAGTAAAATTGTTAAACCTGCTTATGATCGCATAAAAGAGTATTTGGGGAATTCGCCAAATCAAAGCTTTCTCAATCAGTATATGTATTTTTACCACAATATTCTCTCGAGGTATGGCTTTAATGGTGGCTTTGAGAGTGTCAATAGAACCAAGAAAACCTATTATCTGTTCTATCCTTTTGCTCTGGATAATAGTTTGAAATGGAAACGGGATTTTTTCTATAATCGTTATCTGTTAAAAAAATTGATCGCCAGAAAGAATCCGTTTTTGGCTGACTTGAGAGATACAAATTTGAAAAGAATTAATGAGAAATCGAATCCAGCAGTAAGATTGTTCAGTAGAATAGAATTGCAGGCCCGTTCAACTGGAATTCACTTCCCTAATTGGGTAAAAGATCCACAATATGTTAACCATTATCAGAAAATAATGCAGCGACCCAATTTAATTTTTGATAAAGTTGTCAATAAAGACCTGATCCTAGAAAGAAAGTTGTACAGAGATATGAATGCCGGTGGTGACTTCTTAAAAACTAAAATGATTCTAAATATAATTGCCAACCAGGAGTATAGCCGGCTCGATAAAGATGATTTTATGATCCACTAGCAGATATCAGGACGAGTTAAAAATATATTTTCTTAGCCTGATTAATTCACGACTTCTGAAAAAAAAGGCTAATCCAGTGACTTATTCATCCCGACTACTTTCGTGGAAAATTCCGAAGGTGTGTTTTCGGAGAATAAGCCCGCCAAGGTGACAGGGGTGGAATTTACAACAAGATGGTTTTATTTTGCCATCCAAACGTTTTTCCTATCATCCAAACAATCCATTTTCTGGGCCTGCTAAGGCTTTACGCGATTTATGAAAATTATACTAACAGGGATAAAAATTATCCCAACAAAGAACCAGACCTGAAAACTTGTAGCAACTGAATATTTTGCCGCCACTAGGCCAACTAAAGGCCGGGACAGAATCATAATCAAACTGGCCAGTAAATTAACAATTGAGATCATTGATGCTCGGATAGAATTGTCAATCTCACGATTCAACAAAATGGCAAGAATAGGTTCACTCAGATTGTAGGCGAAGCGCAAAATGACTATGCCGGCCAGGATGACAAATAAGTTGCCGCCAAAAGCGGTGCAAGCCACAGCAGCCACCTGCAAAATCAAACTGCTGATTATAATGGGCAGGTTGCCAAAAATCTGGGCCAGTCTTCCAGTTATAATCCCGCTCAAAATTCCCATGCCGGTAAAAATAGCAAAGACTAGCCCGAAAGATCTCTTCGGCAAGCCGAGTTCCTGCATTAATGGCTGAAATACAAGGGTAGGAGTCCAGTGATAAGCCGTCCACAGCGCCATTATGCCAATTAGGGGAAGAATGCTTGAGTTCTCTTTAATTAATTTAACAAGCGATTGTAGCATTTTTTTATAGTTGGACGCTGAGGATTGGACTTGCGATTGCACTGATGGCAAAGTTAAAATCAGAACAGCAGCAATTATAGAGAAAACGACATTGAACCAGATCGGCAAGGCCGGATGAATGCCGTAGAGATAGCCTGCGGTTGTATGAGAAATCAGAAGAGCGGCAGCAGCAATGCTATTGAAATAGCCAAAGATTCGAATAGATCCGCTATGACCGGAGTCCAAAGCCAGTATTTCATAGCGATACGCAGTATTTGTACCGGAAATCAAACTCCAAAAAAAAGCCCACAAAACCCAGCAAATTAACAATAAAATAAAGCTTGTCGTGATTGTAAATACAAAATAGGTAATTGCTGCAAATAGAGCGCCCAGGAAATAGGTCTTTTTGCGACCTATTCTATCCCCTACGATTCCGAGCGGAACCTCGAGAATTACAATAGAGCTACGAAAGACCATGTCGGCGATCACAATCTGGCCGAGAGTAAAGTCCTTTTGCAAGAGAAAAACAACCCAGATGGGAAACCAGAATTGGGATTCAAGCAAAAAATGAACAAAACCCAAACGAGTGGCTGGTGATCGGGAAGATTGAGATTCTGTCATAATTTACTATTTAAGAATTTTGCTACTTCCATTTCCTACGCCTCAATTTCCTTCATGGCTTTTGTTAATCTAAAGAACAGAAAAAAGATACCCAGAACCATCAGAGGGGTGATAATAATCACAAAAAATTTGCCTCCGATCAACACGGATTTCAATTGCGGCAGCAGTGAAAGGGTAGCGTCTAGAAATCCAATCGAATCCGCCGCCCAGCTAAACAAAGTCAACAATGCCAAAATGGAAAGCAAAACATTGAGACGGTTGGACATTTTATCACGTTTTTGATCGATGCTTTCTTTGATACGAGCCTCACCCTGCTGATGCAGTTTGCTGAGCGAGTCTTTTTTATTGTCGAAATATTCCAGCATCTGATTTATCCGCCAGCTGATGGCTGTTTCCTGATAAATAAAATGAGATAGAGGCGAGAGCATTTTGATATAATCCATGTGATAGGAGTAGAAAAGTTCCGATTCAACAGTCAGGCGCTCAATTTCATTGAGAGACTTTTTTATCTGATCAAGTGAAAATTTCTTCATTTTAGATGACTTTTCCAGATATTTCATGATCAGATCATTGAGAATCTGGGCTGCTCTCCAGTAGAATTCCAGTTGAACCATAGTATTTTCTAGATCCTTAAATTCGGAAGGATGAATATTGACTGCCAGTGACATGCCCCAGCCAATATGGACAAAACCCCGGGATAAATTATTCATATCAATGATGCCGTCAGGGTGACTGACAACCAGCAGATTCTTTGTCTGTTCACCAAAAGGCAATTCACCATCATAATCTTTATCTAGAATGACCACAGCATGTCCCCACAGAGGCGCTCCTGGTGTTTCTTCCGGATAAATTTTATCAATATCAATTATGTTATTATGCCGCTCTTTTCTAGTCAGAATTTTGCTGGCAGCTTTACTAACAATGGCATCTTTTTCTTTGATAATGGCCTGAAGTCCCGGCGCTAAAATAAAAGAATCCCGCAATATTTTTGTGAAATTTTTATATTGGTTGCCGCTAATGGGAACCGGCTTTGCCAGTTTAATATTGAGATAACCGTAAAATACCCCAATCCCGATTTCATGAAATTGAAGATTTATCTGTTCCAAAACCGGTTCTTCGGAAAAATAAGGGCGAATTTTATCAAATTTGGCTGAGTTTGGAAAAACTGAGCAAGATACAGAACAGCTGATCAGGCTAATGTCCCGCTGCATTTTGCCCTGAGAATCACTAAATATTAATTCCTTGGGGGCGATGGAATCTGTTGACTGAAGCCACTGTTTCTGCTTTCCTGGTGTATCTTTGAAACGCTCAATATAGAATTGACTTTTATCACTATTATTTTGCCTGCTTTTTTTGAGTAATTTTCTACGAATTTTGTCATAATCATTGGATAAATGGGAATAATCAAATTTCATCCCTGTATTAAATGGCCCGGTTAAAAAAATGCGATATTCAAGTGGTATTTGTTCAGCCATCTTTTTTTCCTCCTCATGTTTTAATAGTTTTAAATCATTCGATAATATAGTAACAAATTTAGAAATTTAGAATAAAAAAGAGCTGAAAAGTTGGTTGATTGGATGACTGGGCGGGTCAAATGATGAAGTTACTGGATTGCCTGAATATTTTTGATCGATGTGGTACCGAAGATATCTAATCTAGCCCAATTAATAAGAAAACAAAAAAACAAGCAGATATAATAGCAATAAAATTCAAATAATGTTCTTTAATATGTAGCAGCCTGAAAAAAGTAAACTGGGTTTCAAAACGTGCCAATTATATTTTTATTGACATTGCTATAATTTATATGTAGAATAAGGAAATTATAGGTCAGGGGAGAAAGGGAACCATGAAAAAATTCATGCATGTCTTCATCTTTTGTTTCTTATTTATCACCAATTTATATTCTCAGACAACAATTGCAGTGCTGCAATTATTACCAAAAAATGTTTCCAAAGGCGATGCTAGCGCTCTCACAGATAGATTGGCAATTGAAATGGTTCGCACTGGGAATTTTACTGTAATTGAACGAGAACGGCTCGATGCCATATTAGATGAGCAGGGCTTTCAGCTGAGTGGTTGTACAAGTAATGAGTGTGCTGTTGAAATTGGACGGATGGCCAATGTCGAACAAGTGGTTGCTGGAAGTGTTAGCAAAGTCGGCTCTGTTTACTCAATTGCTGCTCGAATAGTTGGAGTAGAATCGGGTGAAATCCTGCATATTGCCACCTTTGATTATGAAGGTAAAATCGGGCAACTTTTAAAAACTGGTATGGGGGTAATTGCCAAAGAACTGGCTGGAATAGATAATGAAGAGCAAATAGATTCACAGGAACAATTGGTAGAAGTTGAACCATCTAGCCAGGTACCGCAGGAAAAAGTCTATACTCCGGAATATTCACCGCCGCAGCGGGAAACCAGATCAACTTCCAACCAAAGTGGCCGGAGTAAAATAGCGGCTCAATCACCGAGTAATAAAATGGGGATTATTGGCGGTGGAATATCTTCGGGGTTAATTGGCGAAGATGTTCCTGATGATTTTACTACCAGACCGATGGGGATTAGCGCCGGAATAATGTTTAAATATAGTGTTTTAAAAGATATTGCTTTAAGAATAGAGTGGCTTTATACCCAGAAAGGATATGCTTTCCCAACCAGCTTCGAATATATTGAACAGAGAAATCTGCTGGATTATATGGAATTTCCCTTTTTGCTCCAGCTGGATTTGCGCGATCGCTCCAATTCCTACTTTTATATTAACATAGGTGCTTCTCTTGGTTTCAACCAAGCGGCTCAAATTCAAGTATATAATACCAATGAAAATGAAGAAATGCGCAAAGATGACCTTCAGGGAGTAAGAGAACAGGAATCGGTCTTGCTGTTTGGTGGAGGTTTTGTTTTGGGTGACCTGCTGTTCAGTGAGTTCAGGGTCAATATGGGAATGACTTCGATTATTGATTCCGATTTTGGGGATCCGGATATTAGAAATTTTGGGATGACTGTCATCTTTGGCTTGCAATTTTCTGTGGGGAGCTGATAAAATCCGGATAGCAGGTAATCACCTGCCCTGTTTGTTATAATTATAACATGATAAATTAATGGTGGCTCCAAATATATCGGTGATATTTTGTGGACAAAAAAAACAGGATTGCATCTAATATATTTTCCAGTTTTTTTGCTTTAGTCGCAAAGTATCCTGATCGCTTAGTTTTACAGTCTTGGCCTCATGCTGAATCATCGCTTTTGGGCCATTATTTGCCGCTATCAATATTAAATTTTATGTGGTCTAAAATACAAAACCCTCCAGATGCAATCTGCACCTGGAAGGTTAAATTAACTTTGAAATAAATATTATTTACTATCTTCAGCCACTTTTTTGAGGCTTTCTTTGAGAACATTCCAGAAGCGTTCAACTGTATCAATTTTGACTTCCTCATCAGGAGAATGAGGATTGTTGATCGTGGGGCCAAAAGAAACCATGTCAATTCCCGGAACTTTTTCACCGATCAAACCGGTTTCTAATCCAGCGTGGATAGCTTCCTGGCCAGGTTCGACATCATAAAGATCCTGATACACTTCCTTCATCTTTTTGAGAATCGGGGAATCAGGATTGGGTTGCCAGCCAGGATATTCACCTTGATGAACAACTTCAGCGCCTGCCAGCAGCCCAACAGATTTGACCTTTTCAGCCATTTCATCTTTCTGAGAACTGACTGAACTTCTCTGACTGGATAATATTTTTAGCATATCATCTTCAGTTTCAACAGTTGCCAGATTTGTAGAAGTTTGCACCAAACCTTCAATGTCAGGACTCATAGAGAGTATTCCATTGGGCATTCCGTAAATAAAATTGAGGACAGTTTCTTTGGTTTCATCGCTAAAAATCTTCTCGGGAGTATTATCTTCTTGAACAAGGATTTCAGGTTTCCCTTCCTTGTCTCCATATTCAGAAACCAGATCTTGAGCAAACTCATCAGCGGCTTTTTTGACCTCATCAACTTTAGCAGAATCAACCATAATTAGGCTGGCCGCTTCACGAGGTATAGCATTGTGAGCACTGCCACCTTTGATCATGCTTAGATCCAGATCCAAATCCTGATTTAGTTTCCACAACAACCGGTTAAGCTGGATAATAGCATTGGCCCGGCCCTTGTCAATATCAAGTCCAGAATGACCGCCTTTGAATCCTTTTAATTTGACACTCAATGCTGTTTTATCAGCCTCGGGTTCTTTAGTTTTCAATTTGAGTTTTAATTCAGTATTTTTTCCACCGGCGCAACCAATGAAAAACACACCGTCTTCCTCAGAATCACAGTTTATCAAAATATCGGCTTCTATAAAACCTTCTTCAAGTTCCATAGCGCCAGTCAAACCGGTTTCCTCATCCACTGTAAATAAAAATTCCAGGGGAGGATGAACAAGATCATCAGATTCGATCAAAGTCAGGCCAGCGGCAACGCCTATTCCATTATCGGCGCCCAGACTGGTGCCTTCCGCTCTGACGAATCCGTCTTCAATTTTCATTTTAATGGGATCATTGCGAAAGTCGTGATCAACGCCCTCGTTTTTTTCACAAACCATGTCCATGTGCCCCTGAATACAGACTTTGGGTGCGTCTTCGTATCCTTTAGTAGCCGGTTTGTTGATCTTTACATTGCCAGCATCGTCCTGAATGACTTCCATACCCTTATCTTTGCCAAATTCCACTATCCATTCGGCAACTTTGGCTTCATGCTTTGATTCCCGTGGAATTTGATTTAATTCGTAAAAATTTTTCCACAATTTTGCAGGTTCTAATCCTTCAAAAACATAACTCATATATTACCTCAAAAGCTTTATAATTTAAAAGAATCATCAGTTAAAACATCCTTGATGGCTTCAAAAGCCTGGTCGATTTCCTCTTTGCTAATTACCAGAGGAGGGGCAATTCGAATAACATTTCCATGAGTATCTTTGGCCAAAATACCTTTATCCATCAACGCTTTACAAAAAGGACGGGCTGGTTGTTTCAGTACAATTCCAATCCAAAGGCCTTTGCCACGCACAAAATCCACATAAGGACTGTCGATAGTTTCCAATTTTTCATGAAAATATTTTCCTAATTCAGCAGATTTTTCAATCAAACCTTCTTCTACCAGAACTTTTAGCGCTTCGCGGCCAACAGCGCTGGCAATTGGATTACCACCGTAGGTAGAACCATGATCGCCGGGGTTGAATACACCCAGAACTTCAGCCGATCCAACTACAGCGGAGACAGGATACATTCCGCCTGAAAGCGCTTTTCCAATTGTGATCATGTCGGGTTTAACATCTTCGTGATCGCAGGCAAACATTTTACCGGTTCGCCCCAGACCACTCTGAATTTCATCAGCAATTAGCAAAACATTATTTTCTTTGCATATTTCTTCGACTTTTTTCATATAGTCTTGATCAGGAACAACTACGCCGCCTTCACCCTGAATGGGCTCGACCATGAAAGCGACTGTATTTTCATTGATTGCTTCCCTCAGAGCATCAACATTATTGTATTCAATAACATGGAAACCAGGAGTAAAAGGACCAAATCCATCTCTATATTGTTCTTCATCGCTAAAAGAAATAATTGTTGTTGTCCGGCCGTGAAAATTACCACTACAGGCAATGATCTCGCCTTTATTTTGTTCAACGCCTTTTTCTTTTTCACCCCATTTGCGGGCCGCCTTAATGGCAGTTTCAACAGCTTCGGCACCAGAATTCATAGGCAGCATCATTTCGTAGCCGGTCATCTCGCACAATTCCTTTTCAAAATAGGGTAGTTGATCATTACGAAAAGCACGAGATGTCAGTGATAATTTTTGAGCCTGTTCTGTCAAAGCCTTGACCAGACGGGGATGATTGTGACCCTGATTTAGAGCAGAATAAGCTGCTAAAAAATCCATATATTTGTTACCTTCCACATCTTCAACCCAGATGCCTTTACCTTTGGAAATTACAACATCAAGGGGGTTGTAATTTTTGGCACCATATTTTTCTTCAAGTTGAATACATTCTTTCGTTGAAGTCATAAAATCTCTCCTTTTTTTCTACTTTAATTGTATATTTCCAAAAAAACCAGGGCGCTTGTTATTTAAGTACAGGATTTTACTTAAGATTGATAAGAATTGCAAATCAATTAATGGATTTTTTGGAAAGGTGGGCAATACTTTTGGGAAATTTTAGATCAATCTAGATTGAGTACTTATATTGCTTGATAAATGGGATTGATTTTCAGCGTGCTAATTAAAACATTGCAAAGATTTATTACTCTCTTGCAATTTTTCGGTAATGAGGAAAGTACGGGGAAACTCGCCGGCTAGATAATAAAACAATTCAGAACTATTCGGTTTCTTTTTGCAAGGCCTCATTATAAAGCTGTCCGCAAGCAGCGGAAATGTCCTGACCTTTACTGTGCCTGACCGTGACTGCAAAGGGGCTCTTGTACAATTCTTTGACAAAGCGGTTCAAATTTTGTTCAGAAGGTGCTTTGAAATCAAGCATATCATTTTCATTGTAGGGTATGATATTGATCTTGCAGGGAAAATCGCTCAGCATTTTACGCAACCGGCGGGCATCTTTCACCGAGTCATTAAAATCCTTGATCAAAATGTATTCAAAGGTTACCCGATCCCGGGCCCCTTCTGAATAATGTTTGGCAGCTTTTAGCAATTCTCCCAAAGGGTACTTCTTGTTAATAGGCACCATATAATCGCGCTGTTCATCAGTTGTGGCATTTAGAGAAATGGCCAGTTTGAATTTATGTCCTTCTTCAGAATATCTGTAGATTTTAGGCACAATTCCGCTGGTAGAGATCACTATTTTTCTGGTACTGATCTCGGGGCCTCGTTCAGTATTGAAAATTTGAGCGGCCTTGATTGAATTCTCATAATTGAGAAAGGGCTCACCCATACCCATAAAGACAACATTGGTGATATTGGTATCGCCATCTTTTGCCACCCACAAAAGTTGCTCCACAATTTCCCCAGCAGTCAAGTTGCGCTTCAAACCCATCAAACCAGTTGCACAATAGGGACAACCAATCGGACAACCTACCATTGTGGACAGGCAGATTGTGCGGCGGCCATCTTCAGTCATAAGGACCGACTCGATGAAATTTCCGTCAGCCAATTCAAACAGATATTTGATGCTGCCATCGATTTTGGATTGCTCTTTATTTTTAATGGTCAGGGTTTTGATTCGAAACATTCCATCCAGTTTTTCACGTAGATCTTTGGAAAGATCGGTCATTTTGTGAAAATCATGAACAGCTTTTTTATTGATCCACTTGTAGATCTGGTGAGCACGAAAAGATTTTTCGCCAATATCCTCCATTTTTTGTTCCAGTTCACTTACCCTTAAGCCGCTTAATATATTATTTTCAGCCATTAATTATACCGCTATGTTTTAGTTGAAATTATTCGTAGCGCAGTGCTTCGATTGGATCCAGATTGGCAGCTTTTTTAGCCGGATAATAGCCAAATACAATTCCCACCAGACTACTAACTCCAACGGAGAGAATTATCGACCATAGAGTCACAGCCGTATTCCATTCCGTATAGAAAGTCACAATGTAGGTCAGTATGTATCCCAGCAAAATGCCGGTTATTCCTCCTCCCAAACTCAGCAAAATTGACTCAGTCAGAAATTGGCCTTTGATGTCATTCTTGGTAGCACCTATCGAGCGCCGCAGTCCGATCTCCCGGGTCCGTTCCAAAATGGAAGCCAGCATAATGTTCATAATGCCGATTCCTCCAACCAGCAAAGATATTCCAGCAATGGCTCCCATAACAATATTGAAGATGCGCTGCGTTTCCTCGCTCTGGCGCAAAAGTTCTTCGGGAACGACCATTTCGAAATTTTTAGTAGAATTGTGACGGCGGAAGATAACTTTTTCTATTACTTCAGAGCTGCCCAGTACTTTTTCGCTGTCTCCAACATGGACAATAAGTTGATCCAGCTCAGCTTTTTTAGGGTCGCGCTCATATCTTAAGCGCATACTATTGAGGGGGACGAAAATATGTTTGTTGTAATTTATTTGAGTATTGCCAGCTGTACTAACAGGTTTATAATCCAGAACACCGGCAACGTGAAACCACTGATCACCGATTTTTACTTCCTTTCCAGGTGCTGACTCCAGCTTGAAAAGTTCGCGGGCAATTTCACTTCCCAGAACACAAACCCGATTGTGGTTTTTATTATCCATTTTTGAGAAAAAGCCGCCTGCACTTAAATCCAATTCCATCAAGCGAAAGTAGTCCGGACTTGTTCCGATGATTTTTCTGTCTTCCAGCAAACTTTCATATTTGACATCCCTGCTCATTGTGATCAAACCGGTGCCATAGCTCAGATCTTCAACAATATTTAGGAGGGCCTCAATATCATTATCCTCCAATAAAGGAACATTGGTATCAGTTTGGGTATCACTTTGATTGCGAATGATGATATTTTTTAGACCCAGCGAACTGATCTGATCAAGAGCTTTGCGTCGGGCGCCTTCACCAATAGCCAGCATGGAAATCACAGCGCCAACACCAAAGATTATTCCCAGCATTGTCAAAAATGTGCGGGTTTTGTGTTCTTTCATGGAGTGCAGGCTCATCATAATTTCATCGCTTTTCAGCAATTGAATTAGCCGGCTGGCTCCGATCTTCTTAAAAAGTTGGCTTATTTTTTGGGATATATTCATATCTATTTTTTATCTCCGGAATCTTCTTCGATCACTTCTGGAGCGGTTACTCTCTGGTTCTTTTTGGCTTTCACTGCTTTCCAGTTGTCCTGTTTTTTGCATTCGAATTTTATTACCGGCTTCCAGACCAGCATTGACAACGATGAAATCGCTATTGGAAATGCCAGTTTCAAGTTTTTGGAATTTACCGGAAGAGCGCAGCACGCCTTTTTCACCATTATTCTGAACAATAGCATCAATAGGAATAGAGAGAGCCTGGTCAATTTTCTCAACAATGATCTCACAGCGCGTGCTCATACCTGGCTTGAGGCGCTCGTCATATTCATCCATTTCAACCTCAATATCAAAAACCTTTTTTTCAGTTTCATGGTCAGTGCTGGCCAGAGATGCAATTTTAGTAACAGTGCCATAATAGGTCGTATCTTTGATGGCCTCAACTTTAATTTTGACTCGCTGCCCTTTTTCTATTTGAGAAATATCGGATTCATTGACAGTTAGCATTACTTTGCGCTTGTTCTGATCGGGAATTTCCATGAGAGTCATGCCTCTCCAGGGAGTAGAGCCAATTTTTAGCTTTTCGCGACCACTAGGGCCCCAGATAGTTCTGTAAACAACCAGGCCTTCACCAGGCGAAGTCATCCTCAACCTACTAATGTCGTTTTTGACCTCCTCCAGCTTAATTTCGGCCTGTTCCATTTTGAGACGTGCCTTTTTGAGTTCTTTCTGGTTAATATCTTTTGTGGATTCGATTTGATTCTTGAGCTGTTGAAAGGAAATTCGGCTTTTCTTTAGCGAATATTCGATTTCCTTCTGCTTATTTTCTGCCTCATAAATAGAATTTTCGGCTTTAAGCTCCATTTGCTCCAGATTATATTTTTCAATCTTGAGCTGGCTTTGTAGATCAGCCATATCTTTTTTTATATTAGCCTGTTTGCTTTCATAATCGGCAACTGCATTTGCATAACCATTTTTAGCGGATTCCAGCTCTTCCTTAAACTTGCTTTCATCAAATTGGATCAAAAAATCGGCGGAATCGACATAATCGCCTTCATCAACCATATCAATAATACGGGTATTGCCATGTAAATTTGATGGTGCCTTTATGAGACGCGATTCCTGAGCCTCGATTGTGCCCTTGGCATCTACCGATTGGATGAACTCCTGCTGTTTAACTGTATAAAGAATATAATTGCTGTCGCCGCCTTTCAGAAAATATTTGGATACAAGAAAAATAGCAGCAATGACAACAAGGGCTATGATTATTATACGGGGCTTGGTTAATTTATCTGACATATAACCACCTTTTAAAAATTGGGAATATTTTGATTGGGCTGAAGACGCATTTCACTATTTATAGCGCCTTTTATAATGGCCTGGCCTTCGCCCAACTCGACAAGTTGGACTGGAATCAGCCGATTTTGACTGGTTTTGACACAGAAGTTAGAGTCCGGCTTAAATAAACACCAGGAAGGCACACTAAAGGCATCATCAAATCGTCGTGTTGTAATTTCTACCTGGCAGGTCAGGCCCGGCTTGAGCCTAAAGTTGCGATTGGAATTGATTTTAACTCGCATGGGATAGGTTTTCAGAAAAGAGCGGGAAAAATCAAACTCAACAATTTTGGAAATGTAATCCACATGACCTGAAAAAAGTGTGTCGGGATAAGCCTCAACCTTGATAATGGCTTTCTGTCCCGGCATAATTTTTAAACGATCTACTTCATTGAGATCAATTTCCGCAATCATATTATTTAAATCAGGAATTGTGGCAATGTGATCACCTGGTGATACATTATCGCCTTTTTTAACTTTATTATCGCTTCGTCGGCTTCTATAATGAACAACTAAGCCACTTCGTGGCGCTTGAATAGACATGTCTTTTAGTATCCGCTGTTGGCGTTCCAGTTTTACTTTAGACTGGCTGATATCCATAAGAATTGAGTTCAGATTATTTTTATTGAGAATTTTCTGAGCTTCCAGGTTTTCCTTCTGTTTTTCCAGATTAAGTCGGGCTTTCTCCAGATCAAGCTCTACACTTTTTCTTTCATTATCAGAACTATACTGAGCCTGAATCAAGCGATTTTTGTAGATCTGAATCTGAATTTCACTGGTTTGAATCTGCTGTTTGATTGATGCAATTCTCTGGCGATTCTGCTCCATTACAATCTGCTTCTGATATTCTTTTTCCTGTAATTCATTTTGAACTTGCTCAATATTGGTGAGAACCTCATGGGGATCAAATTTTACAATCGTATCACCTTTATTTACATAAGTGCCTTCTTTTGCCAGATAGATTATCTGATAGGAGAGTCCCCAGTGACGAGGAGTGCTGATCAATGTCGAATTAGCCGACTCCAGTTCACCTGAAACAATGATGTTGCTCTCAGCCTGAGGTTGAGGCGAATAATACTCCGCTCCACTGACACTTATTGCACCAATAAACAGAATAATAACCAGATGCTTAAATATATTCATACAAACAATTTCTTAATTAATTAAATATTTTAAATATTATATGAGTAAAAAAATATCGTCACTATTTGGTCTGAAAATGGGCTTCAAAATCAGAGATAAGACGGGACATAGTTCCACAGACATCATCGCGATAGGTTTTGGCAGCTACTTTAATAGCGTTATAAATTGCTTTGGAATTGCTGCGGCCGTGCGCCTTTATAGCGATCTCTTCAAATCCCAGAATTGGTGCACCACCATATTCAGAATAATCAGTAAAGGATTTGAGTTGCTTTATTCCACTCGAAAGAGCAAGCAGCCCCATTTTCCAGAGGAATTTTTCCTTATAAGCGTATTCGCCAAGATCCAGTATACGGGAAGCTGCGCCTTCAATTGTTTTCATGACAATATTGCCGACAAAACCTTCGGCAACTACCACATCGGTTTTGCCTCTGAGCAGATCATTGCCTTCTATATTTCCGATAAAATTGACCTCGTCAATTTCATTCAGAATTTTGTAAACAGAGCGGTAAGGCTCACCACCTTTGTGAGGCTCCTGACCAATATTAAGCAGAGCAACTTTTGGTTCGTTAATTTCTTTTAAATCAGCAGCATAAACTTTGCCCATTAAAGCCAGCTGAACCATCTCTTCTACATTATAGTAAATATTGGCTCCGGCATCCAGCATCAGGCTGAAAGTTTTTTTACGGCTTTCCTGATTCCAGGTAGGAAAAACAGAGGCTATAGCTGCTTTTTTGACACCGTCAATTCTGGGAATGTGCTTCAAAGCCGAAAGGACATAGGCACCGGTGTTGCCCGCGGAAACCATTCCATGAACTTCGCCTTTACCGCACAGTTTTGTAGCTGTTGTCAGTGAGGAATCCTGCTTGCGGCGAAGAGCTTCCTTGGGAGAATCGTGCTGCGTAATAACCGTTTCAGTATGGACTAACTCGATCTGTTTTCTATTATGCTCTACTTTATCCAGTATTTTTTTTAATTCTTCCGTGTCCCCAACTAGAACAATATTGATATCTGTTTCAGAAGATATACGGGCCACTCCTTTGACAATTTCACCAGGAGCGTTATCGCCACCCATTGCGTCGACTGCAATTTTTGGTGACCTGTGTTTATTCATAATTTTGTTGGATTCTCCAAATTCGATTAGGAAACAGCTTAATTAATTTGAAAAAAAATCAGCAATTATCAAAGATATGATTCACAATTTAATCTAAAAAAAATAGACAGAAGGTAGAAATTTATTAGAATTCTCTTTAAATAAGATGAATTCACATGGATTTTCGCTAATCTGTTGAAAAATAATAGGCCATAAATAGAGAAAATTGAGCATTGAGCAGGCGGATAGGGAGGCAAGATGACCGTGAGATCTTGCGACTGAAAAACTGGGGAATGGAAAAGAAAATAGGGTCCGATAATTGCGCGAATAGACTCGAATTTTATTGTGGAAACCGGAATCTGGAATCCGGAAACGGGAAAAGATCCCATTTTTGAATCGCTTTGATTATATTCATCGATTTATATTAATTTTCAAATGCTCTTTAAACCCATTTTAAAAGACTTTAAAAACGATTTTAAATTTTTGACACCTAGTTTGAAAAAAAAGCCTGCCGCTCTCGTTCCAAGGCTCTGCCTGGGAATGGAAGTTTTTTGAAAAACTCCGGTTTTGAGTATATGTTGACCCTAGCGGGGCTTTGGTTTTTTTGTTGTCACTTTTTGCTACAAATATGGCGCCTCTACGAGGCTTTTAGAACTTGCCCAAAATTTTAAAAGTATGCTCTATAAATAGACGATCCCGAATGGGGTCAAATGTTAATAACTATGGGTGAAACCCGCAGCATGTCAACTCCATATTCAGCAACCCTGAAAGGGTTGAATAATAGTCGAGTGGTAAAACAGGAAACGGGAAAGCGGAAACCCCGAAAAAGAACCTTCGGGGCAGGCCCCGAAAAAGAGACATCGGGGCAAGCCGGAAACGGGAAAAGATCAAAAATATGTCCGCGAATTACGCAAATTTAGCGAATTATTCTTTTGTGATTGGGGTATTATTTTTTCCTACTTTTCAACTCGACTACTTTGCTACTCGACTATTTGATCAAGTTGCGAAGTGGTCGAGTGAGACAATCGGAAACTGGAGACAGGAAAAATAGTTAGCACCTCTCGTTTCTGGGCTCTGCCTGATAACGGAATATTTTAGAAAAAATCCGGTTTTGAGTAATTGAATTCAACGCAATCACCTAAAACCTGGAGAGGTTCAATATTAATTGTAAAATGGGAATCCTTTCTAAATTAATAGCCCCAAACCATCTTATCCTGCCCATTGAGGTCAGGATAAGATGAAACAACTTAGGAAAGTTGTTCTACAATGTCGCCCCTACGAGGCTTTTCAGTTGTGCCGTAAATAATAATATCTATTATCCATCTAAATGACAATTTTTTTATATTCGGCATTAATTAAAACGCGTCAAGAAATTTATTGAGCGTACCGTTAAGAAATATTTTCAGGGAGTACGAGATAAATCAGATAAATTTTGCAAGGAAGTAATCCGTATCTACAATAGTAGATTATTACAAAAATCAAACAGCCTTAAATATTTCAGGGAAGCGAAATCAATTTTAGCATTTTAATTACAGCCGCCCATTCCCGAGACTAAGCTCGGGATCTTCGATTTGGTTACTCTTGGGGGACAAAAGTAACAGGGAGAAGTAATTGGTTTTACAGCAAACCTTCCAGCCCTGAAAGGGCGTAACAATGGTCGAGTGGGAAAGTGGGAAAGTAGTCAAGTTGGTAAGTTGTGAAATGTGTTTTTGAGAAAAGCAGGGGGCTAGAAGCCCCGTAAAAGAGACTATCCCATCAATAATACAATGCCGAAAAAAGAAATCCGGCACATTCGGTGACGGGAAAAGACATTTGAATTGGATTTTGAATTAGAAAAACATTACACAAAAACGACTGTCATATCCGCTATATCAATATTTTTTCCTTGTAAATAAATTAATATGTTTTAGCTTATCAATAGTTTGATGTGATTTCTAAAATTGTTTATGATATAAAGGACATTAATGGCGGAAGAAAAAGTAATAATTAAAAATATTAGCCCGGTATTGGTTTTAGGGGTTGATGATAAACATCTTAAACTTATTGAAAAACATTTTCCTATATCAATATATGTGCGGGGAGATGAAATTAGATTAAAGGGAGATAAAAAATATGTAGATAAGGTCAGCCGTATTTTCAGTGAGATCATATCGATAATTGACAAAAAGGGTTTTATAAAAGAGCGAGATCTGGAAACACTTATCGATATAGAACTGGATGGAAAGCGCATCCAGGACAGTGTGACTCCTGAAAGTGTTATTCTGTACCGCAAAAACGAACCAATCAAGCCCCGGACTACCAATCAAGAAAAATATTATCAGTCAACTCTTGACGATGACATTGTTTTTGCGATTGGTCCGGCTGGAACAGGCAAGACTTATTTGGGAGTGGCTATTGCAGTGGCTGCGTTGAAAAGACATGATGTTCAGCGGATAATTCTGACCCGCCCGGCTGTAGAAGCTGGCGAAAGTCTGGGTTATTTGCCTGGCGATCTCAAAGAAAAGATCAAGCCCTATCTTGCTCCTCTATATGATGCACTTATGGATATGTTTGCGCCGGACAAGGTTCAATCATTAATGAAAAATCAGATTGTCGAGGTCGTGCCTCTGGCTTATATGCGAGGAAGAACACTTAACAATGCTTTTGTAATTTTAGACGAAGCTCAGAACACAACCGAAATGCAGATGAAAATGTTTTTGACCCGGCTTGGCGCCAATTCCAAAGCCATTGTAACCGGAGATGTTACCCAGATCGATCTGCATAAAAATGAACGGTCCGGTTTGATTCAGGCCCAAAAACTGCTCTCTGATATTACTGGTATTGATTTTATCTATTTTAATGAAAAAGATGTCGTTCGCCATAAACTTGTAAAAGATATAATCAGAGCCTATAAAAAACATCATGAAAAGAAGAAGGGTAAATAGGCGAGAAAAGATTAGTTATGTTGGCGGAATAAATTGTACAAAATAACAAACTAGTCTGCCTTACGGCTTTTTTATTGACTTTTTACCAAATTTGTGTTCCAGCTATAATTCTATACTTAAAACTATTTTTTTCCGATTTCCGGCTTCCGCTTACCTGTTCCCCTCCCCCATTTTGCAGTCTCAAAGTCTCACGATCACCTGGTTTTCCTTTCTTATAGCCGGCCTATTCGCTCCCTCACTCAGAATTGAAGATAACTCGAGCGCCTTATTTTTTTACCTTCTTTGACTATTATTTAAAATTATACTAATTCTGGCTTCTGCTTTGAAATTGTATATAAAGTGTTTACGGGGCTAATTTCAAATATGGCTTTATTCGAAAAACCAATATCAATACAATTGGCCAGTCGGATTAAAAAAATATTTGCCGTCCAATTTTTTATAAGATATTTCTCGGTGAATGGAACAATTTGGCAAGATAATATTTCTATTATGTTGAAAAAAAATAGGAGTCGCAAGGGAGCTACAAATTACATTAAGTCAAATAAAACAATATATTATAAGTTATAAAAAGCATTTCAGTGATTTTTTATTAGTAATCTGGAGAGGAGCAAAAATAAATTTTAATTTTGCATTTTTAGCTCTTGATTTTTACAATTAAAAATGGTTATTATATAATGTGAAAGCAAAAAATGCTACATATTTTACGAAACTAATCTATTAAATATAACTAATCAGCAGGGAGAATACTGCTGAAATTTTATTTTAAAATGGTTACTAATATATATTATTTATCCCATATCTTTCAATTTTTAACTAGGAGGTCTTATGATCGACGAAAAACTATTGTCCAAATTGGTTGACTATGACAAAAACAATTATCCTGTAACCAGCACCTACCTGTCCACCTCTGATGACCTGGGTGAGCGCAAAAAGCATTTAGTGGAGTTGAAGAAGTTGATTCAGTACAAAAAAGACACCACCTATTTTAAAGAGCTATCAGACAAGGAGAAGGCCTCGGTTCTGGAGGATTTTGACAAGATATATAAATGGTTCAGTGAGAGTTTTGATACACAGAGTTTTAGAAGCGGAATCATATTTTCGTCAAGTAAAAATGATCTCTGGGAAACAGTCAATTTAAAAATACCGGTAAAAAATGAATTCACAATTCAGCACAAACCCTATATTCGGCCTTTGGCCGCCATGCTTTCTGATTATAAAAAATATGCTGTCGTACTCATAGACAAAGCTAAAACCAAGATTTTTGAAAATCATTTTGGTGAATACATCGAACATTATCATGAAAAAAGTGATGATTTGGAAGAGGTTAAAGTCGGAGGCTTTAAAGGTAGAGAAGAGCGCAAGTATGAGCGTCATCAACATGAAGCAATTGTCAAACATTATAAAAAAGCCGCTGACAAAATTTTTAATCTCGACAAAAAATTCGATTTTCACTGGATTGTTTTAGGAGGTAGAAAGGAAGCAACCAGTGAATTCAAAGAGTATTTGCATAATTATATCAAAGACAAATTGATTGGTTCAATTAAAATTGATCCTATGGCTGATCTTGAAGATGTGCTTAAAAAAGTTGAAGAAACAGAACACAAAGCTCGCAAAGAATATGAAGCGAAGCTCCTGGAAAAATACAATTTTCAAAAAGAAAAGGGAACTGGAATAGAAGGTTTCAATGAAATTTTTACAGCAATTCAAAAAGGACAGATTGATACACTCATGATCTCCGAAGATCTTGAGCAAAAAGGCGTATTCTGCCGCCATGACAATTATTTAAATACCAATGTCAAAGAAGAATGTCCCTTATGCGGTTCTAAACTTGAACGAACCAAAGACGTTGTCGAACATCTAATTGAAAAAGCACTAAACCAATCCACCAAGGTACAACTGATGGAATCTGAAATTGATGTTCAGGATCGAATTGCGGCTACTCTCAGATATCCGAATGAAAGTTAAGCGAAATTATAGAAGGGGGCTTTTTGAGTCCCCTTTTTTTTACTAATCAAATTATCACTTTTTAAATAAAAAATTCCAAACAGTAAGAATTATCCCGGCTTAATTTATCAGGCCGGGATTTTTATTATACTGTATAATTTAATTAAAGCCACCGTCAAATATTTTTTATTCCTCAATAATTTTGAAAAACGTTGTAATTATAGACCATTAAAACAAAATAAAAATATCAAATAGGATAATAGCCGGTAGATTTTTCTGCAAATTGTAACGGTTCTTCTTTATTCTTTTGACATAAATGCAATATATAATTGTTAAATGTTAAGTAATTATCACAAATTAAATAAAAATTTGTAGTTATTTATCCTGTCAATTAAATTATTTAGTTTTTAAATTGTGCTGCATAATGTTATTGCTTGTGGTCGATTATTTTTAATTTGTGGCATAACATTTGATATCTTTTTGATACTATCCTTTAATGAGATTAAATGAGGAATATATGACTGACAAAAAAGAGATTTCCAGAGAAAAGGAGAAGTGGGAAAAGACGACTTTGAAAAAAGTCACTGACCGTTTTCCAGAAATGAAGGATGAGTTTACAACCGGTTCCTGGTTGCCGATCAAAAGACTTTACACACCGGCTGATAGAAAAGCCGACAATTATCTGGAGAATCTGGGATTTCCCGGACAATATCCTTTTACCAGAGGTGTGCAACCCACAATGTATCGCGGTCGCTACTGGACAATGCGGCAGTATGCTGGTTTTGGGACAGCTAAAGAAACTAATGAGCGCTATAAATATTTGCTTGACCAGGGGCAAACCGGACTGTCAGTTGCTTTTGACCTACCCACTCAGATTGGAATTGACTCCGATCATTCTCTGTCTATTGGTGAAGTTGGAAAAGTGGGTGTTGCTATTGATTCATTAAAGGATATGGAGCTTTTGTTCGAAGGCATTCCCCTTGATAAGGTTTCAACATCAATGACTATCAATGCTCCGGCTTCTGTTTTGCTCGCTTTTTATATAGCCGTTGCCGAGAAGCAGGGCGTATCTAAAGATCAATTACGGGGAACTTTACAGAATGACATTCTCAAAGAATATGTAGCTCGCGGAACTTATATTTTCCCGCCGGAGCCTTCTCTAAGATTGATAACAGATATTTTTGAATATTGTGGAAAAGAGGTGCCCAAATTTAATACTATCAGTATTTCTGGATATCATATCCGGGAAGCCGGGTCAACTGCTGTCCAGGAAGTTGCTTTTACAATTGCTGATGGAATTGAATATGTGAAGGCTGCTCTGGATGCAGGTCTTGATATAAATAAATTTGGCCGCCGCCTTTCTTTTTTCTTTAATGCTCACAACGACTTAATGGAAGAAATTGCTAAATTTCGGGCGGCTCGAAGAATATGGGCCAAGATCATGAAAGATAAATTTGGTGCCACAAATGAAAAAGCTATGCGGCTTAGATTTCATACTCAAACAGGGGGAAGTACATTAACAGCCCAGCAACCCAATAATAATATTGTTCGCGTCGCTATTCAGACACTGGCTGCCGTTCTGGGAGGAACGCAAAGTCTGCACACCAACTCTCGTGACGAAGCTCTAGGGCTGCCTACTGAAAAATCAGTGCAAATTGCTCTACGAACTCAACAAATTGTTGCTGAAGAGTCGGGGGTTACCAACACAGTAGATCCTCTGGCTGGCTCTTATTATATTGAAAATTTGACCGACACAATTGAGGAAAAAGTTTTTGAATATCTGGATAAAATTGAAGAATTGGGTGGCATGGGCCAGGCTATTGAAAAGGGCTATATTCAGAAGCAAATTCAGGATTCTGCCTATAAATATCAGCGAGAAATTGAGGAAAAAGAGCGCGTAGTTGTAGGTGTTAACAAATATCAAACTGAAGAGGAACCGCCTGATGACATTCTCAAAGTGGATCCAGAACTTCGAAACCAGCAAATGGATAAGCTGGAAAAAGTAAAAGAAGAGCGGGATAGTAAAAAAGTTCAAAAAAGCCTGCAAAGTCTGGAAAAGGCAGCTGCTTCGGACGAAAATTTGATGCCTTATATCCTAGAAGCTGCCCGCAATTATGCAACATTAGGAGAAATCTGCGATGTAATGCGCAATGAATTTGGCGAATATCAGGAATCAATAGTCTTATAATTCTGAGGAGATTATGGCAAAGAAAACACGAATATTAATGGCAAAACCGGGTCTGGATGGCCATGACCGAGGTGCAAAATATATTGCCCGGGCTTTAAAAGACCAGGGCTATGAAGTAATCTATACCGGCATTCGGCAAACACCGGAAAGTATTGTGCAAACTGCCCTCCAGGAGGATGTGGATTTTGTTGGTTTGAGTCTTTTATCCGGTGCTCATAACGAGCTGTTCCCTAAAATAGTAGAATTATTACGTGAAAATGATGCTGAAGACATTATTGTATTTGGTGGCGGAGTAATTCCCGAGCAGGATATTCCTGTGCTCAAAGAAAAGGGCGTTAAAGCAGTCTTTACTCCAGGAACACCGATTGATGAAGTTGTCGATTTTATCGAAGAACATACCAAAACATAAACTTCAAACTTACAGGTTAAAATATCTCGACCGACCAAATGCTTGATAAAATAATTGACGGAAATATTAGAGCCGTATCCCGGGCTATTAGTCTTGTTGAAAATGATGGCCAGGACAAAGAGGCTTTAATAGATCAATTATATCCCCATTGCGGCGGCGCTGTGGTTTGGGGAGTTACCGGTCCGCCCGGCGCTGGTAAAAGCACTCTCGTTGATAAGCTCATCAAAAGGGAGCGGGCTCGAAATCATAAAGTCGCAGTAATTGCAGTTGACCCCAGTTCGCCATTTTCAGGCGGCGCAATATTAGGTGATCGCTTGAGAATGCAGCGTCACGCTACTGACCCTAATGTTTTTATCCGCTCAATGGCCTCCCGGGGCCATCTTGGAGGAGTCGCCGGAGCCACATCCGACGCTATCAAAGTTTTTGATGCAGCTGGCTTTGATGTGATTATCATTGAAACTATTGGAGTTGGCCAGACAGAAGTTGAGATCATCGAAATCTCCGATATCGTTCTGCTTGTTCTTGTTCCCGGTATGGGGGATGAAATTCAAGCGCTTAAGGCCGGTGTAATGGAGATCGGCGATATTTTCATTATCAATAAAAAAGATCACCATGGTGCTGATAAACTCAAAACCGAAGTGGAATACGTTCTCAATTTGAAAGATACTAAGAATTCGGAAAGCAATCCCGTTGTTATGACCAATGCTAACCTTGACGAAGGCATCCAGAATTTACATAACAATATTTATGATTATCTGGAAACAATCAAAAACAATCAACAGCTCAAGGCCAATCGCAAAAAGCGGCTAGTTTCTGAAATCAAAAATATTCTAACCGCCAAAATGGTTGAACAATTTGGGAAATTTGTTGATATTAATCAAGAAATTGAAAAGTGGTCAGAGCAAATCTATAATGGCCAAACTCGCCCCTATCAATTGATCAATAATAAAATCAAATCATTTATAAAGGAGCTACAAAAGAATGATATCGAAAATTAATCATATTGGAATAGCAGTAAAATCTCTCGACGAACAAATTCCCTTCTATCGTGATATTTTGAAACTGAAATTGGAAGGGACCGAGGAGGTTCCCGATCAAAAAGTCAAAGTAGCTATGTTTCAAGTTGGAGAAGTGCGGATAGAATTACTGGAACCAACTTCTGAGAAAAGTCCGATCGCCAGGTTTATTGATAAAAAGGGCGAAGGCATGCACCATATCGCCTATGAAAGTGATGATATTGAAAAGGAAATTGAGCAAGCTGCTGATCAAGGCATTCAGATGATCGACAAAGAGCCTCGTGATGGTGCTCATAATACCAAAATTGCCTTTATGCATCCCAAGTCAACCGGTAAAGTGCTCACAGAAATTTGCCAATCTAATAAATAAATGGTGAAGAATTTTAGGTGGAGAAAATAAATGAGTAAGGAAAGAAAATTACTGGAATTAAAAGAAAAGATTGAAAAGGCCCAATTAAGCGGTGGAGAAAGAAGAATTGACAGGCAACACGAGCGCGGAAAATTAACTGCTCGTGAACGCGTCGATCTGCTGCTCGATGAGAATAGTTTCGAAGAAATCGACATGTTCAAAACCCACGAATGCTCGGATTTTGGCATGGAGAAGAAAAAATATCTTGGCGATGGTGTAGTCACAGGCTATGGCAGCATAAATGGCAGGCTTGTTTTTGTATATTCCTTCGATTTTACTGTGCTCGGTGGCTCCCTATCCAAAACAGTTGCTGAAAAAATTGTTAAAGTTCAGGAATTATCAGCGCAGAATGGTGCGCCACTAATTGGGATCAACGACAGTGGTGGCGCTCGTGTTCAAGAGGGTGTCGATGCTCTGGCTGGATACACTGATATTTTTCGCAACAATATTTTGTATTCCGGAGTTGTTCCTCAGATCAGTGCCATTGTCGGTCCCTGCGCGGGTGGTGCAGTTTATTCGCCAGCTTTGACAGATTTTATTTTCATGGTCAAGAATACATCCTACATGTTTTTGACCGGGCCTCGAGTTGTCAAATCGGTAACCCATGAAGATGTTACCAAGGAAGAATTGGGCGGCGCTATGACTCATGCTACTAAGAGCGGTGTCACCCATTTTGCTTTTGACGATGAGAAAGCATTGTTTAATGGTATTCGTGAATTGATGGACTACCTGCCCCAGAATAACACCGAAGAACCAGAGATCAAAGAGACAGATGATCCAGTTGATCGTGTTGACGAAGAATTGAATTATATTATTCCTGATGAACCGCATCGCGCCTATGATATGAAAAAGATCATCCACAGTATTCTTGATAATGGTGATTTTCTAGAGGTCCAGCCTTTATATGCTAAGAATATGGTGGTTGGATTTGGCCGTTTGAATGGACGTTCAGTTGGTGTAGTTGCCAACCAACCCAAAAGTCTGGCTGGAGTTATTGACGTAAAAGCTTCCAACAAAGCAGCCCGTTTTGTCCGCTTTTGCGATGCTTTTAATATTCCCTTACTTACTTTTGAGGATGTGCCTGGATTTATGCCTGGTACTGATCAGGAATTTCGCGGCATTATCAAACATGGAGCAAAATTACTCTATGCTTATGCAGAAGCCACGGTCCCCAAAATCACTGTTATCACTCGCAAAGGATATGGCGGTGCTTTCTGTGTCATGAATTCCCGTAATTTACGCGGTGACTTGAGTCTGGCCTGGCCATCAGCAGAAATAGCAGTTATGGGACCGAAAGGTGCCAGTGGCATTATTTTTAGACATGAAATCAAAGATGCCGAGGATCCGGACAAAAAATTGCAGGAAAAGATCAAAGAATATCGTGATAAATTCGCCAATCCTTATGTTGCCGCTTCCAAAGGAATCATTGATGAAGTCATCGAGCCTAAAGTTACTCGATACAAATTGATCAAATCTCTGGAAATGTTGAATAATAAGCGGGACGATTTGCCTCCCAAGAAGCACGGCAATATACCATTATAAAGGAGAAACTAATATGATATCACGAATAATAGAAAGTAATGGTATTGGAATAACTCTCGGGGGGATTTTCTTTATTTTTCTGGGACTGATTGTTATTGCTGTGGTCATTAGCCTTTTTAATTGGTATTTCAACCGCCGCGAAGAGCAATCCGAGCCAAAAGAGCTAAAAAAGAAGAAATCCAGGGAAAAAATCACCGATATTGAGCAAATATCTGATGAAGAATTGGCAGTTATTGCCACAGCAATTGAAACATACCGGAGGATTCATTTTACAGAAATGCTAAAGGAGATAACTTTTCGTCACGGAGACTCGCGGTCACCCTGGAAGACCAGCGATAAATTTTCAAAAAGAAATGTCTAAATAGGAACAATAATGAAAGCAAAAGAACTTAAACTGGAAGTCAACAACAAAACCTATAAAGTCAAGATCAATGAATTTAGCGCTGAAAAAGCGGTGCTGACAGTTAATGATAAGGAATATACAGTTTCTCTGGAAGATCTGGGAATAGAATCAGCAGTAGAAAAGCAACCGCCCCGCAAACGGCCAAAACCCACCAGCTCGTCACAGAAAAGCGCCAGCAAACCTAAAAAAGTTATCGGAAAACAGATCAAAGCTCCTTTGCCGGGCTTAATTTTGGAAATAAATGTAGAGGTCGGCGATGAAGTTGAGGCTGGTCAAGAAGTACTCATTCTGGAGGCCATGAAAATGGAAAACGATGTCCAGTCCAATGAGGCCGGAGTTGTCAAGGAAATCAAAGTTAAAGAAGGCGACTCTGTAGAGGAGGGCGCCGTTCTTATCATACTGGATTAATTGGAGATAGGATGGATATTTTTAGACAAATTTATAGAACCACAGGTTTTAATAATTTGCAAATTGATAGCCTAATAATGATTGTGATTGGCGCAGTTGCAATTTATCTGGCTATTAGTAAAAAGTATGAGCCTCTGCTCCTTTTACCTATCGGCTTTGGAATAATTATTGGAAATATTCCATACATGGAAGGCCTGCCAATTGGTGTTTATGACGAAGGCAG
>Ga0102934_1000352_pt1 | contig 29792 bp, 33 predicted proteins | sample SalPonR2_A_D1_MG_FD_78175 | JGI IMG/M metagenome (GOLD analysis project Ga0102934, IMG submission 78175) | Salt pond soil microbial communities from South San Francisco under conditions of wetland restoration - Salt Pond MetaG R2_A_D1_MG | ecosystem: Environmental > Aquatic > Marine > Intertidal... | reverse complement strand
GAGTGGGGGGGGGAGGAGGAGGACCTGGTGCTCTTGATACGCATGCTCCAAAGGAACTCCTCGTTCGAAGTGCGCGTGAATGTGGCGGGGCTGTTGGGGGGGTGTTGTCCAGTAGGGGCGGCGCCCCGCGTGGGGAAGGTGTTGAAAGAGGCGCTAGGGACAGAAACGCATGTCTTGGCTTCCGCCAGCCTCCTGAACGCCCTCATGGACGTATTTGGCAGGGACGAGCTGGATGCCGTGTTCCAAGAGCTGAAGATGTTGCCCATGCTGACGAAAGTGTTGCCGGCATTCCGCCTCAAGGCCAAGACGGAGGCGGGGAAGCATGGACGCGATGCGGTCGGTCACGTGAAAGAAACGGCTTTGAATCTAGCGCGCTTCATCAAGTATAAACAGAGGTGACATTGCCTACCTCCGGGTACCCTTCCCCGCCTTGTCCACAGACGTATTGATGGCAAGTGAAGAAGGGCCGTCTTTTCCTGCCTCTGCGACTGGCGCCGTGTACCTTCAGCATCATGGAGTCTTACTCGAAAGTCGTTGACCGATACGCCGGGTGGTCGCACGTCGTGGTGCGTGGGGTCGCTAAAGAGTCCTCACGGCCTTAAAGCGGGCACGGATCGCCTGCTCCGTGTGCTAGGGAAGCCGGGGGGAAACGTGGATGTCTCCCTCGGAGACGGCACGCACCGTCGAAGGCCAGGAGGAGTTTACTATGTACGCATTTGCTTGTATAAGGAGAGATGGGAATAATCAATGCGACGGAACAAGCGCTCCTATCACGAAAAGCACCTCAATTCTGAGAGCATGGTTTTGATAGTGAATATGCCTTTGAAATCAAAATTATAAAACAAGCCCTGTAGAATGATTGCAAGCTTTTTCTTCTTCTGCTTTCTACAAGCTTTGAGCCTCTGGCAGACGAAGGACTGTTTGACTTCGGCGTTTGACATCATCGAGCTCCTCCTCATTCACTACCCCATGCCGGGCGGCCAGGGGCCTGGTCCTTCTCCCCCATGCGCTCTTCTTCTGCACTTTACCAAAATCTTACGCATATAATCTTTCCCAGCCACCATGCAACAAAAGGCTTCAATGGCATGTAAACCCGTAAACAGATCCATTCAGTCCGTTGTGGCCGCCTGGCGACGCATGATCTGTTTTGCCCTCCCCACTACTCCTTCTCTCTCTCGCAGCACCATCTCCCTTACATAATGCTGCAGCCACCGCAAGACACGGCCTCTCTTTTCTGGTACTGCTCCAGGTAGTTCAACTGCCGCATGTTGATGGCCCCTCGACGTTTCGAGCGAATGAACTCCACCACTGCCGAAGCGTCGCCGAAACCATGCTCGATCAGAGCCAAGGCGACCAAAACAGGAGCTCGCCCAAGGCCTGCCACGCAATGCACGGCAATCGTTGGTGCTGGCTCTTCCGATTCCTCCAGTTCCTGGGGGGAAGCTGCGGCCGCCCCTTGATGGGAGTTCTCGCGCCAAGACATGGAACGTGCGAGGGCCACGCCCGATTTCCCTGACTGAATACCCGGATATGAAGCAGCTGGCGAGAGAGAGGGGGTGAGCCGCGCCGGCTTGCTGAAAACGTCGTCCACCAGGGCCAGCCAGCGATCGATCACGTCCTGAGGCGGGCTGCTGCCGTCGTCGTAGCCCATGTCCAACACCTGGATGCCCGCGGCTTCCACTTCTTCCGTGTCGTACGTGGGCTCACACACACGCACCAAGGCAATGACGTTATGACGCTTGGCTTCTCGAATGTAGTGGGAGAGGTTGCAGTCGCGAGGGGCGTCCATGAGCAGGAAACGCAGCTTGCCCCAGGCGAGGAATGTTGGCTTCCCTGCCAACACCGCCATGGCCGAGGTTTGAGGCACGCTGGAGTAAAAGTGTTTCGGTGCCGACTGGGGAGGAGCCATTGTGTGTCGATATAGGTGTTGCTTGAAGGAAAATGGGAAGAATTGCGAATTTTACCTCTGTTCGGCCAAGATTGTGGTGTTGAAGGTTCGTTTTTGGCTAGCCTGTGACGATCGCCTGAGAGGATCTGGCTGTCTTGCTATCGAAGAATCCAGAGTTACGGTATATAGATAGCTAGAAATAGCTTTGACCAGTTAAAGGTGGTGTCAATGATTGTGGCCCGTCGCTTGCTGTGACCTCCGCTACCACCGCTCAAAGAGTCAATCCTTCCGGTGCGCTAGGGCGGGCGGAAAGAAGGAGGGGATGTCTCCTTCGTCCACAGGCACCTGCCTACACTAAAGGCCGCCAGGGCTGATGTTGTTCGGGTTGACCTTCGAGTCAATGACCTGTGTACGAGAAATCAAAGGGATATGGGACGGTAGAGTGTAAGTCAACGACTGTGGGCCGTGAATCGCCTTGAGGCATGACGTCGCAGCGTTGCCCACAGCCAGGCAGGGAATCAAAACTAGCCAAAAAGTCTGCAAACACATGCCAGTCAACAAACTGGACAAGAGGACACCAAGCCCATTCCCTCTCTCTTAAACGCCTCCGTCATTGAAGTCTACTTCGTGCGCTTGACGCGCTGGCGGCTTAGACGGACGTGAAGCATGGCGAAGGATCGACGTCCCGACACGATTTTTGGAGGGGAAGAAGCGGATAAGGCCAGAGGGCGCCAGCGGCCCGGGCTAGCACCTTCTAGCGCGGTCATTTTGGGGCACGATGTTTTCCAGCCACGCTTTCGTGTGCAACTGACAGAAACATTATGAGGTATTTTTCTACGTTGGATTTTTGAAGGGAGGTCTTGGTGTTAATGCATAGATTTTAAATTCAGACTAGGAGTTCCGTTTTGCCACCCCCACAGGAGACGTAGTATCCACACAGCATGGCAGGGAAGCCTAAATGTGTACTTGCCTACAGTGGTGGATTGGACACGTCTGTCATCCTCGTTTGGCTCATTGAGAAGGTACGCGAGCCCCTTGAATGTTGGGAAGTGCTGTGAAAAATCAACATTTCGCCTCCTATTTCCCTAGTCTTAGCCTCCCCACCCTACTCGCTGGTTCATCACTACAGGGATTTGATGTGATTTGCTACTGCGCGAACGTAGGCCAGCTGAAAGAGGATTTCGACAAAGTCCGTGAAAAGGCCTTAAAATGCGGGGCATCCAAGGTATTATCGGCTGCATTTTATGAAAAACATTAGTGAAAGGGAAGGAGTGGTGGCGAGTATCTTATCGGATGGGGCAAAGGAGAACAAATAATAGCTCACAAAATTTCAATTCATGCTCTGGGATGATCAGGTGTATATCGAGGATCTTCGAGAGGAGTTTGTGAAGGACTATGTATTCTGGGCGGTGAAGGTAAGGGTTTATGCCTACGCTATCTTGTGTCCACTAGGTTGGGGCAACCGAAAGCTTGATGTTGTGCGACGAATCAAGAAGTGAAAGACTACAATATATTGTTCGTCCGCTTTCAAAAGGGTGAATTGGTGTACGCTGCACCTTTAATCTAGCAACATTTTCACGCCCGTGGCCCCTTTCCCTTCCCTCCTAGGCCAACGCCCAATATGAAGGACGCTACCTTCTGGGCACCTCCCTGGCCCGACCCGTCATTGCCAAGCGGCAGGTGGAGATCGCGCAGAAGGAGGGTGCCAAGTGGCTATCCCACGGGGCGACTGGCAAAGGGAACGACCAGGTGCGGTTCGAGCTGTGTGCCCAAGCTTTGGACGCAGCCATCCAGACGCTGGCCCCGTGGCGCGAGACGGAGTTTATCGAGCGATTCAAAGGACGCCAGGACCTCCTTGACTACGCGGCGGCCCACAATATCCAGGTGTGCTGGGAAAGATTGTGGAGGGCATTCAAAGGGGCCAAATATCTGTGTATGTCTTGACTTCTTCCTGAGTGCGAGCCTCCGACGGATCCTGAAACTGACTCCTTCGCCTTACCATGCATGCACTTAAGGTGGAGGCCACCAAAAAGGCCTCCTATTCGGTGGATGAGAACCTTTACCACACCTCCTACGAGAGCGGCATGCTGGAGGATCCGATGGTCCCTCCCCTCAAGGAGATGTTCAAGATGACTGTGGACCCGGAGGACGCGCCTGACAAGGTGAGCTTGGCCCCTCCCCGGGCCCCTCACTTCCTTTCCTTCCCACCTGCCTCCTTTCTCCTGTTTCTTTGAAAAGCATAAGCGTTTTGGCGAGTAATACTTTCTTCTCCATGTTCATCCCATTTCTCTTCTCCGCGGGGCAGGCCGAGAAGGTTCGGATCGACTTCGAAGAGGGCGTGCCTGTCAAGGTGACGAACCACGACGACGGAACCGTGAAGACGGAGCCGCTGGAATTGTTCCTGTACTTGAATGAGCTGGCGGGAAAGCATGGGGTAGGGCGCATCGATATCGTGGAGAACCGCTTTGTGGGGATTAAGAGCCGTGGCGTGTACGAGACCCCCGGGGGCCAGATTTTGCGGGTGGCCCATATGGACCTTGAGGGTCTTTGTGTGGACCGGGAGGTCTTGCGTTTGAAGGAAGGGCACCAGCTGGAATTTTCTCGTCTGTGCTACAACGGCTTTTGGTTTGCGCCGGAAATGGAGCTGACCAAGGCGAGCATTGATTTCACCCAAAGGCGCGTCGCTGGGGGGGTGGAGCTGTCGCTGTACAAGGGAAACGTTACTGTGCTGGGGCGAGAAAGCCCGTACTCTCTGTACTCGGCAGACCTGGCCAGCATGGAAATTGAGGGCGGCGGAGCAGCTTTCGATTACGTCCCTATGGACGCACAAGGCTTTATCCGCATCAATGCAGTCCGGCTCCGAGCGTACAATGCGCTAGAACGCACCTTCAACAAATGAGATGGTTGGCAAGACATAGAAGAAGAACCCAATTAATTGCAATAACGCTGTGCGTATTTGATGAGGCCGAAGTGGAAAAGTGGGGCGTTCGACAGGCGAGAAGTGCTCGGGTAAGAGTAATTCATTTTTTTGGAAAGGTCAGGGCTAATTTTGGTGTGCAAGGACGGCAGAAACGAGGTGTCATTGCACGCAATTTTTCCGGTGCGTCCCGAAAGTAACTGAAACTTACGTATGATCCCAATATAAGGGAAAGTAGTGAGAGCGAGTTCCTCGACAGAGCATTGCTGGGTTTTCTGAAAATGTATGAAGGTGTCAGACATTTCCCTTTTTCTGGGTGACTGACACCTCCTACCTCCACGCCCCCGTCTGTTTTCCCGTTGTTCACGGCCCCCTTCTTCTTAAACTCGACTGTACGCCTCGTCTGGTCGTCCAAAAACCGATCGTCCCGTATGGTATTTTTGTATTCCAGGGATGGTGTTGAAGACGTTTGTCATCGCCGGTCTCGCCAAGCCGTGGAAGCAACCTCCTCGATCCTCATCACTCCAACTCCTTACTCTATGAAGGTCATTTTTTTATCCAAATCCACTGGATAGGCGCGTATCAAGGTCCATGTCAAAACTTGAGGGAAGTTCTAGCTTGGAAATTTTTCCACCTCTCCACTTTTTCTCTTCTTGTTCTCTTCTACCGTCCCCTACTCAGCCTCCGCCTTCACTGTTCAATCCAACGTCCAACTTCGTCTTTGATGGTGACGCAGCAATGCTGCGAAAAAAATCAAAAGTAAAGAATGTAATCGATGCTTATATTCAGTATCGTCAACTAGCCTGGTCCGTCTATGGAAGAAAAGCAGTGAGAGAAAGAAGAGCTTGCACAAAAGTACTTTCGGGTATGGATGTAGAAGAAAATGTCAATCACAAACATGAGAATTGCAGCCTCGATGACGATAACAGGCAGCAGCAAGACATCTCCAATACTAGCATTTTTTTGCAGTATTCTTTGATCGCCCTCCAAGATGCTGTCTCGGTGGCACAGGCATTGAAGGAGGAAGAAGCAACCTTTTGGAAAGCCTCTGACGAAAGCATCGAATATGTTGTCTCTGAAGGGAAAAGGTGGCGGTCAGTGTCAACGTCACCCAAGACACACAGCGGACTACTGGATTCAATGCACGAATACACAGCATCCTACATTTCACCTTTAGCGTCAAGGCCGCCCTTAACGGGCGCAACTACATCCTCCCCCTCGACAACACACTCAAGCACTTGTTCCGGCAAGCACGTCACAAGCAGTACTTGTGGCCTTCTTCTTGCTAACAACCCTATCACATGCTACATCAGTCAGGCGAGGCACAATGAAATCACTACCAAGCCCAGACAGAATTGGAAAGGTGTCTATAACACTCTAAACTCATCCTGCCCTCCGTGCCCCTCTACAAGCATGTCGAGCACAAATTCTGGTGCCGTACCTCGGAAGCATTCCGCCTCTGCTCTGCGCCCTCTATACAACTGGATGCTTGATCATATCCCATCAATCTACACCTCCTCGTCCGCGTTCCCTCCACCTGGATCAGGACCGCCCCCCGTGACTATATCCTTCCCCCCAGCCTCCTCCCCCACGATTCTCAGTCTATCCCAGGCCTCCGGACTCTCTCCAAGTCAAGTGTCAACTTTTTTCGAAAATTTTAGGTAGGTGCCATTTTTTCCCAAGTCCAATTCGTCAAACCGTTGTTGTTATCGTAACTTCGCCCTTGAAGAGAACAAATTTCGTGTCCTTGGTCTCATGTGATCTTTTCTCTGTCTTGTGCACGCTCATGAGCATGTACCAAGCAAGTTCCGAAAATATTGGATCCCTCATTTCGGCCTCTCAAACCATTCCTTTGTTCCTTTTGTCTGTACAAATAGGTACAAGCATCTCTCTCCATTATTGGCTGGCACCCGCAAGCCCGCCACATTTTATGAGGTTGTCTTGTCTTTCAAGCTTGGACTTTCTTTGTCTGCGTGGCTTCCTCTAAGGATAGAGCGGGGGAAAAGCAACATGTCCCTCAAGCGTGAAAGGAAACGAAAAGAAATGGCGCCACGAAAGCGCTTCAAGAAGTCGAAGACGGTTAAAGCCTCAGAGGATTTGCAACCCTACCGACGATCCTATCGCCGCCGACCTCGTCCCTGCGTGGTGGACGAGGAATCAGCGGGGAAGGCAGGAGAGGAGGGTGGAGGCACGCGTGATAAGGGGACAAAGAAAGGGAAGGTGGAAGGTACAGAGGAGGGCTTACGGGAGAGAGTGATAGAGGCGATGGAAAAAATAATTGGGTCACGTGTACGGTAATATACCCAGAAGCTGGACGCGGGCAGACGGAGGGTTTAGTGAGAGAGCACAGTCAGGAGGGGGAGATGGGGAAAGCAGGCTTGTCATGAAGACACAAGAAAGGAGAAAGTGCCAATCATATCAGCAGAAAGCAACCCTAAAAAATGACAAGGTTTGTATACCGGTGACTTTGCATGCGTATTTATGTTATCCCCGCTCCTCGAAGCTTCCGCATATGCGAGGGCATGCCGGGGCGAACTTTTTCTTTCCTTCCTTGCAGATTCTCGGCCCTCCGCGGCACAGAGTCAGGATCGACTCATACAAGTATTTTCGCTTTTAGTCGTCTCCATGTCGCACCCGCAAGGATGATGCGCGCTCTCGTATATTGACAAACCACGCCCCCTTTCCGTCGGGAGCCAACACCTTCTGGGACCCACATGCCTCTTCTCCTTCTCATTCAGCTCATGCACCATTCTAGATCAACAGGGCCTCGATCCGATCCTTTAAGGAATTAATTTGGTCCTTCAACTGAGAGGCCTCATTGGAGAGAATGGCGCAAGAAATGACTGGACGGGTGACGCCGCAGGCGCGGCCAAGGGCGATTTTGGCGGGGACGAAGACGTATGGTACATTCTACACGTAAATATAGGAGATGCAAAGAATGTCAAAATACCTGTAACAATCGAGCAGGAGATTTTGGGGTCCTTACCTTATCCTCACACAGCAAAGGTAAGTGCAACAGAATCTCCAAAGGCTCCGCGTCAGCAGCCATGATGATGAGCTCGGCAATGCCTCGATTCAGAGCTTTCGTGGCTGGAAGGAAATATAAGTGGGAGTGTTAGAAGGGACAAAATGTCAGCATCGGATGCCATCACTGAACTCAACTCCCTGACCACAGTCTGGTAGATCGATCGATAATTAGATGTACACGAAGGATTTCGTGTCATCATCATTTTGGGCACCAACCACGCCAAAACGCGTGTTCTGTATATTCACAGAAACATAATCACTACTCCCGTCCGAATACTGTAATCAGTACTCTCATTTCTCTCTCCGGCCTTCAACCCTCTTCAATCCTCACCCTCGTTCGCTCCCTTTTTCAGCTGCTTGTAATTGTTTGCTTGCTGCACCAGGTCAAGTATTGAGACCGTTAAGTCTGCGCTAGCCAAAGGGAAGGCTTTCTTACTGATCTCGCCACCGTTGCTCATGGTGTGCTGCTATTGCCCGGTAATGCTGTAGGTGGTTTGTTGTTGTCGTCCCTCGAGAAAGTGCAAGCTTGTCGGTGAAGGCACCCAAAATTCGATGCACTGGGTATGTAATCAAGTTTTGTATTGTGTTGGTTGTTAGGTTAAATGAGAACACTATTATCACGGACGCGGTTCACCACATCTCATGACAGACTACCAGTGGATAAGAGGAAGTAGGAAGGAGCATTGAAAGGGTTGATGCATCAGCCATCACACGAGTCGAGCATGCCATCCGTCACCCCTTGGAAATAACATTTTGGCCCGAATAAGTACGCCACGGCGTGAGGCGCCCTCGTCAATGTGTGAATTGATCCCCAAGGCACGGTATCTTCACAGCGGTTCCACGACCGGCATTCCGCGAACGAGAGACGAGGCGAGCGTCTGCGGCAGCTTGGAGTCCCCCCCCCTTTTTTTCTGGCCTTTTGATTCCATCAACAAATGAACGGAGTACATAGAACAGTATTTAATTATTTTTGTGTTAACATTATTCGGAAATATTTTCTTTTTAGAACTATGAATGCGGTGAGCCTTGACAAATGCAAGGAATGGGATCATCGGGTTTAACCTCCCCGCACTTCAGCTCCGTATGTCTTCTAGTCCTCTCAGGCATGTTTCACCTTTGCAGCTCCGCTTTTATCCTTCTAATCCTTAAAATAAACAAACTCAAAGCGGACGGGAGATTCTTAATCGAGAAACGCGGACGCTGCTGCTTTGAAAAATGTAGTCCATTAGTGGAGAAACAAAAGCGAAATGAGGTGTCACGAGTAACAACTTGTACTATGTGGACCCGAAACATGGTAGGAAAACTGTCTCAGAGAATTACCACGCACTCCTATCCCACACCTACTGGATGGCAAAGAAGAAGAGTACCCAGAGTGTATAAACTTTACTTCGACATTGTATATTTTTCGATGACACAATTCTAAAAAAATCAACAAAGTTCATGAGGTCGCCAGCATTCCTCCTCTCGACCCCTTACACCCCATGATATACCAATGAAACACTAACATACAAAGCAGTCCCGAATTCTTCGTCTTGTCGCCTCCCACATGAATGAAGCTATTCTCCGAGACAAAGACCCAGCCGAGAGAAAACCGGCTCCCACCCCTAGTAGTCTGACGGGCTCAGGTCGTCTTCCCCGCCTTCATCCTCCTCATTGACCAATGTCGTCTCCACAAGCACTGGCTCTTCCACCTTCACCGTCCCAACCGAGGGTCCACCCCTCACCTCGACTAGAATCTCGTTCCGCCTCAACCATGGCAGGGTGTACGGGGGGTTGTACTGGAAGATGCGGTAAGACGCAGGGTCCACAACGGTCACCCCGTCTCTATCCAACAGGGACAGCAACGAGATCAACTGCCGCTGTACCTCGCCCTCTGTGGCAAAGCCTGCGAACTCCCTTGCCGCCAGCCGTTCGCGGGCGGTGGTGGTCAAACGGACCTTGCTGTCCATAGGCCGCGGGGCCGTCTCGGTGGTGTAGGGAGAAGCCATGATGAAACGCATGCTGTAAGCTTCCCCGGCCCCGCGATGCTGGGCATCCTTCCGTATCTCCACAGGCGTGGTCATCGCCATGTTCGTCTTGGCCTCGTTCGCGCCAAAAATGTAGCCGGCAAGCGTGTTGAAGGCGCCCCCTGTCATGGTGGGACTGCCCAGCACCGGCCCGGCACTCGTGGACCCGGCCTTGGCGTCACTGCTGCCCATTTCTGTGTAGGCGACTGTGAGAGACAAAAAAGGTCAACCAAAATGTCAAAGAAAACGGAATGCCGACCCGGATCAGGAGCCTGATGGAGAGACAAGCAGGGGGCTAGCCATTTGACTCGGGCTCATGCCGACCAAATAGGGAACACTGCAGGCGTATCCGCTGGCAGTGGAAGAAAAAAGAGCAAGCATCCACGCACCTGTGTACGGGTCATACTCGCGTATCTCGTAACCGTGGCCCTCGTGAAGGACCTGGAAGGAGGGGGTCTCCAAGCCTTCGGGCGTCCGTAGGAAAACGTTGCGGGCCTCCGAGGGCAAGGCAGTCGAAACCTCTCGCAGAGTCTCCGCCAACTGGAGACAAGAGGGTATCGTGAAGTTCGTGGAAGGTGAAGGGGGGAAATGAGGAGGGGATGAAGGAAGATTGAGAGGTGAATCGGGGGACCGGAAGTGTCGCGGTCGATGAGCACAGACCAAGGCAATGGACGCGTGGATCCCGACGGAACATTAGACACGCAGCCAGAATGCGTTTCCAGAGATAGTCAAAAAGAAGAAGGGTTTGGGTTGTTCGGTAAAGAATAACAGAAAGGGAGGCTGAAGAGAGAAAAAAGGGGGAGAAACGGGTAGGCACCTCTTTCGGGTTCTTCGGCAAGTTCTCGTAAGAGCGCTGTGCGAGTTTAGGCATTTCTTCCAGGAGTATCTTGGCAGCTTGCTCTGGTTCAGAGGCCAGCTGAGGAATAATGTCCTCTGTCAGTTGCCGGCGCTTGTAGAGATGGTAGGGGAGACGCGAAGGAAGGTGAAGGGTTCAATCATGACAAGCTTCAAAAACAGCAGAGAAATGGGCGCAAGTGCGTTGCAAGCAGGCGTTCACTGACGTACCACAGCTTTGATGCCATCGGTCAGCAAACCATCCACAGAGCCTTCGCGGATGGCCTCCTCCACGTCTTTGCGGATCTCGGGGGCCCGGGAGACCACGTCCTACGAAAAATCAGGGTGGTAAGGTGGGTCCTTCAGTGAGTACAATGATCGAAGCGTTGACCCATACATTCGCATGTTTATTTTGTCTCGGCAATATTACTGTAAACAAAATAGTGAATCCAGAAGGCGGCTGAATACCGGGAAGAGCAGCGGGCGGAGGATGGCAAGCATGACCGCCACAAGAAGCTCTATTCCGTGCAAATCACGAACCTGAAAAAGCACCTGACGCTGAGCCATGCCAGTGGTCGGCGACATGAGTAGCTCCAAGGACTCTTGCCAAGACAGCTCTCCCTTACTTTTTGTGGCCTCCAAGCGGACCACATTACTGACTGCGACCCGGGGAGGGAGCCGGGACGGCAGCCAAAAAGCACCGCTTCTGTCCAAAAAATCCCACAAAAGGAGTCCCACGACTACGCGGCGTGTCAAAAACTGCATGTGCGACTCTCGTTCGAAATCCTGTCCGGGAAAAGGGGCGTTGGAGTAAGTCTCGTGGTCGCGGAAATAGAACATTCACTTGGAAGACTCTGGGGAAAGAGCGTCAGAGCAGAGATGTCAAGTAACCTCCCGCATGCCATTCGATAGCTCGAAATATCGAAGTTTTTTTCCATAAAAATAAATACTAATCGATGTTTTTCAAGTTCTCTGTAGGCCAACATTTTTCATTCTTACTTTGTGTCGCAGCTTTGTTCCTTTTTCTGCGGACTTCGCGTCCTGTACTCGCATGTAGTTCTCACACCGTCAAGGCCGATTCAGTGATGGAGCGACAGGGATGATATTGCCGTAGAGTTTCCCATGGGACGACGACTTTGATCGGTAAAAGCTCGTCTTTGGTCATACCGTCAGTGACTTCCCACCTTCATTCATCCAAACGTTACTCGAACCACGTTGTTTCTGGCCACTTCTCCTTCACATGCTCATGACCACCGATAGCCTCTCTATCCACTTCACCGGTGTGAAACTTCCTGTTCGCCTTTTCCCTAAATTTAACTTCATAATCTTCTTGGCGAGTCGACGCATGCGTGCCTCTGCTTCTCGTGTGCCGGGCCCGCCACACCTTTCCCGGCGTTTTCCTTTCCTCCTCCCCCCCCTCCCCATCGGGGAGGGCCACCACCAAATGTGCCTCCAGCTTCCTATACACCCTCCACAGGAAAGAGACGACGGGAAACCGACAGAGCCACCGCAACGCCCGAATAAAAAGACGCAAACCCCTGTAGCCACTGCGGTATTTCACCACGTGCTTCACCCCGTCCACTTTCTTCACGTCCAGCACCTTCGTCCACTCCAAAAACCGTTTCACATTCCCGGGACGCAGCATGCGCGGGATCTTTTCCCCCACTCCCCTTTTCACCCTGCCCAACAATCCGCCCACCCCCCGGCCAACGTGACCTATCGCCCGCCGGAGCAGGTTCCGCTTCTTCTGTTTGGGCGCGAGCAACAAAGCGGAGATAGCCAGCCAAGGGAAGGAGAAGCACAAGTCCAGCCAAAAATCACGCGTCAGATACTGCACGGCGATGGCGTGGGGGTCCGTCAAGAGCACCAGGGTCTCCGTCTCTGCCTCAGAGTCGACCCCGGCTTCCACCTCGGTCCGGAAGGCGAGGGCCAGGTCGGCGAGGAACCAGAAGGTTTCCAGAAGAAGAAGGTGATAGAGGGAGGTGGCGTCGAGGGGGGAAGGGGCGGGGGAGGGGGAGGCTTGGAAGGAGGCGGAGGAGGGCGGGGCGGAGGGCGGGGAGGACGGGATCGGGCCGGGAGGGAAGGGCCCGGGGTGGAGGTGAACGAGGGAAGCCGCGTCGTAGCACAGAACAAGGAGTGCAACCAGCACTGTGAGCATGTCCCAGGCGCGTTTCCAGGGGGAATCCTGCCGCAGGACCCACGGCCGGGAATGTCGCCCAAACCAGGAGGGTAGGGGGCGCCATCGAAGCAGCCACCAGCGGCCCCGGCCTCGGGGTTTAGGGCGGGTGGGGACATGGGACCGTGTCAAGGACAGAAGAGATGGGAATGGGGGGGAGGGAGAAGGAGAAGAGAGACACCGGGGCCGTGGCCGACGGTGGAGGGGAGGACAAGAAGGGGAGGAGGGCGGAGGGGCGTAGATCCTCATCATGCGTTTCGCCCCCGCGGGTCCTCGCGGGGAGGTTTCGCGCAAGGCATGGTTCTCACCCTTGCCATGATAATAGCTGGAAAAGACGGAGCCACTGGCTGATTCCCTCCCAGCACTCTCCTCGCTAACCGGATACCTTCGGGGGGGGGGGCAGGGGCCGCATGCCTCCACCTCACTGTCCACTATTCTCTTCGCTTCCCTCTCACATCCTCCCGCTTCGCCTCTTCCCCTCCACGCCGGCTCTCTGGTTCCTTTTTTCCTCTCCTTGTCTTCAAAACCTCGCCTCGGGCATCGTCCCTCCTCCTCCGTCCCGTCCCATTCCTCTTCTTCCTTCTCCTCGACCGAATCCTCCTCTTCCTCTCTGTCCGGCGACAACGACAAGATACCATTGCGCACATGCTCTACAAAATCTTCGCTTGAATCTTGAAGCATACTTCTATGCTGCTCTCCAGGCCTATAAGAGTCTCCATCCCGCCCATCTCCCTCTTTCCCGTCCATTCCATTCCTAAGCTGCCCCCTCCCCCTTTCCGCCAAGCCGTGTCCCTTGGAGTCTTCGCCTTGATAGACGAGGCGATGTGCACACTGCGCGCATCTTGCTTCCACCCGAGACATGGGTCTGTGCGAAGCGTCGTAGCCGTGGTCAAGGGGTCGAAATCGCTTTGCCGAGAAGAGATGTGGGTCGGACATCTCCGGGAGGCTGCCATCAGGCTGAAAAGTTCTGCGCGGCCTCCTATCAGTGTACGGGCGACGACGGCTGTGATCATCGTTCTTGTCGCCAGTGATCTCCCTTTCGCTCGTGCCGGCAGGGCTTGGGCTAGACGGATGTGCGGGAAAAGATGCCACCGGCGGGCCTGATGGACGATGCATGGGGAGACCCTGTCGGCCAACTTATGGTCACACGCCACCCCTTCCCCTGCACCTATCCAGAAATATGCCATGATGAATCGTGAGTTTTGAGCGGCAGTCAGAATGCGGGTCACTAGCAGATCATTTCCACTGTTTTTGGACTCGCCCTCTGACTGCAACCCTTACCCTTCTCACACGGGCCGTCGCTGTTATCGCATGACCTCCTGCCTACGTGCTAAGCTGACGGTGGCGTGGAGAGTTATCTCTTAAGGACGCGATGTGTCCGCCCTAGCAGGTACATATTTGCCTTGAAAGACCGGCCTGCGCGTACGACAGAGCATGTTGAGGCACGCGTTTGGATTTACAATGTCTTCTTATACGTAGAGGACTGGCGGGCACCCCGACGTCGCAACACGTTTTTCTGTGACCTTCTCCTCACCAACCGGGCAGGCAATTGATTTACAGGCTTGATTCGCTCATGCGACGCGTTTTAAATTATCGACATCATCTATTTTATTCCTTTCTCTTACTTTTTTTCTCTCCCGTAAGCCCGAAAGGTATGGTGCGCCTTCCCACGATCGTAGCGGTAGCCTGTCTCCTCCAAGGTATTGCCGCCTTTGTCACCCCGCGACCCGTACTTTTGAGCCCAGCGAGGCCCTCAATGGTGAGTGGGGTATACAAATGCTTTCAAACGTAATTGCCGTGCAGCTTTCGGTCGTTCTTCCTCTGGTTAGACGCACATGGCCTCTGAGTCCACGCTGCGGAACAAGAGCTCTGACTCCTCGTGATCCCGCTCTTTAACCCCTTTTCTCGGTACTGCCTCCAGCGCGTCAATCCCCTCATGATGTCCAAGGATCTCGTCGGATTCGGGGACGACTTGGACGGGTCCACGTGCCGCATTGGCATCGTGAAGACACGCTGGAATCCCGAGATTGTCGATTCCCTCTATGAAGGCGTCCGCGCCGCTTTGAACGAGACTGGCGTCAAGGACGAAAATATATACGACACTACCGTGCCAGGGTCTTTTGAATTGCCCTTGGCGGCCCGGTTTTTGGCACTGTCGAGGCAGTGCGACGTGGTGATCACGATCGGATGTTTGATCAAGGGGGAGACAATGCATTTCGAGTACATCGCCGAGGCTGTCACCAAAGGGTTGATGGATGTAAGTCACGCCCAATGCTGCGCTAGTCAAGAATGTGCTTAGGGTCATCTGGTCCGACCTCGACCTTCTCTCATCGGTCCTACGCCTCTATTTCACAGATTCAACTGCAAACGACCATTCCTGTCATTTTTGGCGTGCTTACGGTGCTTACAGAGGAGCAGGCCGTTGCACGTTCGAAGGGGGAAAACAATCACGGCATTTCGTGGGGGAAGACCGCAGTGGAAATGGCGCTGTTGCGCAATGCAGCTTTAGCCAAGGGACCGAATAGGGTAAGAGCCAACGAGTGCTGGGAAAGCTGGCATTACTGTCATTCATCCATGCTTCGCGTGGCATTTATTGATGCATTTGGAATACACGTGTGACTGCAATGTTTTCGATGGCATTCATTGCGTCAGAGCACGCGTCTGACTCTCATATGCCTTCCTACCAGGCGACACTACCTTTGACAGAGAAGCTGGAGGACACGCCGGAGGAGAAGAAGCAGTCCAAACAATTTGGCTTTTGAACATGGTTTCATTTAGCCTTTGCAGTCATACCTGCTCCGCATGGTGGGATTCTCATAGCGTAGAGTCGTTGCAAACGGCGGAAAGAAAGTTCTAGCTCATCAAATGTATGTGTACATGCACACGGATTGCGAGAAACATAAAAGAAAGCCCTGCTTAGTTTGAAAGATAAAGCTGTGTCAATGTCCTGCCAACCTTTTGCTTTCGTTGCGCAGGGTTCACACTGTTGGATGTAGTTAGATAGGGCTTGGGCTGCTGTTGGGGCAAGCACCTCCATTGTTGGCGATAGTCCTCGTTTAACGTCTCGAATATAGCTTTGCAAAGACCTATCAATCTCGCCCTTCTTGACCGCTCGCGTCTCCTGCGATGTGATGTGACGGACGACATGCCTGTCTACGTTCCCGTCTCTGCTATGGGAGCTCTGCAAGCAAGAATAAAACATGGGAAAAATCTCACTCATGTCTTTCGCCAGCTGGTCACGTAGATGGAAAAAAGATTGTGCGTGACTACCTGCCCATTATGGGTTGTGCTCTACCTTGGATGGTGAAAAAGCGCCTTTTGTGGGGAGTTGAAATAACCTCCTCCCCCTGTGCCAGGTAATGTGAAGTCCTCAGCACGAAGCATAGGCGAGCACTTTTTTTTTTATATTTCTGTATGGACTATTGAATTCAGGACTAAGGCGTGTCGTTTTTCACATGTTGAGCAGGCAAATCACTGATATGTCACTCGTGCGACGGCGAGTGGTGGTATCAGGTATAGGGATTATAAGCCCGCTGGGGATAGGTAGGAAGGCAACATGGGATGCCCTGCTAGCCGGTCGAATCGGGGTCCGTGCATTGGACGCAGAGAAGGATAAAATACCTGAATTGCCTGCATTGCCAGCTCGGGTGAGTGTCGAGTGAAAGAATGGGTGGTCTGCGACCAGAGCTTTTGTTTTCTAGGAGCGGACGTAAACGCTCTGAACTCGGGGAGGGGCTTTTTACTATCCCCGACACGTTTCGTGACACCTCTTTATTCACACATATGTCGTGGGGCACATCTCTTCAGATTGCTGCCACGGTCGATCAAGCACAGGTCAGGCCTCCTCCCGGAGAGGAGGGCAATTGGCCTCGCCTCTCCCCCTTCATCCGGTACGCCCTCCTAGCCGCCGAGGAGGCTTTACATCACGCCCAGTGGCATCCGCGCACTTCGCATGACAAGGAACGCACTGGAGTATATATTGGCACGGGAATCGGATGTCTGGAAGAGATTGTGGAGGCGCAGCGTGTCATGGCATCAGGAGGAGGGATCCGCCGTGTGAGTCCTCATTTCGTCCCTAAAATTCTGGGTAATCTGGCCACGGGAAATGTCAGCATTCGGCATGGCTTGCAGGGGCCGAATCATGCATCCATCACTGCCTGCGCCAGTGGAGCCCACGCGATCGGGGATGCCTTCCGGCTCGTCCAATACGGGGACGCGGATGTGATGGTGGCGGGGGGGACGGAAGCCTGTATCAACGCCCTCTGTCTGGGAGGGTTCTCAAGACTCCGTGCATTGAGCACCCGGTACAACGACGAGCCAGAGCGGGCATCCCGGCCTTTCGACGCCGACAGGGACGGATTTGTGGTGGGAGAAGGGGCGGCCGTGCTCGTTTTAGAAGAGAGGGAGCATGCTCTGGCCAGGGGTGTGAAGCCGTTGGCAGAAATCGTCGGTTATGGAATGGCAGGGGACGCACACCACATCACGGCACCTTCCCCGGACGGCGGGGGCGCCTTTCGCGCAATGCGAGCTGCGTTGGGCAGCGCCAAGGAGGTGGGCGGGGTGCGATTGTGGGAGGTCGGTCATGTGAACGCGCACGCGACCTCGACGCCCGTGGGGGATGTGATCGAGGGGCAGGCCTTGCAACGTCTCTGGGAGGAGCACTGCAGGCAAGATAAGAGGGGCGCGGGGAGGAATGCCAGGATGGACGTGTCGGCGACCAAGGGGGCGACGGGGCACTTGCTAGGCGCGGCGGGGGCGTTGGAGTCGGCCTTCACGGTGCTGGCTTTGCGGGACGGCGTGGTTCCAGGGACCGCCAATTTAGAAAGGTAAGAGGGGGAGGATAGAGGTCAGAGAGTCTTTTTTAAGGATCGGGACGGGAGAAAAGCGGAAAACTGAGAGAGGTACTTCGTCAAGACATTCGAGAGAGATGTATCAAGACGCCAGGGTGCCGGGTTTTTTTACACCATTGCTTGGCTGCTCCCCCCTTGACCATGCAGGCCTGACAGCGTCGCCAAAGCCTGGGACTTCCAAATCGTCGGACAGAGCCCACAGAGCCCCCATCTTCTGCGGCCCGACATGGAGTACGCCCTCTCTAATTCCTTTGGCTTCGGCGGGGTCAATGTGTCCTTGCTTTTCCGCCGCTGTACATAGCTGTACAAATTTACCCGTCATTGACGAGAACACGTGGCACAATAAAAAGCAAATTAAACTTACATTGTACATGTTATTGTTTCATGCTTTTCCGGTTGTACGTACTTTTAAAGGGCTCCAACCTGCTTAAGCATCGCCGAGTGGGATGGACAGGGATCAGCCTCTCCGCGTCCAACAGCTTCCTCGGATAGGTTCCAAAAGAAACCATTGCGCCATGGGAATTCCTTCACCGCCGTCGGGAAATGGGCAACGGACCGCGCATAGGCACACAATCGGTCTTCCACCCCGTCTTGAAACGTCACCTTCGCGTGTCGTTCCAAGGCTTTTTTCAGCTCTTGGATCAGTGCCACCACGTCTTCCCGGTGCGACTTCTCCACCTCGCCCACTGTGATCCCTCCGTGCACACTCCCTACCAGCATGAATGCCGAGATCCACATGAGCTTTTCAAACATGGCGGCTTGAAAGCGCCCCTTATCCAATATGTGGCATTTCAACCCCGCCTTCGTAAGCGTCTCCTCAAAGTCTGTTGCCCATTCCCCGTACACAGCGGTCAAACCGTTCGGGTTCAAATCGGTCACACCATCAGTAGGCACGTCCCCTTTCCTGGCTACAGCAAAATACACGAGCGCTTGAGTGTTGTCCTCGAGGCCATACGTTTTCAAAAAAGGACCTAGCATCCCGTTCTGTAGAAAAACCAAGTCTTTCCGACGGGCCTCAGGGGTTTTCTCAACAACGGCCGCGAGGTCATCGTTACGCGTAGCCACATAAATCGGACCTGTCCCTTCGATAGGAACAGGGTCATTGCGCCCAACCATAACAGTGCTGGACCCCAGCATTTTTCCAAGAGCCTCCCCAACTCGCCCTTTCCCAACGACAACGTGTTGTGTCGTCGCTGTCATGAGAACAGTAGACTCTCGAGCCTTGCAAGAGGGTACCCAGGACCTTGGAATGACAAAACCTTGTACAAATGCCGGAAGCTGCAGGATAAAAAGGATGACAAATCGAAAGATGTTAACCATTCTTTCGAAGAGTCACGACGCAGTGAGAATACCTGTATGTAAGGCGGTATGATTTTAGTCAGTCCATCCTCCGAAAAAGCAAGCTTTCCGAAATAACGTGAGGGCTCCTTTTAAAGCATTGCGCAACTTCGGGCAAAAAATCTGATATTGAGAGGGAGTCTTCTCGTGAGGAACGTTTATTTTCTAGCATATTTCCTGAGGGAGGAGGTTAATGCGGAGCCCGCCTTTCTGAGAGTGCATGAACAAATCGTTTACTGCGAACTAAAGGATCACACCACATGCTCTTGATGATGGACAACAATGGACACACATTTTTTCCACTGGCCTCGAATTCTTTTCATTCGGGAGGTTGACACAAAGAATACCCATGCTATGTCAAATATGCAAGTCGGAATATAGTCGATCCAAAAGACCATCAAGGGATAGGTCAAAGAGAAGTAAAAGCGTTGGCAAATGCGTGCTCAGGACGTCTGGAAATAATTCTATACTCGCTTGCACGGGAAGCGGATGATGCCTCACTTACTGGGGGGGGGGGACAGGGCTGACGCCTTGTTGTAAGGACAGACGAGAGATTTGAACCGAAATATACTCCGTGCACCTCAAAGATATGAGATATGTTAGGTTGCCTGTGACTTGCTTTATCTGTGAGCACGTCAGTACAGGGATTTTCTTCACCTTGCTGCAGCTCCCACAAAGTATGAGCCCACGTGTATGAAAAGAAGCAAAAGGGAAGCGCCGATGTTTATCGTCATGAATGCTTGATTTGATTGAAATGATTATATCGACGGAAAACCTAGCTGAAGTGTCCGTGCCGGGAAATCGGCTGATACTTTTATAATTTGCGTATAACTACCACATTGCATTGTCCTCATGGTCCTCTGATTAGATATCAGCTGTTCATCTCGGCGGTCAAGGCGCCTCATCCAGACCGCTTATCTTCCTAATAATCCTGTGAAACTCCTCCATCTGCACCCACCAGTGCCTGTCGCTCGTCGCCGACCACATCCATCCTATCCTCGTCCCTTTCCATGCTGGGGCTGGTCACTTTGGGACGCATCGCCGGCGACGCCTCCATCAACTCGTATACCGGATCTCCTTTTCCACCCAGTCTCTCTCCAGCTGCTCGCCCAGCATCCTCGGCCATCTCCCCATCGTCGTTCTTTCCCCCAAGATCCTCGCTGCCATCCCTCCAGCCACGAGGTGAGGACGTCTCCTCCAGAAGGTGACGCCTGTGCCCGTCCTCCTCGTGCTCGTCGAACTCGGCGAACAGCAGGGCCATGTCCTCCTCCTCCTCGACCTCCGTGAGCCCTTGGCGCCCGAATACTTCCCCGGCGCTTCCCCCCATGCCCATTCCCCCTACTTCCGCCAGAGCTTGCACTAGTAAGTCGTCCACCGGGGGCGGAGATACCCCTAACCCCCCCGACCCAAAGGGCTCGGGAGATCCGGGTACCCTTTCCTCGCCCGTCTCCACAGGCAGGGTCACCCCGTTCCCTTCCTCCTCCTCCAGCTGACTCAGGCTCATGACACGCGTCACAATCTCCGATAAAATTTCCCGTGCCGGCCCCCGGACGGCCGCAAACTCCGCGGCGTCTAGCTCGAAATGCGTGCGGAGGGACGTGAGGATGGTCTTTGTGGACGTATCGTCCAAAGAGATCCCCGCCAACATGTCCTCCAGGTACGTCGCCATGGCTGCCCGCGACACCGGAAGTCGCTCCCCTGCTCCCTCCCTCGGTCCCTCCCTCGGTTCCTCCTTTCGTCCCCCGTCAGACCATTCCCCCTCCCTCTCCTTGTCGCTACCTTCGCTGCCAGGGGCCGTGGCTTCAGTCCAGGCTTTCGAAGCTGCTGCCGCCGCCGCACGACGTTGCCGAGTGGCCTTGGTCACGAGCTTTTTCCGCGCCGCCAACGCCTTCCGCCGTTGACGCTTCTTCTCCTTCCTTCGTTCCTTCTCTTTCCGCGCCTCTGCCCTGGCTTCCTCCTTCTGCCGGGACCGTGCCAGCTTCTCCGCCGCTCGCTCTTCCCGGGCCCGCCGCCGAAAATTCCTTCGCGCAATTTCTTTGATCATGGCCATCACCACCGACTTGAGCACCGCAGGCTCGTGATTCACCAGCCCAAAGTCCTCCTGAGCTGTCCTCAAGATTTCAGATACCCGGATGTCCTGGTACTTACCCTCCTCAAAGTAGCGCACGAGGAGGGCTCGTAACTTCTCAGTACCCTCGTGGTCCCCCTCCAGCCGGGCCCGTTTCACACGAGGCACCCCGTCCCCCGCCCCGGCCGCGTCTTCTCCATTTTCGGCCTGGGAATCCTCCGTTTCCATGCCTTCTGAGGAGGAAGAGGAAGAACTGCTACTGCTACTACTGCTGCTACTACTACTGCTGCTGCTGCTGCTGCTCCCGAGGCTCGCGCCCGTGCGCCGTCGCAAGTGTCCAGAGTGCTCCCTCCCATCGTTCTCGGCATCGAAGGCAGATTCGGAAGAGGGCTCTCCGTTGTCCGACGCTTTCTTGGTCTTCTTGGTACTTTTGGTCTTCCATTTCGCCGCTCTGGCCGCCTGTTTCGCCGCTTGCTTGGCCAGCTGCTTTTGCTTCTTCTCTGTCTCCTTCTCGATGCGCCGAGCCTCTGCCTTTGCCGCCAACTCCGCCGCGATCCGCTCCCGCCGCTCCTGCCGCCGTCTCTCCTTCTCTTCCACATCTTCCACCGCCCCTAAGTCCTCCACCGCCACCTCTCCCTCCTTCCCTCCCTCCTCGCCGTCCCTCTTCCTTCCAATCCCGTACATCTCCTCCCGTCGCCGAACCCGCTCCGCCTCCTGTCTAGCCTCCTCCTTGGCCTTCTTTCGTCGATATTCGGCCATCTTATCCTCGTAATCGTTTCCGAAGTTTGCCGCCTGTGTGTCGACGGACGGGAAAGGGAGGCAGTGGGGCAGAGGAATAGGCACAGTGAGAGAGGAAGGCACCCGGAGATGGCGTGTCAGGTGACGGACGGTGGCCGAGCATAGGCATGCAGTTGAAGCCCAATCTACTCGTGTCCTCTCACATAATTCTTCCGCCCTGTCCGACGTACCAAATACCGCTCTCGCTCCGTCTCGCGCATGTCTTCCAGGCAACGACGCACACGCGCCTTGCCACTTAATTTCTGAACGCGATCCAACAAGTCCTCAAAAGCCAATTGCGGGAAGAGCTGATGAGCCCATTCTTTGTAGCACCTCAGTAAACGATGCAAGTCTTGAGCTTCGTGGCCTTCCCCGCGAAATGCGCACAGGGAAGGGAAGGTCGTGTAGATACGCTCAAGGCCTCGAGGCCCGATGACATGGTCCTCCGTGAAACGTGGCCGGCGTTGCTTGGGCTTAACATTGCCGACAGTAGCAGCTTCAGCGTCGGCTTTGTCCATTAGAGAGGATAATATTTCATCATCCTCCCCTGCACCCATGTTCTTCCCGTTGTCTTCCTCGTCCATATCACCTTCGCGCCCGTCCCCTCCCTTGTCGGAATCCACGCTGCTGCGCGGTCCTGAGGAAACACGAACCACATCAGCCTCCGACTCATCACTGTAAAGGTCCTCGTCCAACCTTGCCATGCTGGATTAGAAAGGAAAGTCCCTGAGGCAATGAGCATTGAAAAGGAAGAAAGAAAGGCATCAAGGTGGGGGCGAAAACGAACCCAAAATTGCCACGCAAACCAGATTTGTCAGCAAGGAGCCCCTAGACCAAGCGCGGTAGAAAAAATGCATTCGTATGGCAGTACGCCCACGCTGGTCAAGGCTTTGGGGGGTCGCGTTGGTCTGATTTTTCTTGGCGAGAGGGCGATGCCACCCTTTTATCTCCACATTTTCCCGCCCAGGATGTATCCCACCGCACGAAAACAAAAGTGCAACCTCACGCAGTCCTTTCCACACCGGTACGACCTCACGCCTTTTCCTCCCACACAACGTAGTGCAGGTCCAGTCCACTGATTCCGACGTGTTGATGGCCGTGACTGTCGCGCGTGGCCGGCCATCAGGGGGAGGGCCCGACCTCCCCTCCCTCACGCGGAGGGGAAGGAGTGGCACCCCTTCCTTGCATTTTCAAAGAAAAGGAAATATGCCACAGGCACGGACCGCACTGAGCAAGCTTATACTCCTTAGGGCCATGTTCGTCACGATATTAGCAGGCGTGGATGGGGATGGACGTCGCTTTGATAGGTTCCACTTCCTCCCTCCCCCCCGACGCGCACCAGGCCGGCTTCTTGCTATACCTTCTCCACGCACGTCTTTCGTCGCTCTTCCCGCTGCCACGCCGGAAGATGATAATGCGCCCAAGGTATCTGTTGGTATCAACAGCGGCATTGCTGCCACAAATTTGATCCCTCCTGCTCCCTCTTCATCCCCTAAAGAGGCCAAGGCCCTTGTCCGAAGCCCAAGGGAGGGGCGAGCCTCTGTAGGACGCATAATACCGTTCACTCGCGGGGCAATAATGCGGCACAAACAAGCCAGCCCCCGTAGCAATCCCTCCCGGCCGGCGGAAGATGAAGAGCGTCGAGCTGTGTGCGACCTATCGCCCGACCTGCCCACCTTCCACACCGTGATGAAGGTGTACGCAGACGAGCGGGACCCTGAGGGGGCGGAGATGGTGCTGGGATGGCTGCTGGCTCGCGGGCTGTTGCCAGATGTGGTGACGTACACGACGTTGATGCATGCGTATGCCGGACGGGGTGACACGGAGGGTGCAGAGGCTGTGTTGCGGAGGATGCTGGAGGGCGAAGGAGGGAGGGTAAGGGAGGAGGAGGTGCTGCGCGTATTGCCCAACGTCATGACATACACGACCCTGATGACAGCCTACGCTGCGGGGGGGGACGTGGAAGGCAGCGAGGCGGTGCTGGAGCGGATGGAGGAGGCGTGCATTGCGCCCAACGTGATGACGTACACGGTCTTGATGACGGCCTACACCCTCCGCGGCGACGTGAAAGGGGCCGAGGGCGTGCTCCGGCGCATGCTCTCCGCCTACGTGGCCCCCAACGCAAACACGTACACCACGCTCCTGCACGCGTACACGGTGAACGGGAACGCGGCGGGCGCCGAAGAGGTCTTGGCGCGAATGGAGGCAGCCGGCGTCCTCCCCACGGCCCTGACCTTCGCCACGCTGATGACAGTCTATGCGGCCCGCGGAGAGGTGGAGTCCGCGAAGGGGGTCTTGGCCAGGATGGAGGCGGCGGGGGTGGGCCCCACGGCCATGGCCTTCGACACGCTCTTGAATGCTTACGTCGTGGCGGGGGACGTGGGCGGGGCCGAGCAAGTTTTGCGTCGGCGGGAAGCGGAAGCATACCCGGATTTCCCCCTGACCTACAACACCTTGATGAACGGGTACGCAGACAAGGGAGACGTGGCGGGGGCGGAGGGGGTGCTGGCGCGCATGCGGGCCAAAGGCGTTGGGCCCGATGAGACGACGCTGTCAACCTTGCTGCACGCATACGCGGAGGCGGGAGACCCCTTGGGGGCGGAGGCGGTCCTGCTCCGTGTCAAGGGGAAGGGGGGAGAGAGGGGGGACGGGGGAGAGTTTGCGGGGCTTTCACTGACGGTCTTGATGTTTAATACCTTACTGAGTGCCTACGCGGCGCGCAAGGACGTGAAAGGTGCGGAGCAGGTCTTGGCCAGGCTGGTGGCGGAAGGGGAACGCGCGGGGGAGGGGGGGAATCTGAAACCGAACGCCATTACCTACAATTCGCTCTTGACCGCCTACACGAATGCGGGGGACATGGCGGGGGCGCAGCAGGTGTTGAAACGCATGGTGCAAGCCGGGCTGTCCCCGGACACTTACACGTTCAACACCCTGATCGCCGCCTTCGTCGCCCGCAGAGAGGTGCGGGCCGCGGAGAAGATGGTGGCATACATGCAGGAGCACGGGGTGCTGGCGGACGTGGTCACCTACAGCCAGCTTCTCCAGGGCTACGCGACCAAGGAAGGAGACATGGGGAAAGCAGAGGAGGTCCTGGAGCGGATGGCGATGGACGGGGTGGCGCCAAACTCGTACACGTACAACTATTTGATCGAAGGCTACGTGAAAGCGGGGGAGATGGACTGGGCGGAAGACGTCTTGGAGCGGATGCGGACGGTGGGGTTGGCCCCTACGAGCATGAATTACTGCGTCTTGATGGACGCGTACACACGCAGGAGGGACGCGAGGGGGGCGGAGAAGATCTTGGACCGGATGAAGAAGGAAGGTGTGCAGGCGAATGTCCAGGTGTTCACGACGCTGATGAACGCCTACGCCAAGCGCGGAGACGTGGAGGGGGCGGAGGGGGTGTTGGCGCGCATGCTGGCGGTGGCGGAGGGGGAAGGAGGAGGTTCGAAGGACTGCGAGCCGAACGTGCACACCTACAGCACGCTCATGAACGTGTATGCCCGAGCGGGTTTGGCTGCGGGGGCGGAGGGAGTGCTGACACGCATGACGGCGGCGGGCTGGGCGCCGAACGTGATCACATTCACCACCCTGATGACAGCCTACAGCCGGGCCGGGGACCCCGAGGGAGCCGAGCTCGTGTTGAAGCGCATGGAGGCAGCGGGGGTGTCGCCCAACGTCTTGACGTATAACACCTTGCTGAGCGCCACGTCGAGGATGGGGTTGAGGGAGGGTGAGGTGGAGGAACGGCGGGCCAAGCGTGTGCTGCAAGTCTACGATACCATGCGACGGAGCGCGGGGAAGGGAGGAGGGTTGGAAAAGGCGCCGGATGAAGCCACGTACACGGTGCTTCTGACCTGCTTGTTGAGGTTTCCCAAGCGCTTGACCAAAGAAGTCTACAAACTCATCCTGGAGGACTGGCGCCGCTTGGTCCCTACCAGGAATCGCTCGGATAGAAATTATCAGTCATTTATAACCGTGCTGGCCGCCATGGGGGACTGGGAGGAAATGGCCACGGTCTTTCGGGAGGCCCAAGCACGGTTTCAAAAGGGGCAGCTCTCGCCAAGGGAGTATTCTAAGGTGGAGGCGACGTTTCGTGAGAAGGGAGGGTATTATGTGAGGGATGGGGAGGAGAAAGACGCAGATAGTAGAAGCGCATGACCGGTTGAACGACGCGGGGATCCGTAGGGTTCCACGCTTTCGTGATAATGATTCCTTTTGCCAACGGAGTGGCGTGTGTAGGAAGAGGGAGGGACCTCCGGTCGAGGTGCTCATGGGCCGCGACGAGGCTTGCAACATGGTGTACAGGGCCCGTATCGACATGTGTATAGATAGATCATTAAAATGACGGAGTAATTTTGACAGAATGCCGCCCTTACTTGGCGGCGCAAATTTTTCATCTTTTTTGCAAGGCCAATCAATTGCAATTAATTGCACTTCGCATCAGAAAATGTGCGAGTAGGCAGCAGGAGGTTAAGCGAGCTGCCTCTAGGAGGTTTCGACACCTGTATAGGTCCATCCGCAGCTTGTTTTCTGGGTGCGTGAGGGCGTGCATGCCAGACCATAGCTAGCACCCCGAAGTGTCATTATTTCTTCTGTGAGAAGCTTCGCGAAGTTTGTTTGTTGTGAGCGTCATCTGTGGGGCACGCTGAGAGGTGTGTTCGCTGTTTTCCTTTTATTCTTTGAAGGCCAACTGACTAGCATTTCTTACCATATACTCCACAATTATTCAAGGTAAATTATGATTTTTGGTCCTGTCGGCAGATCGGTCTCCGCGGTGGCCACCTTTGCGCTGCTCTTTCCCGTTTCTGGAATCGCTTCCTCGCATTTAGCGCAAGTTTCTACATCAAGTTCCAGCAGCACTATGGAAATGTCATCTGCCGCTTCGAAACCGCGGTCTATCCTGAATACAAACACGAACATGCGACATGTTGGGATGTCATCGTCCTCGTGTCGCTTTTTGAAGCGTGTCCGGGGTGGTGCCGCTTCTCCAAAGGCCTCTAGTATTCCAATCAAAACCACTTCTCATGTGACAGCAGGCACAACCGAAGCTCACCACGGCTTGAGCGTTACGTCTCTGGCCATTAACATCATGGCAGATTTGTGCCCGCATGGTATGCTACCGCTTGCGTTTGGGATGGCTTCCGAGGGTGGCACGGGCCTTGTGCCCGCATTAAGTTTGCTCGTTCTCTTCGGTTCGCTCTCTGCGTACACGCTCATATCCATAGCCCGTGCTTGCGAAGCCACCGGAGAGTACTCCTTTCGCGGAATATGGTCTCGCACTCTCCACCCTTCCACGGCCTGGATTATTGACGCAGGCATCACTTTTCTCTGCTTCGGGTGCTGTATTTTCTACTCCGCCTTCATCGGCGACCTCTCCGCAGCCCTCGCCCAGGCCCTGGGGGCTCCCGCCGTCCTGCACAAGCGGTGGCTGTGCCTTGTCGCACTCCACATCTTCCCCCTCTGGCCTTTGTGTTTGATGAAAAACCTCTCGGCCTTGCAATACTCCTCCATCGTCGGTGTGTTTGGGATCCTCTATACCACTGCCTTCGTGGTCAAGCGACAGTGCGACGAGAGCTACGGCCCCAGTGGGCATTTCCATGCGCTGATTGATGCAGTATACCGTCCCCAGACCCCTTCGTACTCGGCGTTTGAGAAACTTTTCCGCCTTGGCCCCGGCGCGATCTCCCTTATGAACATGGCTTGTGTGGCGTTCACTACCCACTACAACGGGATTGCCTACTACACCGAGTTGAAAGACAGGAACCTCTCCCGGTACTCGGGGGCAGTCGGCCTGGGCTTCCTTGCCTCCTTCTCTGTTTTCGCCCTCATGATGGTCTTCGGCTTCGGCACCTTTGGATTCGCCGCGCAACCCCTCCTTCTCAACAACTATCACCGCACGCAGGACGCGCTGGCCACAGGGTCCCGTCTGGCCACGGCCTTTTCTATCATGTGCGGCTTCCCCCTCATGTTCGCGGGACTCAAGACCGGTTTCTTTTCCCTCTGGCACAGCAACGTTGAGAGCGCACGCCGTCTGAGTCCCCGCCTCCGGGTAGCTTTGAAATCCGACACGGTCATCGCCACGGTCTCCTCCCTCCTCCTGGCAGCAATCTGTGGCATTGCCTGCCTGTGCACGGAGGAAGACGTCGGTTTCGTGATCGGCGTGATTGGGGCGGTGCTGGGCACCAGCGTGGTGTACATCATTCCTGCTCTCCTCAACACGAAACTACTGGCGCGGGTCAAGGACACGGCGGTAGCCAAGCCCGAAAAACGCTTCAACCAAGGTCTGATCGTCATTGGCGTGGTATTTGCCCTCTTGGGGACATACATGGCCATCGATGACCAGTTTGGGATATTCAGTGGGAGAGGCCCCAAAGTCCACATGCATTGAGGCCGGCAAGAGGCAGGCACGTTTGTCTTCTCTGCGAAGGCAGGTTCCCCTATTGATCTGGGTGACTGAACGATATGGTCCGTGGATGGGCCCGTGACAACACCAGGAATGGTTTGGGAGGTGGGTGCGAGAGCACAATGAATGTCGTGTGTCCAGTGGACGGTGCAGAATTTCTGAGAGAGTAAATGTGAAGGAGAGGGGGATATAATACAGGTCGTAAGGCTTGTACAGAAAAAGAAACACATTTACAATCTCAGCTAGTATGCCACATGCGAACAAGAGGGCAACGCTGAGGTCTTCAAAGCGCTGACAGTCAAGTGCAAGCTTCATGTGGAGTCGTTGGTCTATTTTTGGTTCTGTGATATAAATTTGTCTGGATGCAGTCCCGATGCTCCTATGGTCGGCTAGGGAACTTTGCTTCTTCCAAACGCTTGGGGCTTTGGCACATTCTTGATTTTTCACGCGATTCGGCCTTTCATATCTAGTCAAAGAGTATCACCTCTGGCTTTATTCTCTATCGTCTGTCGCTGGTGAAGGACATCTCCTCTGGCTGTACTCTCTTTTGTCCCCCGCCTTCTCCCCCACTAGACGCCCTGTCCTCCCCTTCTTCCGCCTCCTGGCATTCCACGTTCAGGCACGTTTTTGCAAGGCCCCGCCCGCGAGCAGCCATGCACTGGAAATATTAAAAACAAGCCGTGCTCCCGGTTGCTGCCAGCCCGCGTCCCAGCAGTCTTTTGCTCCTATACCTGCTGCTGCTCTTTATACGGCCCAGACTGCCCCTCCACACACCCCACTCGGTCCATCGACAGCCCCGCCCAGGATGCGGGCGCTGCAGTCATGGGACATCCGCCCGCCTCTGCCTCCGGACATTCTATCTTGGCTGCTCCCACCTTTTCTCCTGTGGGTCTGATTCCCTGAGCCTTGGCCAACACCTCCGCAGTGGCCGGAGGCGAGGTCATCCCTCCTTCCAAGGTTAAGAGGTTGTCTAAGACAGGGCTGGCCACCACGGGGGGTGGCTCGTGCATCCTTCCGCTGTCCTCTCTCCCCGCCACCAGCCCCCGCTCCGGCCCTCTCTCCCCAGTGCCCGGCTCAGGAATCCTTGTCGATCCCCGGTTCCCAGCCTCCTCCTCGTCACCTCCCCCGGGCTTTTTGGGCCTTCTCGCCTGCTCCTGCTCCTCTCCTTTGTTTTCTTCCACCGCCACCTGGCCGTTCCGAGCCTTTCCTCCTTTATCTTTTTCTCCTTTCTCACCGTTATCCACGTTCGTCCACACGGCCCTGATTGCGGCCAGCGAGCCTCCCACAGAAGGCCCCCCTGGCATGCAAATCCCAGATCCCACCAACGCCGCCGCTGCCGTCGCCTCCCTAGGCGCCAGAGCCGCAGCCTCCACCACCATGGCGGATCGAATCCGTTGCTGTTCTTCCACGTACAACGCACGCGCCTCCGCCGCCGCCGACGCCGCCGCTTTCGCAGCGGCCTCGGCGGCTTTGGCCGCCGCTTCCTGTGCTTCTTGTTCCTGCCT
>Ga0102934_1000350_pt1 | contig 29821 bp, 27 predicted proteins | sample SalPonR2_A_D1_MG_FD_78175 | JGI IMG/M metagenome (GOLD analysis project Ga0102934, IMG submission 78175) | Salt pond soil microbial communities from South San Francisco under conditions of wetland restoration - Salt Pond MetaG R2_A_D1_MG | ecosystem: Environmental > Aquatic > Marine > Intertidal... | reverse complement strand
GGTCTGCGACATCAATGCATGCTCGTCTGGCCCGTGCGCCCGGTCCCCGCTGTGAATTCATCGTGGTGCAGGGCAACTAGGCTCAGGCCGCGACGGAAAGGTTGTCATGGCTGAGTTCATCTACACGCTGCAAAAAGCCCGCAAGGCACACGGGGACAAGGTGGTCCTCGACGACGTCACACTCGCTTTCCTGCCGGGAGCGAAGATCGGGGTGGTCGGCCCTAACGGAGCCGGCAAGTCCAGCCTGCTGAAGATCATGGCCGGCGTCGATGAGGTCTCCAACGGCGAAGCCAAGTTGATGGAGGGCTACAGCGTCGGCATCTTGATGCAAGAGCCACAGTTGGACGAGAGCAAGACCGTCTTGGAGAACGTAGAGGACGGAGTCGCCGAAACCAAGGCGATGGTGGACCGTTACAACGCGATCTCGGCCGAGCTCGCCGATCCGGACGCGGACTACGAGTCCCTGCTCGAGGAGATGGGCAAGCTCCAAGAAGCCATCGATCACAAGAACGCCTGGGACCTCGAGGCTCAACTCGAGCAAGCCATGGACGCACTGCGCTGCCCGCCTGGCGATGCCGAGATCTCCGTGTTGTCCGGTGGGGAGAAGCGCCGAGTGGCGCTGTGCAAGTTGCTGCTGCAGGCACCGGATCTGCTGCTGCTCGATGAGCCCACGAACCATCTCGATGCCGAAAGCGTCAACTGGCTCGAGCAATACCTCGAGCGGTACGCCGGCACGGTCGTGGCCATCACCCACGACCGCTACTTCCTGGACAACGTGGCCCAATGGATCCTGGAGCTCGATCGGGGTCGCGCCTACCCCTACCAGGGCAACTACTCCACCTACCTGGAGACCAAAGCTGCCCGGATGAAGGTCGAGGGGCAAAAGGACGCCAAGTTGCAAAAGCGCCTGACCGATGAACTCGAGTGGGTGCGCTCCAATGCGAAGGCTCGGCAGACGAAGTCTCGATCGCGGTTGCAGCGCTATGAGGAGATGGCCGCCGAAGCGGAGAAGGCCAAGAAGTTGGATATGGAGGAGATCCAGATCCCTCCCGGTCCGCGCCTAGGAAACCTCGTGATCGAGGCCGATCACCTGACCAAGGCCTTCGGTGATCGCATCCTGATCGACGATCTTTCCTTTTCACTGCCGCGCAACGGAATCGTCGGCGTGATCGGACCGAACGGCGTCGGCAAGACCACCTTGTTCAAGATGCTCGTGGCCGCCGCCGAAGGCGACGCCGAAGACAAGGACGTCCTGCCCACGATGGGCGATATCAAGGTAGGAGAGACCGTCTCGCTTTCCTACGTCGATCAAAGCCGCGCAGGTTTGGATCCGACCAAGAACGTCTGGGAGGTCGTCAGCGATGGCCTCGACTGGATCAAAGTCGGCAACGTAGAACTTCCGTCGCGAGCGTATGTCTCGGCGTTCGGCTTCAAGGGTCCCGATCAGCAGAAGCCCGCGAAGGTGCTCTCCGGTGGCGAGCGCAACCGGCTGAACTTGGCCTTGACGTTGAAGATGGGCGGCAACGTCCTGCTGCTCGATGAGCCGACGAACGATTTGGATGTGGAGACCCTCGGCTCGCTGGAGAACGCCCTCCTGGAGTTCCCCGGTTGCGCGGTGATCACCTCGCACGACCGCTGGTTCCTCGATCGCATCGCCACGCACATCTTGGCCTACGAGGGGGATTCGCAGTGGTTTTGGTTCGAGGGCAACTTCGAGTCCTATGAGAAGCACAAGATCGAACGCCTCGGTGAAGAGGCTGCTCGACCGCACCGGGCCACGTACCGCAAGCTCACCCGCGACTAATGACCGTCTACGACATCGAAGTTGCCAAGCGCTTCAAGGATCTCGACCCATACGACCACGTCAGTAACTCGGTGGTGATCGACTACATCATGGAGGCTCGGGTGCGGGTCTACCGGCAGTGGGCGCTTAGTGACCGATCGGTGATCGGGCAGGTGGTAGCGCGACAGGAGATCGACTATCGCCGGCCCATCGAGTTCGACCTCGAGCCCCTCGTGGTACGCAGTTGGGTCTCCCACGTGGGCGATTCGTCCTTCACGATGGACTTCCAGGTGGTGGACCACGGGGCGTTGGCTGCGGATGCGAAGTCGGTCATGGTGTGTTTCGATGTTCAGTCTCGGAAATCGCGGAGCATTCCCGACGAATTCCGATCCAAGCTTATGGAGCACCTCGAAAGTTGAGACCAATCGCGGGAAGGAGCCACATGGATACGGCTACCACCCCGCGGGAGCGACTCATTTCCCTCGCCGAACGCGACGCCCAGATGTTGGCCCTCGTCGGTCGTCGTCAGGTCGAGTGGGATCCCGCCACTGCCGCACGCATCGTCGTCGCATCGAACGCTGTGGCTTGCTACTCGGTGCTGCCGATGGACGTGATGTGCGTGCTGGCCACGCCCGCACACGTCGGTGCCGATGCGGTCGGTGAGGACATCACGGTTCCCTTGCGATCCTTCGTGGCGGGGCTGGAGGAGGGTTTGCAGTCCGGGGACGACATCGGCTTCGACGTAACCGACCTACCCCGCACCACACCGCCCATCGATCCCGGTGTCTCGCTGCATCAACTGCCGCCGCGCGATGGCTGGCAGATGCCCATCCATGGCGTCTCCAGTGACGTCGTGCCCCAGGTGCGCGAGGCGGTCGAGGAGTTTCGGCAGCGAAGCGCGGGTTTGTCCGCCCGACAATCCAGTGCCATCGCCGAGGAGATTTGGTCGCGTACCTCGTGGGCGGGGCTGCCGCTGCGGGTCCTGCACGCCGCCCGTCGATTGCGGATGATCACCGATGAACCGCTTCGGATCACGGCTTCCACGTGCGGACCGTGGAAGCGTCTTGCCACCCCTCGCGGACAGCTGTTCTCCTACGCCGCGGGCATCGAGGCGCGTCTTGGCTTGAGCGTGGTCAAGTAGCGACCGGCCCGCGCAGCCACACCGCGGTCGCCGCCCCTAGCGCCACGCTCTCGCAGCTGCCGTCGCTGACGACGACTACCTCCGGACCGGAAGCAAGGAGGAGATCGGTGCCCCAGTCGGCAGGCAGGGTGACCGGTTGGGCACCGGTGTTGACCACTACCAGCACTGTCGGTTCGTGCTGTTCGTGCTGTTCGTACCCAAGTACGTAGCGTTCCATCGCCAGGACTTGCGTTGGCGCGTTCTCCAGCCACCGCATCGGTCCATCGCCGAGCGCCGGTTCGCTTCGGCGCCGGGCCAAAGCGCGCTGGTACATCGCCAGGGTCGAGGCTTCGTCGCCCTCTTGGCAAGCAACCGATAGGCGCGCCCACTCAGCTGGCTGCGGAAGCCAGGAGGCGTCGTTTGGGCCGAACCCGAAACTCGGTGTCGAGCCGCCCCAGGGAATAGGAACCCGGCAGCCATCGCGTCCGGTGTATTCGCCGCCACTTCGGTGCCAGACCGGATCCTGGCGAGCGTCATCGGGCAGGTCGAAGACCTCGGGCAATCCGAGTTCCTCTCCTTGATAGAGATACGCGGAGCCGGGTAACCCGAGCATGAACAAGGTTGCCGCGCGGGCGCGTGCGAGCCCACGCTCGCCATCCACCTCGGTGGGACCGGTAACCGGTGTGCCATCCGGGGTCGGCGCGAAGCGGGTGGCGTGTCGGATGACGTCATGGTTGCTGAGGACCCAGGTGGGAGGTGCCCCGACCTTGGCGTGATTGACGATCGTCTCGTCGATCGAGCGCCGCATGTTCTCGGCATCCCAGCCGGCGGCGAGGTAGCCGAAGTTGAAGGACGTGTGCAATTCGTCCGGTCGTTGGTAGAGCGCTAGGCGCTCAGCGGAAGGCGCCCAGGTCTCACCGCACAGGATGCGCGGAGGGTCGTAGGAGTCCGCGATTGCGCGCCACTGGCGGTAGACCTCGTGCACGCCGTCTTGATCCCAGTACGGCGCTTCGCTCGTGACGCCCAGGATCTCCGTCTCGGGAAGGGAGTCGTAGTCCATGTCCGGTAGGTCTGGATCCTTGACGAGTCCATGTGCGACGTCGATGCGGAAGCCGTCCACGCCGCGGTCGAACCAAAAGCGCAGGACCGATGCGAATTCCGCGCGGACGTCGTCGTTGGTCCAATCCAGATCCGGCTGGGTGTCGTCGAACAGGTGCAGGTACCAGTAGTCGGTCACCGTGCCATCGGCCAAGACGAGTCGCGACCAGCCCCGACCGTGGAAGACACTGCGCCAGTTGTTCGGTGGTTCGTCGTGGTTGGGTCCGCGCCCCTCGCGGATGAGATAACGCGACCATGCTGGTGAGTCTGGGCCTGATCTCAGGACATCCTGGAACCAGGCGTGCGCGCTGCTGGTGTGGTTGGGGACGATGTCCATGACCACCCGCAGCCCGCGTTCGTGGGCACGGGCGATGAGTTCGTCGACGTCCGCCAGCGATCCCAGCCGCTTGTCCACGGCCCGGTAGTCGGCGACGTCGTAGCCGCCGTCGTTCAGTGGCGAGTCGTAGAACGGGGAGACCCAGACCGCATCGACGCCGAGTTCCACGAGGTAGTCCAGCCGGTCGATGATGCCCGGGAGATCGCCGATGCCATCGCCGTCGAAGTCGGCGAAGCTACGCGGGTAGACCTGGTAGACGACGGCATCCCGCCACCACGGGCGCCCCTGCCTGTAAGCGCATACATCGGGGAGCGTGGTCATCGATCCTCCGGTTGGTGGCTAGTGGGTTCGTGGTTAGCGGGTTAGTGGGTTAGTGGTTTGTGGGTTCGTCGGCCGGTGCCGCTGTCGGTACGGGCGGGGGCGGTCGCTCTTAGGTCGACTCGGCGTCGAAGACCGGCCCCGGCGGTGTTTCGTCGGGCACATTCTGCATGGCGAAGGCCGCACCTTGCAGGTACTGCCACAACATGAGGTCTTGGTCACTGGGCAACCCCTGCTCGTCGAGGGCTTGGCGCATGAAGGTCAGCCACCGGTCCCGGGCTAGTGAGTCGATCGCGAATCCGGCGTGGCGCATGCGCAGCCTGGGATGCCCGCGCTGGTCGCTATAGGTGGTGGGGCCACCCCAGTACTGCTCGAGGAAGGCTCGAAGGCGCCACTTGGCACCCTCGAGCGAGTCGGGCGGGTACATCGGCCGTAGGACGTCGTCTTCGGCTACCTGCCGATAGAAGGCCTCGACCAAGGCTTCGAAGAAGGGGGCCGATCCGAACAGTTCGTAGGGCGTGGGTTGCGGGGTTGGGCCGCCGTTGGTTGGGCCGCTTACTTCCGGGCCGCTATGGGTCGCGCCGTCGCTCACGCCACGATTGTGTCGGATCCCGCAGTGGAGTCGGCAGGGGCATCGCCTCTAGCCGCCTTCGCGTCCATCTCCTGCTGGTTGGCTTCGGCGCGCTCGACGATGTGTCGGGCCATCGGGGGGAAGACGAAGGCATGGAACGGGGCTACCGACCACCAGTAGGAGTGGCCGGCGAGCCCACGCGGCCAATACACGGCGCGCTGGGTGAGGTGCGATCCACCGCCCTCTCGGGGTTGGACGGTGAACTCCAACCAGGCCCGCCCCGGCATCTTCATCTCGGCGCGCAGCCGCAGCAGACGCGGGGGCAGTCGCTCTTCCACGCGCCAGAAGTCCACGACCTCCCCGACCATCAGCTGCTTGGGATCGCGACGTCCACGGCGCAGGCCCACGCCACCGACCGCGCGATCGATCAGGCCGCGCGCTTCCCACAGGATGTTCGAGGAGTACCAGCCGTTCTCGCCGCCGATGCACTCGACCGCTTCCCACAGCGCCTCCGGACTGGCATCGGTATCGACCTCGCGAACGTCGGTATGCAAGGAGCCGCCGGCCCAGTCGGGGTCACCGGGCAAGGGTTCGCTCGGTGCCCCCGGGGTCGCGGCACCGGTCCACCGGGTTGCGACATTGGCTTCGCGGATGCGGGTGAGGGCAAGTTCCACCGCTCGGTCGAAGTTGACCAGACCCTCGGGCGGATCGGGTATCCACTCGGCGATGTCGTGCTCGCGGCAGATGGATGGGTGTCGCAGCGAACGCACGAGGGGTCGAGCGATGGCCCGCGGAACCGGGGTCACCAGGCCCACCCAGTGGCTAGATAGCTGCGGGCTGAGCATGTTGATCGGCAAGATCACTCGGGGCGGTAGACCGGCGACCGCCGCGTAGCGCTGCATCATCTGCTGGTAGGTGAGGACTTCGGGCCCGCCGATGTCGAATGCGCGGTTTACATTCGGTGGCAGGTCCGCTGCCATCACGAGGTAGCGCAAAACGTCGCGGATGGCGATGGGTTGGGTCTTGGTGCGCACCCAGCGCGGCGTGATCATCGCCGGTAGGCGCTCGGTGAGGTAGCGCAGCATCTCGAAGGACGCCGAGCCAGAGCCGATGATCACCGCGGCACGGAACTCCACCGTCGGAATACCCGAATCGCGCAGGATCTGACCGACTTGGACGCGCGAGCGCATGTGCGGGGACATGTCCTGCATCGAGATATCCGGCGCCAGGCCGCCTAGGTAGACGATCCGGCGCAGCTCACTGGCACGTGCGGCTTCGGCGAAGCTACGCGCAATGGCGGTTTCCGCGGCCTCCAGATTCGCGCCCTCTTGTAGGGAGTGCAGCAAGTAATAGGCGACGTCGATGTCCTGCATGGCCGCAGATACCGTGGCCTGATCACCGGCATCGCCTTGGACGACCTCTATCTGGTCGACCCAGGGGAAATCTCGCAGCTTCTCGGGAGTGCGGGCGAGCACCCGGACGCTGTGGCCTTTGGCGAGCAACTCGCGCACGAGTCGCCCTCCGACATAGCCGGTGGCTCCGGTTACCAGGCAGCGCATACTCACTTGAGCAGTGTTGCCTAGAGCGGGCCCGGATGCGACCGCTAGGGGCGGGTCTCCCCGGAATCGTTGTCCGCTATCAACTTCGGTGTGCCGGTGTCCGTGGTGTCGTGCGAGTGGGTGGTGTCATCGGCGGCGGGGTTGTCGGGGGCGGGTTCGTCATCGGTGCGGTCATCGAGAGCGGGGTCGTTGTCCTCGGCGCTTCCGTGGGCGAAATCGCGCGTGGCGGGCAAGTCCGATCGTTCCGGCTCCTCGCTGGGGAGCGGGGGCGGCACGGTCTGGGTTCCGGCCTGGAAGGTGCGGATTTGCATACCTTCCAGCGGAATCCGGATGCCGGCATTGTCGAGTGCTTCCTTCATGCGCTGGCGAATCACGCGACCGGCGAACCACTGGTTACCGTTCGGGACGATCTTGGTGTTGATGCGAACGACGACGGCAGTCGCGGTGAGTTCGGTGACGTTGGAGTAGTAGGGGGCACCGAGCAGGACGCCGTTGTACTGCTCGTCCGCGCCCATCTCCTTGCCGGTGGCGTCGATGACTTGCTGGACCTTGGCGAGGTCCTCGTCGTAGGGGACGGGAATCTCGACCAGCGAATAGGTCCATCCTTGCGATTGGTTCGCGACCGTTTGGATCTGTCCGTTGCGCACGTACCAAACGACGCCCCAAAAGTCGCGAACGCGTGTGTAGCGAAGGGCGGTCTCCTCGACCTCACCGAGGACGAGCCCACCGAGATCGACGGTGTCTCCGATGCCGAGTTGGTCCTCGAAGATCATCGAGATGCCGTTGAGGTAGTCGGCCACGTAGGACTGGGCGCCGAATCCGACGACTGCACTGACCACGGCGCCGCTGGCGATGATCGGTGCGATGTTCACCCCGAGGGTGCCGAGGATCGTCATGATCGCCGCGGCCCAGATGAGGATCACCAGGGCGTTGCGCGCGAGTGAACCCAGGGCGTGCGCACGCTGACTTTGACGGTTTTGCATGAGGGTTTCGGCGAGGTCTTCGTCGTCGGCGCCGCGCAACTGACCCGGGCGGCGGCTTGGTGCCTTGTTCGTCACTGCGGCAACGGACCTTCGGATGGCGCGCCCACCGAGCACTTGTGCGAAGAAGGCGATAACCAAGATCAGCGCGACCCGAAGAAGCGCCTCAACTGGCAGATCCTGGGAGATATCGCTGACCCACTGCGAGATGTCGTTCATGGAGCCCCTCGATCGATGAAGTCAGGTACCTAGCCTTGCATGTCGGTTGTCAGGCCCGTCCATCGTGCCAGGAACGCGAGCGTGTCCGCCGTCTCCTCGACCGCGGCGTCGAGCTTGCGGGCGCCATGGCCGACATTGCCTTCGGTGCGCAGCAAGATGGGGCGATCCCCGCTCGTGGCGGCCTGGACCGCCGCGCACATCTTGCGACCGTGCATCGGATCGGTGCGGGTGTCGTTGTCGAAGACCGCGAACATCGCTGCGGGATAGTCGGTTCCGTCTGTCACGCGGTGGTAGGGCGAGTAGGCGTGCAACCAGCCGAATTGCTCGGGATCTTCGGGATCGCCGTACTCCACGGTCCACGTCGGTCCGAGCTCGCTGGTGGTGTAGCGGATCATGTCCAGGAGCGGCGCAACGCACACCACCGCGTTGTACAACTCCGGGCGTTGGGTCATCGCGGCGCCGACGAGGAGGCCACCGTTGGAGCCTCCGTAGATTCCGAGTTGCGCGGCGGTGGTCCAACCTTCATCGACGAGGAACTGCGCAGCGGCGTGGAAGTCATCGAACACGTTTTGCTTCTTGTCGAGCATGCCATCGCGGTGCCACTCCTCTCCTTCGTCGCCGCCACCACGCAAGCAGGCCACCGCCCATACGCCACCCGCCTGCACCCAAGACAAGATCGCGGCGGAGAAGCCGGGTTGCATCGGGATACCGAAACCGCCATATCCGTACAGGACGCTCGGGCGCGGGGTGAGCGGCTCGGCGGTCGGGGCGATGATGAACATTCGCACGGTCGTGCCGTCCTTCGAGGGGTACTCCACGAGTTGGGAGTGCACATCGGGGACGTCCACCTGACCGGGAGGAACCTCATACACGGTGATCTGCGAAGTGCGGGCATCGAAGGAGTAGATCGTCGGCACGCTGGTGTGATCGGTATAGGCGAACCACACCACCGGACCGCCGTCGGGGCGCTCGATCGGTCCGGCGACCGTCCCGGCTCCCGGTAGGGCGATCTCCTGCAAGACCGATCCGTCGACGGCCCGGCGCAGTGTCATGGAAGCGACGTTGTGCGCCGTGCTTACGCTGAGCAACAGATCCTCATCGAGTTCGGGTCCATCGAGCAACGCAACCGATTCCAGGACCTGCTCGGGGTCCTGCCCGATCAGATCCCGCCAACTCGCGGCATCCCAAGAGCCCGGTTCGGTGACGGCGAGGCGGCCGCGGGGTGCATCGAGATCGGTACTGACGTAGACGCGTCCATCACGTCCGAAGGTCAGCGAAGTCTGCGCATCGACATCGCCCTGCACGAGTTGCATCGCCGGCCGATCCGCGGGCGTGCTGCTCAGATCGGCGACCCACAGATCGTTGCGCGGCTCGGTGCCCTCAGCGGCGGAGATCTGCAACCAGCGCCCATCCCGCGATACTTCGACGCCGTAGTAGTTCGTCATATTCATACCGGCACCGAACACGATGGGGTCGTCGTCGGCGTTCGTGCCGATGCGGTGCAACTGCACGCGACGATGGAAACCCTGTTCGGACTCCGAAAGCACCTCGGGTGGGAGCCGGCGCACGAAGTAGAAGGCCTCTTCACCGGGGATCCAGGCGATGGGGGAATAGCGACAACGATCGATGGGGCCGTCGATCACGTCGCCCGTCGCGACATCCATGACGTACAGCACCGACTCCTCCGTGCCCCCCACCGAGATCTGGTAGGCCAGCTTGTTTCCTTCCTTGGATGCCTGCCACGAATCGAGCGTGGTGGCCCCGGTCGGGTCGAGTTCCATCGGATCGATAAGCACCCGCTCGCTGCCGTTCGCATCGCGGACGAACAGCACTCCGAACTGTTGTCCGGGCTGGCGTCTGGTGAAGAAGACGCGCTCGCCACGGTGGATCGGTAAGGAAACGGCGCCGGCACCGAGCAATGCTTCGACACTGCGGGCGAACTCCGCGCGCATCGACCAGCCCTGCCGCTCGGTGTCCGTGAGTTCACCTTGTGCCTGGATCCATTCGCGAGTGCGTGCATCCGAAGGATCCTCGAGCCAGCGGTAGGGATCGGGGACGGCGGTGCCGTGCATCTCGTCGACGATGCTCGAGCGTTCAGCGACGGGGTAGGTGCGGGTCATGCTGTCACCCTAGGCGGCCGAGACGAGGGCGAAAGTAGCGTGGGGGGCGTGGAAGAGGCCGAGGGTGCGCCCGAGGAGTATTTGGAGTCTCCGGAGTATCGAGCGTCCCTGCACCGGCTCGCCGAGGAATGTCACGTTGCGACGCACTACTGGGGTCAAGCCGGCAACCACGTAACCGTGGCCGACGACGTCATCGCGGAAGTACTCGCGGCGCTCGGTGTCGATGCATCGGACCAAGGAGCGATCGAACGATCCTGGGAAGCGATCCGCGTGCGTGAGTGGCGCCGCGTTCTCCCGCCGGTCTTCGTCACGTGGTCCGGTGAGGAACGGCGCCTGTGGGTCCACGTGCCGCACGGTGAGCAGGTGCGTGCCTGGATCCGACTCGAGGATGGAACCACCCGGGAGTTGCAGCAATGGCAGTGGTGGGTCGATCCGGTCGAGGTGGATGGGGTGCTCACCGGTGAAGCGAGTTTCGGGATACCCGCGGACGTGCCGATCGGGTGGCACCTGATCGGCGCCGAATCGCCATCGGTGCAGGCGACGTGCCCGCTTGCTGTAGCGCCTGCACGTTTGGATCCGTCGTCGATCATCGGCGATCGGCAATGGGGGTTGATGACCCAGATCTACTCCTGGCCATCACGCGATTCCTGGGGGGTCGGGGACAGCGTCGACCTCGCCACCTTGGCGACTTGGAGTCATCGCGAGCACGGCGCCGGATTCATCTTGGTGAACCCCGGGCACGCGCCTGTTCCGGGTGTTCCCTCCCCGTACCTGCCGTCATCGCGACGTGGCTGGAATCCGATGCTCATTCGACCGGAGGCGATCGTCGAGTACAGCGCACTGTCGGCTACCGATCGCGCTCGCGTCCAGCGATGCAAGGAGCATGCCACTGCCGATCTGCACTCAGCGGGCGCACTCGCGCGGATCGACCGGGATCGGATCTGGCCGGAGTTGCAGCAGGCGCTACGGATCGTCTTCGATGCAGGACGCAGTGCCTCGCGAGAAGCGGATTTCGAGGATTTTTGCCAGCGTCGAGCGGTGGTCGATATCGCGCGGTGGAGCGTGCTCGCCGAACGCTTCGGCACCGATTACCGAACGTGGCCTCGAGCCTTGCAGGATGCGAATAGCGATGAGGTGGCGACGTTCGTCGCCGAGAACTCAAAGAACGTCCGTTTCCACATGTGGTTGCAGTGGATCGCGGCAGGGCAACTGTCGGCGGTGCAGCAGCAGTGCCGATCGGTGGGCATGCCGATCGGCGTAATCAGCGATCTGGCGGTCGGAGTGCACCCCGGCGGAGCGGACGCGTGGTCCCTAGCTTCGGTCATGGCATCGGGAGTGGGTGTCGGTGCGCCGCCGGACATGTACAACCAGCGCGGGCAGAACTGGGATCAGCCGCCCTGGCGCCCGGAGGCCTTGGCGCAAGCGCACTTCGAGCCGTTCCGAGAGGTGCTACAGGCCGCCTTGCAGGGTGCGGGTGGGGTGCGCATCGATCACATCCTCGGGCTGTTTCGCATGTGGTGGATCCCCGAGGGCAGGCCGGCGACGGAAGGAACGTACGTGGGCTTCGACCACGACGCACTGCTGGCGATCGTGTGCTTGGAGGCGCATCGCGCAGGGGCGATCGTGATCGGGGAGGACCTAGGCACCGTCGAACCGTGGGTGCAACACGAGTTGTCGCGTCGCGGCATCCTGGGCACGGTCATCTCCTGGTTCGAGAAGGATGAGCAGGGACAGCCGTTGGCAATCGAGGATTGGCGGCCCGCTGCACTGGCCAGTGTCACGGTGCACGATCTGCCGCCGACTGCCGGTTATCTGGCCGGCGAACACGTCCGCATCCGTGCCGAACTCGGCCTGCTCGAGGGCGCCTCGCAGGACGAGTGGGCCGCTGCTGCAGCGGAGCGGCAAGCCTGGGCTGGGCTCCTGCGCTCGCGGGGCTACCTCGACCACGAGGCGAATCTGGATTCCCCCGAGGGACGAGAGCAGATGGTGATCGCCTTGCATCGTGCCTTAGCCGATTCGCCTTGTGCGCTCCTAGGCGTTGCCGCTGCGGACGTAATCGGTGATCGACGCGCGCAAAATCAGCCTGGCACCGACCGGGAGTATCCGAACTGGCGAATGCCGATGGCCGATCGCGATGGCACGCCGGTCATGTTGGATGAGTTCCTCGCCGATACACCTGGCCTCGCCGGACAAATCGCGAACGCCGTCCATAGCCACATCGACACGTAAGCCCCAATCACCACCTGAGTCCGGCGCAGGCACTGCCGGCGGGTAGGTAGGGTTTGGCGCATGGATCCCCTCGTCGGCATCGGCTTGTTCGTCGGCATTCCCGTCGGACTGGCGGCTTTGATCGCGATCGCGATCATGGTGCCGCAGCGGTACGGATCAGCTAGCACCGGCGCCGACACCGCGACCGAGACCGAAGGTACGGGTGGATTGATCACGAGTTCACCGGCTGCACCGGATCCGATGGCCCTGCCTAGCGCCAACTCGCGCGCAGCTTCGACGGGAGGCGCTCGTGGACATTGGTGAGACCTACCGTTTGGACGCCGACGATCGTGCCGACATCGAGCGCGTCGTCCAGCGGGCTCGGGATATCTGCGGATTCGAATTCGCGGTCTTCGTAGGGCCGCTCGCCGAAGGTCGTGACTCGGCTGAGGCGACCCACGCCGGCCTGCACGATCCGGACTCCGCTGTCTTGCTTGCGATCGATCCGCAGGCGCGCAGCATGGATCTCGTCACCGGTGCGCGCGTCCAGCGAAACCTCGGCGATCGAACATGTGAGTTCGCGCTGCTTTCGCTGCGGTCGAGTCTGCAGGTCGGTGATCTCCCCGGTGGGGTCCGCGATGCCATCTCACTCCTCGCCGAGCACGCACGGGCGCCACGCACCCTGCACCTCGACGAACCTGCGTAGGTTCCGCCTCCTACTTCACGCCCCCTGCGCATCCATGGCGCGCGCCCGTTGCGCACGCAACAGGCCATCGCGGCTCTCGGAGATCAGTCTTGCCAAGGCAGGAACCGGCCCCGTTGCCAAGAACTCCTCCGCTCGCGAGATCGTGGAATCCTCGACCGAGTACATCGGGAACAGCCCCATGGTGATGGACGAAGCGATCTCCATGGTGCGCTCGGCCCAGATGTCATCGAGTGCTGCGAAGTAGGGCTCGATGTAGGGGTCGGTCAACGCAAGCTGGTCGCGCTGTGAGAACCCGGCGATGGTCGCCTCCAACATTGCGTTGGGTAGCGACTCGTCGTGCAAGATCGCCTGCCAGGCCTGCTCCTTGGCCGCAGCCGTCGGGATCGCCGCTCGCGCCATCGCCGCTTGCCGGCGACCGGTGGCGGTGTCGTCGCTTCGCAGCTCGGCCTCGATTGCGTCTTCAGCGCGGGATCCGGCGGCGACGAGTTGCTGCAGCAGGAACCAGCGAAGGTCCGTGTCGACATCCAGCCCTGGCCATACCTCGCTGCCGTCGAGGAGTCGTTCCAGCAGCTCTAGGTGTTCGTTGGTCGTGGCCGCGCCGGCGAAGGATCGAGTGAAGGCCAGCTGACGATCGCTTCCCGATTCCGCGGACTGCGCCAAGTCCCGCACCCTCGCCGCGAAGCGGATCAGGTACTCGGTGCGGTGATCGTCCGCGGCGAATTGATCGATCGCCATACGGGATTGACGCAACACCCCTTGCACCACTCCGATATCGGTTTCGGCCTCGAGTCCGGCGAGCACCAGATCGACGAAATCACCGGTGGACACCTGGGCGTCTCGTGTCATGTCCCAGGCCGCACCCCAGATGACCGCACGTGCGAGGGAGTCCTGCAGGCCGCCTAGATGGGTGGTGGCCGTTCGCCAGGAATCGTCGTCCAGGCGCACCTTGGCGAAGGTGAGATCGCCATCGTTGATCAACAGCAGATCCGCTCGCGGGCTGCCGGTGAGTTCGGGTACTTCGGTGCGCTCACCGACCACATCGACCTCGCGACGCTCGCGCAACCGCAGTTCCCCCTCGTCCCCCTCGTGGATGTCGTAGAGACCGATCGCCACCCGGTGGGAGCGCAGGACCGGCTCGATGCCCTCGGGCGCCATCGGCGGTTCCTGCTCGATGATCACCGAGGCGTACGTGTCATCTTCAGTGACCTGCACGATTGGGCGCAGCAGGTTCACGCCGCTGGTCTGCAGCCACTCACGCGTCCACTCCGACAGGTCACGACCGCTAGTTGCCTCGAGTTCCACCAGAAGGTCGCGCAGTTCGGTATTACCCCAGGCGTGCTTGGTGAAGTACTCGTGCAGGCCGGCGAGGAATTCCTCCTCCCCGACCCAGGCCACCAGTTGGCGCAGCGCCGAAGCACCCTTGGCGTAGGTGATGCCATCGAAGTTCACCCGTACCGCATCTAGATCCACCATGTCCGCCGCGATCGGGTGCGTCGAGGGGAGTTGATCCTGGCGGTAGGCCCATGCCTTGCGCAGGTTCGCGAAAGTGGTCCAGGCCTCGGAGAAACGAGTGGCGTGGACATTGGCGTGATGGGCTGCCCATTCGGCGAAGGATTCGTTCAGCCACAGGTCATCCCACCAACGCATCGTGACGAGATCGCCGAACCACATATGCGCCATCTCGTGCAAGATCGTGTTCGCGCGCTGCTCGTAGGCCGCCTGAGTCACCCGGGACCGGAAGACGAAGTCCTCCAAGAAGGTGACGCAGCCTGCGTTCTCCATCGCACCTGCGTTGAACTCCGGAACGAACAGTTGGTCGTATTTGGTGAACGCATACGGCACACCGAATTGCTCTTCGAAGAATGCGAAGCCCTGCTTGGTCAACTCGAAGATGTCCTCGGCGTCGAGGTATTCGGCGAGCGATGCGCGGCAGAAGATTCCCAGCGGATAGGTCCCGTTCGGTCCGACGTATTCATCGCGCACCACGTGGTACGGGCCGGCGACCAACGCCGTGATGTAGGTGGACATCGGCGGTGTCGGCTCGAAGGACCAGGTGGCGGTGGAGCCGTCGTCGTTGGTCGGTTCGGGGGTAGGGGAGTTGCTGATGACCTGCCAGTGCGCGGGAGCGCTCACGGTCAGTTGGAAGGTCGCCTTCAAGTCGGGCTGTTCGAAGCAGGCGTACATGCGGCGGGCGTCGGCGGACTCGAATTGCGTGTAGAGGTAGGTCTCGTCGTCCACTGGGTCAACGAAGCGGTGCAAGCCCTCGCCGGTGTTCATGTACCGGCACTGCGCCACGATCGTCACGGTGTTGTCCCGAGCCAGGTCCGGCAGTGTGATCCGGCCACCGTCCACCACCTCGGCTGGGTCGAGTTCGGTGCCATTGAGGGTGACCGACTCGACGGATTCGGCGATGAGGTCGATCCAGGTAGTGGATCCGGGCTCCTTGCACTCGAAGATGCTGGTGGTGGTGCTGCGGAACGTCGACTCGGTTCCAGTGAGGTCCAGATCCACCGCGTAGGAGTCTGTGGCCACGAGTCGACTGCGCTCTTGTGCTTCGGCTCGGGTGATGTTCTCGTTCTTCGCACTGGTGCTCATGCGGTGATCCTTCCATCCGCGTGCACACCTCGCCGGGTGCACTACCTTGGCGTTCATGAAGGTGCGCTTTTGGTTCGATCCGCTGTGCCCGTGGGCATGGATCACCTCCCGATGGATGCATGAGGTAATCGCGGTCCGTGACGTCCAGGTCGAGTGGAAGGTCATGAGCCTGGCGATCTTGAATGCCGGGAAAGAGGTGCCACCGGAGTACGCCGAGGCGATGGCCGCTGCCTGGGGACCGGTGCGAGTGTGTGTCGCCGCGCAGGAACAGTTCGGCGAGCAGCGTCCGGAGGTGGTGGGTGACCTCTACACCGCGCTTGGTACCCGGTTCCATCTGCAAGGTCGCACCGACTTCGCTGAGGTGATCGCCGAGTCGGTTGCCGAGGTCGGGTTGCCGGAATCGATCGCGGCCGCTGCGGGGGATACTGCCTTCGACGCTGCGCTGCAAGCCAGCCACGATGAGGGGACATCGTTGGTCGGCCCCGATGCCGGGACGCCGATCGTGGCGATCGCCGACCGTGAGGGAACCGAGGTCGGACTCTTCGGCCCGATCATGACCCCCGCGCCACTGGGCGAGGATGCCGGTCGGATGTGGGACGGCTTCGTGCTCATGGTGCAGACCCCGGGCTTCTACGAGATCAAGCGCACCCGGGATGTCGAACCGCAGTTCGACTAGTGCCATGATCGAGCAGCCTTGGCGCGGATTCGCCAGTGACAACTACGCCGGTGTGCACGGCGCCGTGCTCGAGGCCATCTCGCGCGCGAACGTCGACCACCAGTCCGCCTACGGCGACGACGTAGTCACCGAGCGAGCGGCTTCTATGGTCAAGGACCTGTTCGGTACGCAAGCCGAGTTCTACCCGGTCTTCAACGGCACCGGTGCGAACGTCGTCGCTTTGCAATCGTTGACCGAGCGATGGCAATCGGTCGTCTGCTCAGGTTCGGCGCACATCCACGCGGACGAGGGTGGTGCTCCCGAAGCGGTGGCGGGAACGAAGCTGTGGACCGTACCGACGTCCGATGGCAAGCTGTTACCGGCCGACGTGCAAAGCCAGTGCTTCGACATGGATTTCGTCCATCGGGCCCAGCCGGGGGCGGTGAGCATCACGCAGTCCAGCGAGATGGGCACCGTGTACACGCCGGAGGAGATAGCCGCGTTGGCCGAGGTCGCCCATGGCAACGGCCTGGCCTTCCACATGGACGGCGCTCGCTTGTCCAACGCGGTTGCGAGCTTGGGCGTCGGGGTTCGGGAATTCACCACTGACGCGGGGGTCGATGCCGTCTCCTTCGGTCTGACGAAGAACGGCGCGATGCTCGCCGAGGCGATCGTGGTGCTGGAGCCGGAGCGGGTTCGAGGAATCGATTTCCTGCGTAAGACGTCGATGCAATTGGCGAGCAAGATGCGCTTCCTTAGTGCGCAGTTCATCGGACTGCTCGAAGACGACCTGTGGTTGCGCAGCGCCGCCCACGCCAATGAGATGGCCCGGCGTCTCGAGGCCGGGGTGCGTGATCTACCGGCGGTGCAGGTCACCCAGTCGGTGCAGGCCAACGCCGTCTTCGCGATCTTGCCGAGCGAGGTGCGTAAGGCGCTACAGGATCGATTCCACTTCTACACCTGGGATCAAGGAACCGGCGAAGTGCGGTGGATGTGCGCATGGGACACGACGCCGCAGGATGTGGACTCCTTCGTTGCCGCGATCGAAAGGGAAATCGACGCCCGTGCCTGAAGGCAACGTCATCCACAACCAGGCCCGCCGGCTGCGAACCCGCTTCCGCGGCAAGCAGATCGCCGTGGACAGTCCGCAGGGCCGCTTCGCATCCGATGCCGAGCGCATCGACGGGCGCACGCTGGAGAAGGTCGAGGCGCACGGCAAGCACCTGTTCATGAAGTTCGGGGATCTGTGGGTGCATGTGCACCTGGGCCTGTTCGGCAAGTGGCGGATCGGAAAGGGCGAAGCCCCCGAGCCGCGTGGACAAATCCGGATGCGGCTGCTCGGCGGTGACGGCTACGCCGAACTACGCGGCCCGACGGTGTGCGAACTGCTCGACGAGGACAGCAAGAAGGCGGCGGTGGCTCGCATCGGACCCGATCCGATAAAGAAGTCCGACCCGACTCCCGCATGGCAGCGGGTGGAACGCAGCAGCGCCCCGATCGGTGGGCTGCTGATGGATCAACGCGTGTTCGCCGGCGTGGGCAACATCTACCGAGCGGAGGTGCTCTTCCGGCACAACATCTCGCCCTACCGACCGGGCAAGCAGGTCAGCCGCGGGGAGTTCGATGCGATCTGGGATGACCTCGTCTTGTTGATGACGCAAGGAACGAAGAAGGGTCGCATCGACACGGTCCGGCCCGAGCATCTGCCGGAGATCATGGGGCGCAGGGCGCGCAAGGATCGTCACGGCGGTGAGGTCTACGTCTACCGACGCACCGGTCAGCCGTGCCACCTGTGCCAAGCCGAAGTCCAGATGGCCGAGATGGGTGGGCGCAAGTTGTACTGGTGTCCGGGCTGTCAGCCCGAGTGATCGCCGGGCGCTTCAGTGCGATCCTCGCCGGTCTGCGGTGAGCGGATTCCCGGATGATCCGGCGGGATGGATCGCTTGATGATCACCCACGAGCCGAGCACCGTGGCGATGACCAGCAGGTAGAAGAACGCACCCGAGGCCGCTAGCCCCCACAAGGCGTCGGCGGTGATGAGCGGGAACAACACGGCTGCGCGCACGAGGTTCAACAGCACCCACAGCCAAGACGCTCGGGAATAGGCACGCAATAGAACCGGGTCCTTGCGCCAGCGCATGCCGGTTCCCACAAGTGGCCCGACGATCACGCCGAGAAGTGGCCAGCGCACGACGTTGCCGACCACGAATGCCAGCGCCGACAAGATGTTCAACAGCACCCGCGGCCAAAAGAAGGCGGCTGCGCTGCCCGTACGAGCGGCGATGTACGCACCGAGGGCGACGACGACCACGGCTCCGATCACCCGGGTGGGTCGCTTCTTTTCGAGCAGTCGCCAGATGGCGAACCCGACCGCGAGGACCAGTGCGGCGACGATCGCCCACGTCAGCGAATCGGGGTTCTCATCGCCGAGGCCGATGTAGACGGCGACGAACACCAGCGGCGGCAAGATGCTCTCCAATGCCCCCCGCGGACCACCGATCAGCGCCATCAGCGGCTGCCGGTCCTCGGCTGGGGTCACGGACACGCGTTTCACGATAGCCAGCGATCGTCGAGGCTCTTGCCGACGCAGCGTCGGCACTGCACCTGGGATACCGTGGGGGGTATGGCGATGGATAACGACACGGCCGAACTTTCCGACTCCTGGGCAAGTGACCTGGATTCCTGGGCGATCCCCGAGGAGATCTTGGCGCAGGCCGAGCAGGAACCATGGGCGCACCCGGTTGCGATGTTCACAGTCGAGGGTGAGATCCCCGATTCTCCCTCGCATCAGCGCGCCCGCGAAGCCTTGCCCGAGGGCGGCAGCGTGCTCGATGTCGGCAGCGGCGGCGGACGGGCGTCCTTCGCGTTGGTGCCCCCGGCCGGCACGGTCATCGCCGCCGATCACCAGCAGGACATGCTCGATGCCTACGCGCGGGCCGCCGATGAGCGTGGGGTGAGCCACCGGGAGTACCTCGGGAATTGGTCCGACATCGCCGATGAGGTGCCCGAAGCCGACGTCGTCGTGTGCCATCACGTCGCGTACAACGTGCGCGACATCGTCCCCTTCCTGCAAGCCCTCGATGATCACGCGCGTCGTCGAGTCGTACTCGAGCTCCCGATGACCCACCCGATGAGCAACATGAACGAGTTGTGGAAGCGATTTTGGGATCTGGACCGACCGACCAAGCCCACCGGTGATCAACTCGCCGCGATCGCGCAGGCGATGGGCTTCGATGCCCATATCGACATCTGGGTCGATGAGTCCTGGGGCAAGCGGGTGGATATGCCCGAGGCGGAGCGCATCGCATCCGTACGCCGGCGCCTGTGCTTGCGCGAGGACCGCGACGCCGACGTCGCCGCGGCGCTGCTCGAGCAGCAAGACGCGCAGCCGCGCGAGGTCGCCACTATCTGGTGGGACACCCCCCACCCCTAGCGCCGAAAGGGCACTGCGCGAGCGCCGAAAGGGCACTGCGCGAGCGCCGAAAGGGCAGTGGACAGGCACCGAAAGGGCACTCGGGTTATCGTCCGCCCGTGGCTCGCTACCGCGTAACGCCGTGGATCCTGCTTCTCGGCGGCATCTTCGGGCTACTCGCAGCGTTCCAATTGACGCTGGAGAAGTTCGCCATCGTCGCGGATCCCGACTACAGCCCCGGCTGCGATATCAATCCCGTCCTCGCGTGCGGGTCGGTCATCATTACCGACCAGGCGGAGGTCTTCGGCTTCCCCAACCCGATCATCGGCCTCATCAGCTACAGCGTGCTGATCACGATCGCGGTGCTACTGCTCGCCAAGGTCGAGTTGCCCAGGTGGGTATGGCTCGGCCTGAACGCCGGTGCGCTGTTCGGCTTCGGTTTCGTGGTCTGGCTGATCTACCAGAGCCTCTACGTAATCGGTGCGCTGTGCCCGTGGTGCATGGTTGCCTGGGCCGCGACCATCCCGGTGTTCTGGTTGGTCACGGCCGACAACGCCGCGGCGGGAAGGTTGAGCGGCAGCGGTGGGCCGGGAGCTGTCGCCCAGACCGTGGCATCGCTGCGCCTGGTGCTGGTCGGTTCGACTTTCCTGGTGGTGCTCGCCCTCATCTTCATTCGCTGGATGGATTTCTGGCTCGGTTCCTGACGGGGGCACAACAGCGGTTCTCCCGCGGTGTCATCACTGATACCATTCCATCATGGCTTTCACGGTGCGCCTTTCGGACCACGAACAAAGCGCCCTCACTGCTCAAGCCGAGCGGCTGGGGCTTTCCCAAAATGAGTTGGTGCGCGTTGCGCTGCGCGAGTTCATAGAGAGACAGAGCAAGACCGAGTTGATGGCCGAGGTCATGGAGACCGAGTTACCGCCCTTCGCCGAAGCACTCAAGCGCCTCGGCCAGTGATCTTTCTCGACTACGACGATCTGATCGCGATAGCAACGCGCGTCATCGGTACCGCGCCGATGGTGCGGGATCCTGGACTCCTCGAGGCGGCTGCCTATCGGCCCCGGGCGTCGGCGTTCGGCAGTGACGCATATCCGACCCGTTGGTCCAAGACAGCAGCGTTAATGGAGTCGCTAGCACGCAACCACCCCCTCGTAGATGGCAACAAGCGATTGGCCCTTGGTGCGGTGATCGTCATGCTCGGTATGAATGGTTATCGCCTCACCATGACCAATGACCAGGCCTACGATTTCACGATCGGGGTAGCGACCGGTCAGTTCGAGGATGTCGCCGCCATCGCAGAGGTCCTCGAGCAATGGGCTACTTCTCGTTGACCCATTGCGAATGTTCGCGCCGCGCCCACTTCGCAGATACTTCGCCTGTCCTCATGCCAGCGCGAGCTTCAGCGTCGCCCATGGCCATATAGACATGTCCGCCAACGACGACGACGACCAACAACGTCAACCAGTCATGGACGAAGGTCGCACCGGTGCGGATGTCATCGGGGAAGTAGGAGTTGAAGAACATCACCGATCCGGTAGCCAGCATCACCAGGATCCAGCCCAAGGTGAAGGCCGAATTGAGTTTCTGGCCGGCATTGAACTTGCCCACGGGGATGCGTCCGGATCGGCGATCGCGGGAACGTAGCCAGCGCCAATCATCAGCGGAAAAGCGGTTCAAGATCCCGGCATCCGTGCGGAATGCTCGCGATAGCAACGCCAAGACGATCGGGACCGGCAGCACGAAACCGGCGATCACGTGAATGTCACTGACCAGCGGACGATTGCCGACCAACACGCTGATGGACGGCAGATACAACGCCGCTCCGGTGGCGATCAATACGAAGGTCAATGCCGCGATGGATCGATGCAGGTATCTCTCGGCGCGGGAGAAGCGAGGGATGCGGGTGTGGGTCCCGGCGATCGCCTTAGACGATGGGGTCGTCGTTACGTCCATTGGACGCCCCCACCCACGCATCGATGTCGTATCCGCGCTGCTCCCAGTAGCCGGGAACAACTTCGTCGACGACCTCGATCCCGGACATCCACTTCAAGGACTTGTAGCCGTACATCGGTGCCACGTACAACCGCACCGGACCACCGTGTTCGCGGGTGATGGGCTTACCGAACATGCTGCTCGCGACCAGGACGTCGTCGCGCAAGGCTTGAGCCATCGTGAGCGATTCGGTGTAGGCACCGTCGAAGGAGAAGAAGCGCAGTGCCGTCTGCGAGGTGTTGGCGCCGGCGGCGATGAGGACATCGCGCAGCAGCACCCCGGACCAGGGGACGTCGTCGACCCGCCAGCCCGTGACGCACTGGAAGTCCTTGGTCATCTGGGTCTGCGGCAACCCGGCGAGATCGTCGAAGGACAGCGAGAGTGGATTGGCAACGGCACCGGTCACGTCGAGTCGGTACTCATCGACGGGCATCGCTGGGTAGCCGCCCGTGACGGTGTAGATGCGAAATCCTCCGGCGGCCGGGAGGATCCCACCGAGCCCGGGAGCGGCTGCGCTTACGGTGCTTTGAATGGCCTCCTGCGCCGGACGGCCAAGGGCCACACCCACCGCACCCACTCCCAACATGCCGAGCACCACCCGCCGGCCGACGGGTGAGCCGTGGGCAGGTCGACGCGTGTCGCGCGTGGGGGCGTCGTCGGTGATGCTCACGAAGCAATGAGAACACGTATGTGAGCACTAGGCTCACCCAACATGGCGAAAACCAGGAAGTCATCGTCCACGACGCGACTATCGGTGGCCCTGGTTGGGGCCTTCGCTTTGGTGCTCAGCGCGTGCGGGTCATCGGCCGACGACGGTGCCGGCGAGACCGCAACCGAAGGTCTATCCGATTGCACCAAAGTGGGACTCGGCTTCACAGGGGGTGCCACTGTTCCGCGGCAGCTCTACGGGTCCTACGGCCCCGGGCAGTCGCTTTTGTGGGATGTCGAGAAGCAAGCGACGGATGGTGGCGCGCAGAACGTCAATATGGCGACAGGGTTTCCGAACGGGGTCGTGACCATCCTGTGGGGCGAGGGTGCCGCAGCTGGCGAGAACGTGATGACCGTCGAGTGCACCACTGCGTGGGACGTGTACGACGATTCCGATCCCTCGCGGCTATGGCAGGCGGGAATCATCTTCAACGAGATTCCAGGGCTTGGGTCCAATACGTTCTTTTGCCATCACATCGAGATGGACACGTCGGGTGATGAAGTGACCATGAAGATGTGGGAGACCTTCTGGGAGTACGGCGAGGATTACACGTGCCCGGACACGTTGCTTGAGGTCCTCGATGGATCGATGGATTTCGCGAACCCGATCACCTATCTCGAGCTGCCGCACACGGGCATCGGCGCGACGGTAGTGCCACCTGACCAGTGGACGACGGACGGGACATCAGTGGGTGTGAATCTCGGCTAGGGACGCTCAGGTCTGGAACGTCGAATCCGTTACTGGAGCGGGTGACGAGAATCGAACTCGCACAACCAGCTTGGAAGGCTGGGGCTCTACCATTGAGCTACACCCGCGCGGAGCGCTGGAATCCTACCGCGCTGCAGTTTGCCACGGTGCGCCCTCTAGACTCTCGCGGAGCCCACGCGGGGCGTAGCGTAGTGGCTAGCGCGCCTGCTTTGGGAGCAGGAGATCGGGAGTTCGAGTCTCCCCGCCCCGACCATGTGCGTCGCCTTGGCGCCGTGATCACCGACCACCCTGGAGTAGTACGTGAAGACCGACGTCGAGTCCCTCAGCCCCACGCGCGTGAAGTTGACGGTGCAGTTGCCGTTCGAGGAATTGCAGCCGAGTTTCGACGAGGCATACAAGGCGATCGGTAAGCAGGTAAACGTCCCAGGCTTTCGCAAGGGCAAGGTCCCAGCGCGCGTGATCGAGCAGCGTTTCGGTCGGGGTGCTGTCTTGGAAGAGGTAATCAACGACGCCGTCCCGAAGGCCTACGAGAATGCACTGCGGGAGCAGGAGATCGTGCCGGTCGGTCGGCCCGAGGTGGATGTCACCGAGATCGAGGACGGACAACACGTGACTTTCACCGCCGAGGTGGATGTGCGTCCGGAGTTCGAACTGCCCGACTACAAGGCAATCGCGGTGGAGGTGGAGCCGGCAACGGCCACGGAGGAAGCCATCGATGAGCACATCGATAATTTGCGGTCCCGCTTCGCCTCGTTGAAAGACGTTGAGCGGGCCTGCGAGGACGGCGACGTCGTGCTCGTCGATCTATCGGGCGCTACGGATACCGGCGAGGACGTCGAGGATCTATCCGGCGCTGCCCTGTCCTATGAGATGGGCACCGAGGGCATGCTGCCCGGCTTCGATGAGGCCATGCGCGGTGCGAGCGCAGGCGAAACTCGTACCTTCCCCTTCACTCCTAGCAATGGAGATTGGACCGGTGTGCCGCTTACCGTCACGGCCACCATCACGGCGGTGCGCGAACGCGAGCTACCCGAGCTCGACGAGGAATTCGTCGTCATGGCCTCGGAGTTCGACACCGTCGATGAGCTGCGTGCTGATGCCAAGAATCGGGTGGAGCGCTTGAAGCGGATGGAGCAGGGGCAGCAGGCCCGCGAGAAGGTGCACGAGGCACTGATGGAGTCCGTCGAGGTGCCGGTTCCCGACGGCATCATCGCCGCTGAGGTCGATGCGCACTTCGAGGACGGACACGACGCAACCGATGAGCATCGTGCCGAGGTGGAGCAGCAGGCTCGCGAGGCGCTGAAGAGTCAGTTCATCTTGGACAAGATCGCCGAGACGGAGGAAGTGACCGTCGGTGAGTCCGAGCTGTCGAACTGGCTGATGCAGCAGGCCCCCCGTTACGGCATGGCACCGGATGCGCTCGCCCAGGCGCTCGTGGAGTCCGGACAGGTGCAGATGGCCTTGTCGGACATCCGTCGTTCCAAGGCACTAGCGGTCGTCTTGGAGAACGCGTCGGTCACCGACGCCGACGGCACCGAGATCGATCTCGCTGCGTTGGAGGCCGAATTGAACGAGGCGATGCAGGCAGCGCAAATGGCGCAACTGCAGGCGCAGATGGCTGCCGCGCAGGGCGACGAGCAGTCGTAGGGGTCATTGGAGTTTTCGGCTGATGGCGAACCGGGCTCCCGCGGATGGGTGTCATCGGCGGATCGCCGTTAGGGTCGTCGTATTAGATCTACAGGAGGTTCGGTGAGCAACATCGGCAACCCCGGTTTTCGTTCCCCCGGCGGCAGCATGAGCGGCTTCGGCGACATGCTCGACGAGCGGCTGCTTCGTGAGCGAATCATCTGGCTCGAGGGCGAGGTGCGCGACGAGAACTCCGACCGCATCGCTAAGCAGCTGCAGGTACTCGCGGCGGAGGACCCTGAGCGGGACATCTCGATCTACATCAACTCCCCCGGTGGATCGATCACCGCCGGCATGGTCATCTACGACACCATGCAGTTGATCCCCAACGACGTAGCCACGGTCGCTATGGGGCTCGCTGCATCGATGGGGCAGTTCCTGCTGTGTGCGGGAGCGGCTGGGAAGCGTTACGCCACCCCGAATACCCGGATCATGATGCACCAGCCCCTGGGAGGCATCGGTGGTACGGCTTCGGACATCAAGATCCAGGCCGAGCAGATGCTGTTCATCAAGAAGCGCATGGCCACTTTGATCTCCGAGCACAGTGGGCAGACCATTGAGCAGATCGAGAAGGATTCCGACCGCGATCGCTGGTTCACCGCCGATGAGGCTCGTGAATACGGGCTCGTCGACCACGTCTACAGCACGGACGCCGACGCGCCGGGCAAGAAGGGGAGTGCCAAGTGAGCGATCTTCACCTGCCGACCAGCCGTTACATCGTTCCGGAGTTCCGGGAGCGCAGTGCCAACGGCGAGCGGGTGCACAACCCGTACACGAAGCTGTTCGAAGAGCGCATCATCTTCCTCGGCGTGCAGATCGATGATGCGTCCGCTGACGACGTCATGGCGCAACTGCTCACATTGGAGTCGATGGATCCGGACCGAGATATCCAGATCTACATCAATTCCCCCGGTGGCTCCTACACGGCTATGACGGCGATCTACGACACCATGCAGTTCGTCAAGCCCCAGGTGCAGACCGTTTGCCTGGGCCAGGCGGCTTCGGCTGCTGCCGTATTGCTGGCTGCAGGCGATGCGGGTAAGCGTTTTGCCTTGCCGCACGCGCGCATCCTGATCCATCAGCCCTACACCGAGGGCGGCGGCCAGGGCTCGGACATCGAGATCCAGGCCAACGAGATCCTTCGGATGCGTAAGGAGATGGAGGGCATCCTCTCCAAGCACACCGGGCGTTCCGAAGAGCAGATCGAGACCGATATCGAACGCGACAAGATCCTCACCGCTGATGATGCCAAGGAGTACGGGATCATCGATCAGGTGATCTCCTCGCGCAAAGCCTGAGGCTCGACCGGTAGTCGAGACTTCCCGCGACTCGGCTGCGCGGATATCTGGGCATCCTCCCGGATCTGGGGGTACGGTCGTACCTACGCGCCGTCCCACAGCGACGGCGCATGCTTGCGTGGTCTGGCTTGCGTAACAGGGAAGGGGCACGTCCGTGGCACGGATTGGCGAGAGCGGAGATCTGCTCAAGTGCAACTTCTGCGGCAAGAGTCAAAAGCAGGTCAAGAAGCTCATCGCAGGGCCCGGGGTCTACATCTGCGACGAGTGCATCGACCTGTGCAACGAGATCATCGAAGAGGAACTCAACGAGGCTGTTGAGTCACCCGTCGGCGGTGAACTCCCCAAGCCCAAGGAGATCTACGATTTCCTCGACCAGTACGTGATCGGTCAGGATCCTGCGAAGAAGTCCCTTTCCGTGGCCGTCTACAACCACTACAAGCGTGTGCAGGCCGAGGCCCGCGAGAAGTCCCGCGATGACCAAGTAGAGGTTGCCAAGTCCAACATCATGCTGCTTGGCCCTACAGGTTCCGGCAAGACCCTGCTTGCCCAAACCCTCGCCCGGATCCTGAACGTCCCCTTCGCGATCGCCGACGCCACTGCACTCACCGAAGCCGGCTATGTGGGTGAGGATGTCGAGAACATCTTGCTCAAGCTCATCCAGGCGGCCGACTACGACGTCAACCGAGCGCAAACCGGCATCATCTACATCGACGAGATCGACAAGGTGGCCCGTAAGAGCGAGAACCCCTCTATCACCCGCGATGTCTCCGGAGAAGGTGTGCAACAGGCACTGCTGAAGATCCTCGAGGGGACTACGGCGTCGGTTCCTCCGCAAGGTGGCCGCAAGCATCCGCACCAGGAGTTCATCCAGATCGACACCACGAACGTGTTGTTCATCGTCGGTGGCGCGTTCGCCGGCCTGGACTCGATCGTCGAGCAGCGGCTCGGCAAGAAGAATCTCGGCTTCACCTATGACCTCGTAGATGGCGAGCGTGAGGACAAAGGCGATATCGACGACGTCTTCGGGCACGTGATGCCCGAGGATCTGCTGAAGTTCGGGATGATCCCGGAATTCATCGGTCGCCTGCCTGTGTTCACCTCCGTCACGCAACTCGACCGCGAAGCTTTGGTGCAGGTGTTGACGGAGCCGAAGAACGCACTGGTCAAGCAGTACCAGCGGCTGTTCGAGATCGATGGCGTGGAACTGGAGTTCGCTCCCGAGGCGCTCGATGAGATCGCCGACCTCGCCCTGCTGCGTGGCACGGGTGCTCGCGGGCTGCGGGCGATCTTGGAGGAAGTCCTTTTGCACGTGATGTACGACGTCCCCGGCCGCGAGGATGTCGCGAAGGTGGTCATCACCGGCGAGGTAGTCCGCGACAACGTGAATCCAACGATCGTGCCGCGCGATGTCGATGCGCCGGCGCGCGCCGAGAAGACCGCCTAACCAGCCCCAAATCCAACCGAAAGGGCAGTCTGCTCACGCCGAAAGGGCAGTCCTGCTCGCTCGAGTGGGCACAAGTGCCCACTCGATGCGCGAGAACTGCCCTTTCGCGTCTTGCAGACTGCCCTTTCGGCGTTAGGCGAGGGTGGCGCTGACGCTCATCGGGGCATCGCTTGCGCCCGGCACCAAGATCAACTCGGCGATTGAGCCGGCCGCCGCTAGATCCAAACGCGCCTGCGAGATGAGTTCGATGGCACCCGGCGAGCCTTCGATGCTCGCTTCGGTGAGCGCCGCCTTCATCGATGTCTTGGCGTCGGACTTGACCCGACGGATTCCACTCAGTGCCTCCCCGGTGCGCTCGAGCACCTTCGGGTCTGCGTCAGCAGCTAGCGCGAGTTCGTCGATCGACGGCCAGGACGCGCGGTGAATCGAGTGCTCGTGCACCCACGACCACACTTCCTCGGTGGTGAACGGTAGGAAGGGGGCGAACAGGCGCAATTGCACGAACAGCGCGAGCGAGAGCGCGGCCTTGGCGCTTTGCGCTGCTTCGTCACCCTGGCCGCCGTAGGCGCGTTCCTTCACGAGTTCGACGTAGTCGTCGGTGAAGTTCCAAAAGAACGTCTCGGCCAATTCGAGTGCTCGGGCGTAGTTGTAGTCCTCGAACGCAGCGCTCGCCTGCTGCACCACCGAACGCAGGCTGGAGAGCATGGATAGATCCAGCGGCGCGGTGACCAGATTCGGATCGTCGGACAAGCCCATCGACATCACGAACTTGCTGGCGTTGAGGATCTTGATCGCCAGCCGGCGACCGATCTTCATCTGCCCCACATCGAATGCGGTGTCAGTTCCCGGGCGACCGGAAGCCGCCCAGTAGCGCACGGCATCGGAGGAGTACTCGTCGAGCAGGCCCATCGGTGTGACCACATTGCCCTTGGACTTACTCATCTTCTTGCGATCGGGGTCCAGGATCCATCCGGAGATAGCGGCATTGGCCCACGGAAGGCAATCGTCCTCCAAGTGTGCGCGCACCACCGAGGAGAACAACCAGGTGCGGATGATCTCGTGGGCCTGCGGGCGGACGTCCATCGGATACACGCGGGCCCACAGATCCGGGTCGCGCTCCCAGCCGCCCGCGATCTGCGGGCTGAGCGAACTTGTCGCCCAGGTGTCCATGACGTCCGGGTCGCCCATGAAGCCGCCGGGTGCGCCGCGCTGGTCCTCGGTGAAGCCGTCCGGTGCATCGCTGGAGGGGTCGATCGGCAAGCGGTCCTCGTCAGGGAGGAGGACTTCGTCGTAGTCCGGGTTGCCGTCGGCATCCAGCCGGTACCAAAGCGGAATCGGAACCCCGAAGAAGCGTTGGCGGGAGATGAGCCAGTCCCCGTTCAAGCCCTCGACCCAGTTCTCGTAGCGCACCCGCATGTGCTCGGGATGCCAGGTCAATTGACGACCGCGCTCGAGCAGGGCCTCGCGCAATTCCGGCTCACGTCCGCCGTTGGTGATGTACCACTGCCGGGTGGTCACGATCTCCAGTGGCTTGTCGCCCTTCTCGAAGAACTTCACCGGGTGCGTGATCGGTTTGGGGTCGCCTTCGAGGTGGCCGGTCTCGGTCAGGATCTCGACCATGCGCTCCTTTGCCGTGAAGGCAGTGGCGCCGGCGATTCGCTGGTAGTACTCCGCCGGCTGCGGATCGGCGAGCCACTCGGGAGTCTCGCGGATCACCCGGCCGTCCCAACCGATGATCGGCCGGGTGGGCAATTGCAGTTCACGCCACCAGGTGACGTCGGTCAGATCGCCGAACGTACAGATCATCGCGATGCCCGAGCCCTTCTCGGGATCGGCGAGATGGTGCGCCACGACGGGAACTTCCACATCGAAGGCCGGGGTGCGCACCGTTGAACCGAACAGCGGCTGGTAGCGCTCATCGTCCGGGTGCGCGACCAGTGCCACGCACGCGGCGAGGAGTTCGGGGCGCGTTGTCTCGATGAAGACACGGTTCGCGTCGTCCTGGCCGGCAACCGGGAAACCGATGCGGTGATAAGCACCCTCACGCTCGCGATCTTCGAGTTCGGCCTGCGCTACCGCGGTACGGAAGGTGACGTCCCACAAAGTAGGCGCCTTCGTCTGATAGGCCTCACCGCGGGCGAGATTGCGCAAGAAGGCGAGTTGGCTGGTGCGTTGGGCATTAGCGTCGATGGTCTGATAACTCTGCGACCAATCGATCGACAGGCCCATTCGCCGCCACAGTTCCTCGAAGGCCTTCTCGTCCTCGACGGTCAATCGTTCGCACAGTTCCACGAAGTTGC
>Ga0102934_1000348_pt1 | contig 29852 bp, 27 predicted proteins | sample SalPonR2_A_D1_MG_FD_78175 | JGI IMG/M metagenome (GOLD analysis project Ga0102934, IMG submission 78175) | Salt pond soil microbial communities from South San Francisco under conditions of wetland restoration - Salt Pond MetaG R2_A_D1_MG | ecosystem: Environmental > Aquatic > Marine > Intertidal... | reverse complement strand
GTTATGTCGCAGCGCTGGCGACGAGCCGGGCTGGCTGTCTCCTGGTCGCAAGAAAATTTGCCTCCGCCATTCCCGAAGGAGCGACAGCCTTCATCCTGGACAAGCCCTACCCCGTCTTTGCTGCCGTTCTGGCCCGGCTCTACCCGGAAGCGATGCGCCCCGGCAGTCTTTTCGAGACACCCGGTATCGCACCCGGCAGTGTTGTGCATCCCGACGCGCAACTGGAGAGCGGCGTGCGTGTCGATCCTGGCGCGGTGATCGGGCCGCATGCCGAGATTGGTGCCGGAACCATCATTGCCGCGAATGCCGTGATCGGTCCCCATGTGAAGATCGGACGCGACTGCAGCATCGGCGCCAATACCAGCGTCATTCATGCCCTTGTCGGTAATCGGGTCATCCTCCATGCCGGCGTGCGCGTCGGGCAGGATGGATTCGGCTTCGCCATGGGAGCGGGCGGGCACAGCAAGGTTCCTCAGGTTGGTCGCGTAATCATCCAGGATGACGTCGAGATCGGCGCGAATTCCGCGATCGATCGCGGCGCAAGTCGTGACACGGTGATCGGCGAGGGCACCAAGATCGACAATCTGGTCCAGATCGCCCACAATGTGATCATTGGTCGTCATTGCGTGATCGTTGCGCAAAGCGGGATTGCCGGCTCGACCACGCTGGAGGATTACGTCGTCCTCGGCGGGCAGGTCGGCATTATCGGCCATGTCACCATCGGGACGGGCGCGCAGATCGCAGCCTCGAGCAACGTCAATTCTGATGTGCCGCCCGGCGCGCGCTGGGGCGGCACGCCCGCCAAGCCGATGCGCGAGTGGTTCCGTGAAATGACCACGCTCAAGGTATTCGCTGCGCGCAAGCAGCATACCGATGAAAGCGCAGCCGGTGCGCGCAAAACACTTGCATCGGGCGCCGATTCGGCCAAAGACGACACGCCGCCCGATAACGGTGCGGCGTCTTGAGGGGGCGGGTGCCCACCGGGCATGGAGGAGCGTTGGGCATGTCGGATATGCCGAAAACCTTGATGACAGCGGATATCATGCAGATCATGACCTATCTGCCGCATCGGTATCCTTTCCTGCTGGTCGACAAGATCATTGAGATCGACGGCGACAATTCCTGCGTCGGCATCAAGAACGTCACCGCGAATGAACCGCAATTCACCGGTCACTTCCCGACACGTCCGATCTTTCCCGGCGTGTTCCTGATCGAGGGCATGGCGCAAACCGCCGGGGCGATCTGTGTGGCGAGCAAGGCCGCGGATGGCAGCGCGCCGAAGGAGGTCTACTTCATGACCATCGACAAGGCGAAATTCCGCAAGCCTGTCCAGCCGGGAGACGTGGTCGAATACCACATGACCAAGACGGCCTATCGCCGTAACATGTGGTGGTATCATGGTGAGGCGCGGGTTGCAGGGCAGGTCGTGGCTCATGCCGATATCAGCGCCATGCTGGTCCTGTCATGAGTGAAACCGTCATCCACCCGACCGCCATCATCGAGGACGGCGCCGAAATCGGCCCCGGCTGCCGGATCGGTCCTTTCTGTCTTGTTGGTCCCCAGGTAAAACTCGGTGGGGGCTGCGAACTGCTCAGCCATGTCGTCGTCACGGGCGATACGACAATCGGCGCGCGCACGCGCATCTTCCCCTTCGCCGCGATCGGGCATCCGCCGCAGGATCTGAAATACAACGGCGAGCCGACCCGGGTGGTGATCGGCGAGGAATGCATCATCCGCGAGAGCGTGACCGTGCATCCCGGCACCAGGGCCGGTGACTTCCTCACGACGGTGGGCGATCAATGCTTCATTCTGGCCTATGCCCATGTCGCGCATGATTGCCGCATCGGCAACAATGTCGTCCTGTCGAACACGGTGATGCTGGCCGGCCATTGCATCATCGGCGATTACGCCATTCTCGGCGGCGGTGTCGGCGTGCATCAATTCGTGCGCATCGGCCATCACGCCTTCATCGGCGGCATGTCCGCGATCGAGAAGGACGTCATCCCCTACGGCATGGCGGTGGGCAACCGCGCATTCCTCGCCGGGCTCAACATCGTCGGCCTGCGCCGGCGCGGTTTCTCGCGCGACAGCATCCACGAATTGCGCCGTGCCTACCGCTTGCTCTTCGCCAATGAAGGCACGCTGAAGGAGCGCATGGAGGATGTCGCGACCGATCACCCGGACCATGTCACCGTCGGCGAAATTCTCGCCTTCATTCGCGCCGGCGGGGATCGCTCGGTCCTGACGCCGCGTGAAACCGGCATCTGAGATGGGCGCTCCGGCCACTGCATCCGGGCCGGTCGCGATCCTCGCCGGCGGCGGGGCCTTGCCGCATATCCTGCTCAACGCAATGGTGGGCACACGGCGTCCTCACCGCCTGCTCGCCCTGCGCGGGTTCGCCGATCGCAGCCTGCGTCGTCGGGCCGATGCGGTGATCGATCTTCTCGACATCTCCGGCGCAATCGGCTGGCTGGCGCGGTGGCAGCCGGAGGCGGTGGTGCTCGCCGGCGCCGTCACGCGCCCGCATCCCGCCGCCTTTCTCGGTGCGCTCGCGGCCTATCGCAACAGCGCCGAGCTCAGGCAGTTGCTGGCGCGCGGCGACGATCATCTCTTGCGGGCGGTGATCGGGATGATCGAGGAGCATGGCCACCGCGTCATCGGCGCCCATGAAATCGCCCCGGACCTGCTGGTGCCGGTCGGGCCGCTCGGCGCCGTCCCGGTTCCTGATATGGCCCTGATCCCGGTGCGCACCGGATTTCGCTGTCTGGCCGATCTCTCGCCCTATGATATCGGTCAGGGGCTGGTCGTCTGCGGTGAAAGGGTCACTGCGATCGAGGGGGCGGAGGGCACAGACCGGATGCTCGCGCGCGTCGCCAACCTCTCCCGCGGATTTCTGCTGCGGCGCCGGCGCGATGCCGGGATCCTGGTCAAATCGGCCAAGACCGGGCAGGAGAGACGGGTCGATCTGCCGGCGGTCGGGCCGCGCACGGTGGAGCGCGCGGCGGCAGCCGGGATCAGCGGGATCGCGGTTGGTGCGGGTCAGACGCTCGTCGTCGAGCGCGAGAAGATGATCGCGCAAGCCGACCGGCGCGGCCTCTTCCTCGCCGCTTTCGATCCGCAGGACATGGCGCAATCATGAGCGAAGACGCGACACGGCCTCTGCGTATCTATCTCGTCGCCGGTGAGGAATCGGGCGATCAGCTCGGGGCCGAGCTGATGCGGGCGCTGCGTCGGGCAAGCCCTGATCGGGAATTCGCCTTCTTCGGCCTTGGCGGCGCGCGCATGCAGCGCGAGGGGCTGACATCGCTGTTCGCGATGGAGGAAATCTCGGTGATGGGGCTTGTGCCGGTCATCGCGAAGCTGCCCGGTATCGTCGCACGGGCCTATCGCGTCATCGCCGATGTCGTGGCGCGCGATCCCGATGCGCTGGTGATCATCGACAGCCCGGATTTCACCCAGCCCATTGCCAAACGCGTGCACAAGCGCGCACCGCATATCCCCATCATCAACTATGTCTCGCCATCGGTATGGGCCTGGCGGCCGGGTCGCGCGCGGAAAATGCGCGGCTACATCGATCATGTGCTGGCACTCAAGCCGTTCGAACCCGCCGCGCATGAACGTCTGGGTGGGCCGCCCTGTACTTATGTCGGTCACCCGCTGGTCGAGCGCCGCGAGGCACTGCAGCCGGCTGAGGGAGAGCGTCGTCCGCTCGGTGAAGGGCCGCTGGAATTGCTCGTTCTCCCCGGCAGCCGACGCTCGGAGTTGCGGCGTCTGGCCGAACCCTTCGCCGGTGCGCTCGCGCATTTCCGCGAGGAATGGCCGGGCGAGATCAATCTGACCCTGCCCGCCATCGCGCATCTTGCCCCGGAAATCGCCCAGATGACGCGCGACTGGCCGATCGTGCCGCAGATCGTGCAGGGCGAGGAGGCCAAATACGCCGCTTTCCGCCGGGGGCAGGTCGCGCTTGCCGCATCGGGTACGGTGACCCTCGAACTCGCGCTCTCGGGCGTGCCGATGGTCGTCGCCTACAAGGTCTCGCGGCTGGAAGAGCAATTGAAACATCTCATCAAGGTCGACAGCATCGTCCTGGCCAACCTGATCCTCGGCGAGAACGTGATCCCGGAATTCATCCAGGCCGATTGCGCGCCCGGTCCGCTGGCTGAAGCGCTGCGGGCGATCGTCACCCCGGGCCCGGCGCGCGACGCGCAACTGACGGGTTTCGCGCGGCTCGATGAAGCCATGGATATCGGCGACGAGGCGCCCAGTGATCGGGCTGCCCGGCTGGTATGCGAGTCGATGGCGACGCGCGCGCGTCAGCTTTCCGGATGATCGCGTTGCGGCCCTTGCACGGGCAGGACAGTTCTGTCATAAGCTGCGGCTCTCACTGATCCGTCCGGCTGATCAAGGGCTGCCGTGTCGGATCGTCTGCTCGAACAGCAAACATGTCGGCGAGCGGAAGCGGGGGGCACCCGTCGCTTCCACGCGCCTCAGGAGAATGAGCGAAATGCCCAAGTTGAAGACCAAGGCCAGCGCGAAGAAGCGCTTCAAACTCTCCGGTACCGGCAAGGTGATCCGTACCCAGGCCGGCAAGCAGCACGGAATGATCAAGCGGACCAAGAAGCAGATCCGCGACCAGCGCGGTACTGCGGTCATGTTCGAGGGCGATGCCCGCAACGTGCGCAAGTATTTCCTGCCCAATTCCCGCTGATCATCACGACACGCTATACGGAGAACCATCATGGCTCGCGTCAAGAGGGGCGTTACCGCCCACGCCAAGCACAAGAAGGTCCTGAAACTCGCCAAGGGTTTCTACGGCCGCCGCAAGAACACGATCCGCACCGCCAAGGCCGCTGTCGATCGCTCCATGCAATACGCCTATCGCGATCGCAAGGCAAAGAAGCGCACTTTCCGCGCCCTGTGGATCCAGCGTCTGAACGCCGCCGTGCGTGAACACGGCCTGACCTATTCGCGATTTATCGACGGCCTCAACAAGGCTGGCATCACGGTCGATCGCAAGGTCCTGTCCGACCTCGCCATCCACGAGCCGGCGGCCTTCACCGCCCTCGTCGATCAGGCGAAGGCGGCGCTGCCGGCGCAGCAGGCCGCGTAAGGCGTATCCACCGCTCATGACCCATGCGAAAGCGTTTCGCATGGGTCCGCCCAGCCCTGTGAGGCCATTTCCGGCGGCGCGTCGAACTTTTTCGGCGCTTTGTGCGTCGTGGCGTGGTTTGAGGGCTTGACGGTCCCCGCGCCGCGCGCTTGATCTCCCGGCGTATCATCAGAGGGACCGATGACCGATCTCAAACAGCTCGAAGGCGATCTGCTCGCCCATATCGCCGAGGCCGAGGACGAGGCGGCGCTCGAACAGCTGCGCGTCGCTGCGCTCGGCAAGAAGGGCACGATCTCCGATCTGCTCAAATCCCTCGGCGGCATGACGCCGGAGGAGCGCAAGACGCAGGGCCCCGTGATCAACCGGCTGCGCGACACCGTCCAGCAGGCGATCAATGTCCGCCGCGAGGCGCTCGCCGCTGCGGCGCTCGAAGCTCGCCTTGCCGCCGAGCGGGTCGACGTCACCCTGCCGGTGCGCGAGGGACCCGAGACGCGCGGGCGCATCCATCCGATCAGCCAGGTCATCGACGAACTGACCGCGATCTTCGCCGATATGGGTTTTTCCGTCGCGGAAGGTCCCGATATCGAGACGGATTACCTGAATTTCACCGCGCTCAACTTCCCCGAGGGGCATCCCGCGCGGGAAATGCACGACACGTTCTTCATGCAGCCGGATGCGACCGGCGCGCGCAAGGTGTTGCGCACCCATACCAGCCCGGTCCAGATCCGCACCATGACGGCGCAAAAGCCGCCGATCCGCGTGATCATTCCCGGGCGCACCTATCGCCACGATTCCGACCAGACCCACACCCCGATGTTCCACCAGGTCGAGGGGCTGGTAATCGATAAAAAGGCCCATATCGGCCACATGAAGTGGGTGCTCCAGGAATTCTGCAAGGCCTTCTTCGAGGTGGACGAGGTGAAGATGCGTTTTCGCCCGTCGTTCTTCCCCTTCACCGAACCTTCGGCCGAGGTCGATATCCAGTGCTCGCGCAAGGGGGGCGAGATCCGCTTCGGCGAGGGCGAGGACTGGCTCGAGATTCTCGGCTGCGGCATGGTGCATCCCAACGTGCTGCGCAATTGCGGCCTCGACCCGGACGAGTATCAGGGATTCGCCTGGGGGCTCGGCATCGACCGCATCGCCATGCTGAAATACGGCATGCCGGATCTGCGCCCGTTCTTCGAGGCTGATATCCGCTGGCTGCAGCATTACGGCTTCCGCCCCCTCGATCTGCCGACGCTGGCGGGTGGGCTGTCGTCGTGATGCGTCGTGCTGAAAACCGGCAAGCGAGACGCTGATGCCGACGCTTCTGTGCTGGAAGGGTACAGGTTCTTCTTCTATTCGGCGGATGGTTTGGAGCCGGCCCATATCCACGTGGTCAAGGACGGCAAGGAAGCCAAGCTCTGGCTGAACGATGTCTCGGTGGCTGTGATTATGGGATACAATGCGCGTGAGGTGGCTGAGATCATACGCAAGACCCGCGAGCATCGCGGCGTGTTCATGGAGGCCTGGAATGGCTATTTTGGAGATTGAAGTCGAGGATGCGCGCCCCGTTGCGGCCTTCCGTGACGACGCTTTCCTGCATGTCACGCTCGCCGACGGACGCAGGCTCGCCGCGCCGCTCTGGTGGTACCCGCGACTGGCCTCTGCGCCTGCCTCTGCTCTGGCCGAGGTGGAACTGATGCCGATGGGCATTCACTGGCCGGCAATCGACGAAGATATCAGCGTCGCGAGCATTCTGCGGGGCGAAAAAGCCCCCGGCGCGTGCGCTCCCTCTGAACAATGATCATGAATAGCCCAGGCTTGTTGCTCCAGGACGTTCCCGTGCCCCGATTGCGCTTCTGTGTCGGTGACCTTGCGACCATGGCGGCGGCGCGCGTGATCGTTGTCCCGTCGTGCCGATCCAACCGAACAGATGCGACTGCCGAGAGGAAAGAAAAATGAAATTCACGCTGTCCTGGCTGAAGGATCATCTCGAGACGCAGGCGACGCTGGGCGAGATCGTCGCTGCGCTCGATGCCATCGGGCTCGAGGTCGAGGGCGTCACCGACAAGGCGCAGGAACTCGCCGCCTATCGCATCGCCTCCGTGATCGAGGCCACGCAGCATCCCGATGCCGACCGCCTGCGCGTGTGCAAGGTCGATACGGGGGAGGGTGATCCGATCCAGGTGGTCTGCGGTGCGCCGAATGCGCGCACGGGCATGAAGAGCGTGTTCGCCCCGCCAGGCACCTACATTCCCGGCAAGAACCTGACGCTAGGCGTCGGTGTTATCCGGGGCGTCGAGAGCGCCGGCATGCTTTGCTCGGAAGCCGAGCTCGAACTCTCCGAGGATCACGACGGCATCATCGATCTGCCGCAGGACGCGCCCGTGGGCGCGGTCTACGCCGCCTATGCAAAGCTCGACGATCCGGTGATCGAGATCAGCCTGACGCCCAACCGTCCCGATTGCACGGCGATCCGCGGCATTGCCCGCGATCTCGCGGCGGCGGGGCTGGGCACATTGCGTCAGGAGCAGGCCACCGCGCCGGCAAGCGAAGGCGAGAGCCCGATCGGCGTGCGTCTCGATCTGCCCGGAGAAGAGCATCTATGCCCCGCCTTCGCCTTGCGCATGGTGCGCGGCGTGAAGAACGGCCAGAGCCCGGATTGGATGCAGCGCCGCCTGCGCGCCATCGGGCTGCGCCCGATCAATGCGCTGGTCGATATCACGAATTACGTCACCCATGATCGCGGGCGTCCGCTGCACGTTTTCGATGCGGCGAAGGTGAAGGGCGCGCTCGTGGTGCGCAAGGCGCATGACGGCGAGGAGCTGCTCGCGCTCGACGGCAAGACCTATACGCTCGATTCCACCATGGTGGTGATCGCCGACGAGAACGGCCCGGAATCGCTGGCCGGCATCATGGGCGGCGAGCATTCGGGCTGCGACGAGACGACGACCGACGTCCTCATCGAATCGGCCCTGTGGGATCCGCTCAATATCGCGCAGACCGGGCGCAAGCTCGGCATCATCACCGATGCGCGCTATCGCTTCGAGCGCGGCGTCGATCCCAATTACACCCTGCCGGGGCTCGATCTCGCCGCGCAGATGGTGGTGGATCTGTGCGGTGGACAGGTCTCGAAGACGCATCTCGCTGGTAAGATTCCTGATCCCAGCCGCATCATCAGCTTTCCCTTTGCCGAGACGAAGCGCCTGTCCGGCCTCGATCTGCCGAGGGCCGAGGCGCATGCAATCCTCGAGCAGCTCGGCTTCCACATTTCCGGCGCGGGCGAGGAAGTGAAGGTGCTGCCGCCGTCCTGGCGTCCGGATATCGAGGGCAAGGCTGATCTCGTCGAGGAGATCGTGCGCATTGCCGGACTCGATCGCATCGAACCGGTGCCGCTCGGGCGGATCGAGGCCAGCGTGGTCAAGCCGCTGCTGACATTGCTGCAAAAGCGCACCAGCCAGGCGCGCAGGGCGCTCGCCACCCGGGGGCTGTCGGAAGCGGTGACCTGGTCCTTCATTTCCCGCGAGGATGCGATCGCCTTTGGCGGCGGGCATGACCTGCTCGCGCTGGCCAATCCGATCGCCGCAGAACTCTCCGACATGCGCCCGAGCCTGTTGCCGGGGCTCCTGCGTGCCGCTCAGCGCAATGCCGATCGTGGTTTTGGCGACGTCGCGGTGTTCGAAGTCGGGCAATGTTTCGAGGATGACACGCCGGATGGCCAGAAGATGCGCGCCGCCGGCATTCGCCGGGGCACGGCGCGACCGCAAGGCGTCGGCCGGCATTGGGATGGTGGCGTACGCAATGTCGATGTCTTCGACGCCAAGGCTGACGCCCTGTCCCTGCTGGCCACCCTCGGCGTCGCGGTCGAGAAATTGCAGATCGTGCCCGGCGGGCCCGATTATCTGCATCCGGGCCGGTGCGGGCGCATGCAGTTCGGGCCGAAGAACGTGATCGGCCATTTCGGCGAATTGCATCCCGGTGCGCTGAAGGCGCTCGACGTGAAGGGCCCGCTCGTCGCCTTCGAGATTTCGCTCGATGCCATCCCCGCGCCGAAAGCGAAGCCGACGAGGGCGCGCGCGAAGCTCGAGCTCTCCGAGTTCCAGCCGTTGACCCGCGATTTCGCCTTCGTGGTCGATCGCGACGTCGCCGCAGCCGATATCCTGCGCGCGGCACAGGGCGCGGAGCGCAATCTCGTCACCGGGGTCGAGGTATTCGACGTCTATGAGGGCGAGCATGTGAGCGAGGGGTGCAAATCGGTGGCGATCGCGGTGACGCTGCAGCCGGCGCAGAAGACGCTGACCGATCCCGAGATCGAGGCGGTGTCGCAAAAGATCGTTGCGGAAGTGGCCCGCAAGACCGGCGGCTCACTGCGCGGTTGAGGAGTGCCGGCTGGCGCCCCGGGAACGTCTGCGCGCGGGTGAAAATCCGCGCGCAATCGCGATTGACAGACGCCGCACACGCGCTTATCACCGCCACACCAACCGGCGGCGCAAGCCGCGCCGGTCAGGGGCTGTAGCTCAGTTGGGAGAGCGCTGCAATCGCACTGCAGAGGTCAGGGGTTCAAATCCCCTCAGCTCCACCATTTCTTGAAAAACTTCGGCGAATTCCTGCGTGCCCGCGCTGCGAGGTTGTTTCCGCGCGCCATGCCTCGGGCGGGTCCGGGATAGCCGGTGAAAAGCTCCGGGCCGGCGCCTGTCGTCGGGGCCCGGCCTGCGCTCATTCGCCCAGAGCCTGCACGAGTTGCGTGACGAAACGGGAGGTCGCCACTGGCAGGACGCGCCCCTTCATCTGGCCGAGCAGCAGCAGCCCGGGCGGGACGTCGCGGGCGGCGATGGGACGCACCGTCAGCCCGTAGGCGCCGCCGGGCCGCAATCCGATCGGGATCTGGAAACCCACCACGCCCTCATGCAGCACGTAGTGGCGGATCAGTTCGAAGGATTCGGTCTCGACGACCGGCTCGACCTGCCGGCTGCCGCGCCGCGCCGCCATGTCGAGCAGATAGCGCACGCCGTAACCCGACGCCGGGGCGATATGCGGATGATCGAGGCAGTCGCGCAGGCGTATATCGTCTTGGCCGGCAAGCGGATGATCGGGCGCGAGCACCGCGCAGACCGGCTGCGGTATCTGATGCAGCACTTCGAAATCCACCATCAGTTCCGGCTCGAAGACGAGGGCCAGATCGCTGCGCATGGCGGCCAGCTCCTCCTCGGCGCGGGCCCGGTCGCGCACCTTGACCGCAAAGGTCACGCCGGGATGCGCGCGGCGGTAACGGGCGATCTGTTCGGGCATGAAATAGGGCAGCAGGGCCTGGCTGCAGGCCACCGTGACGTGCCCGCGCCGCACGCCCTTGAGATCGGCGACCTGGCTCTGCACCCGGGCCATGTCAGAGCGCTGGGCGCGATAATGCTGCAAGACGAGCTCCCCGGCCGGGTTGAGGCGCACGCCGCGTGCGAGACGCTCGAAGATCCGCGCACCGAATTCATCCTCGAACCGCGCGATCCGCCGGTTGAGTGCCGAGGCCGTCAGGCCGGCATCCTCCGCCGCCTTGCGGATCGAACCCGCGCGGGCCACCGCCTCGATCAGGCGGAAGGTTTCCATATGTCGCATGCATGCCTCCAGTGATGCACTGAATGCACCGATCCTGTGAAATCTTAGCATTTCACGAACCGGGTGCAACGCGGCATGCTCTGCGCATGCTCGGGATCAAACGCGATTCCCCGCTACCGCTTCCGCCCACCCCGTTCCCGGAGCCCGCCATGCCGACACTCGATCGCCGCGCCTTCCTCGCTTCAGCCGCCAGCGCCGGTATCCTGCCCTTCCTGCGTATCCTGCCCGCCGAGGCGCAGGAGCGCGATACGCTCGTCACCGTCTTTGGCCAGACCATCAACAGCCTCGATCTGCATCGCGTCGGCACCAACCGTGCGAGCTATCAGGTCGCGATCAACTGCTATGACCGGCTGGTCGGCTTCGGCGCCAAGCAATTGCCCACCGGCGAGATGTCCTACGATTACGACACGATCGTGCCGGAACTGGCGGAGAGCTGGACGATCTCCGATGACGGGCTGACCATCACCTTCAAGCTCAAGCCCGACGCCACCTTCTGGGACGGCACGAAGGTTACGGCGGAAGACGTGAAATGGTCCTTTGACCGTGCCGTGCTGGCCGGCGGTTTTCCCTCCACGCAGATGCGCGCGGGCGGGTTCTTCCGGCCCGATCAGTTCGAGGCCGTCGACGAGGAGACCTTCGTGATCAGGCTCGACTACCCGTCGAAACTGTCGCTGCCCAATCTTGCCGTACCGGTGCCCTTCATCATCAATTCGAAGGTGGCCAAGGCCAATGCCACCAGCGATGATCCCTGGGCGATGGAATACCTGCACATGAACCCGGCCGGATCGGGCGCCTACAAGGTGGCGCGCTGGGATCAGGGGCAGCAGCTCGTCTATGAGCGCAACGACGCCTGGGTCGGCGGCGAACTGCCCGCGATCCGCCGGGTCATCGTGCGTGAGGTCCCCTCCGCCGCCACGCGCCGGGCGCTGGTGGAGCGCGGCGATGTGCAGATCTCGATGGACATTCCCGATCGCGACGCCGCGGAACTGGCCGACAGCCTGACCGTGCATTCCACGCCGATCGAGAATTGCATGCATTGTCTGTGCCTGAATTCCAAATTCGCTCCCTTCCAGGACGCGAATGTCCGCAAGGCCGTGGCCCATGCGGTGCCCTATGAGGCGATTTTCGAAAGTGCCGCCTATGGTCGAGGCGCCAGGCTCTGGGGCGGGCCGGAAGCGATTGATGACATCGCCTGGCCGCGCCCCTTCCCCTATGACACGAACCTCGACACGGCGCGTGAATATCTGGCGCAATCGGGCTATCCCGACGGTTTCGAGGTCACGCTCTCGATCAGCCTCGATCTGGTCGACTGGATGGAGCCCACAGCCCTGCTGATCCAGGAGGCGCTCGGACGCATCGGCATCACGGTCACGGTGGATCGCATTCCCGGCGCCAATTGGCGCACGGTGGCGCTCGTCGACAAATCCCTCGATCTGCATCTCGAGAATTTCGGCGGCTGGCTGAACACGCCCTGCTATTATTTCTTCTGGGCCTATCAGAAGGACCGGCTGTTCAACTCATCCGCCTACGAGAGCGAAGCGGTCCATGAACTGACGGAACGCACCCTGCACATGGCGATGGACGATCCGGAATATGCGCCGCTGATCAAGGAGATGTTTGCGCATGTGATCGAAGACCTGCCGCGCATCCCGCTCTACCAGCCGGCGCTGAACGTCGCCATGAACGGGGCCGGGGGCTACGAATTCTGGTTCCACCGCCAGCTCGACGTGCGCCCCCTGAACGGCGGGGAAGCCTGAGCCATGGCGGGGCGTGGACATCCGCTTCTCTGGCGCCTGGCTCAGACGATCCCGGTCATCGTCGGGGTCGTCGTGATCAGCTTCATCCTGACGCGGGCGCTGCCCGGTGACCCCGCCGTACAATTCGCGGGGCTCGCCGCCACGCCCGAATCGATTGCCCAGGTGCGCGAGGCGCTCGGTCTCGACAAACCGCTGATCCAGCAATTCCTGATCTATTGCGGGGCGCTGCTCCAGGGCGATCTCGGGCGCTCGGTGGTGACCGGCCAGCCGGTGGTGACCGATCTCGCCATGCGCCTGCCCGCCTCCCTCGAACTCACGCTCAGCGCTCTGCTTCTGGCCTGCCTTGTGGCGATCCCGCTGGGGCTGCTCGCCGCCGTACACCAGGGCAGCTGGATCGACCAGCTCTGCCGGGTCGTGGTGACGGCGGGGGTCTCACTGCCGACCTTCTTCACGGGTATCCTCCTGATCTACGTCTTCTATTACCTGCTCGGCTGGGCGCCCTCGCCGCTGGGCCGGCTCGACTTCATCTATTTCGATCCGCCCCGGGTGACGGGTTTCCATCTCATCGATACGCTGATCGACGGCGATACCGAGACCTTCTTCGGGGCCTTGCGCCAGATCGCCCTGCCGGCGATCACGCTGGCGCTTTTCACCCTCGCCCCGATCGCGCGCATGACCCGCGCCGCGATGCTGGGCGCGCTCTCCTCCGATTACATCCGCACCGCCCGCGCCGCCGGGCTGAGCCCATCGAAGGTGCTGTTCGGCTATGCCTTCCGCAATGCGCTGCTGCCGGTAGTCACGACGCTGGGCATGGTGTTCTCCTTCGTGCTCGGCGCCAATGTGCTGGTCGAGAAGGTCTTCGCCTGGCCGGGGATCGGCTCCTATGCGGTGGAGGCGCTGGTGCAATCGGATTACGCTGCGGTGCAGGGCTTCGTGCTGGCGATGGCACTGCTCTTCGTTCTGCTCAATCTCCTGATCGATCTCAGCTACGCGCTGATCGATCCGCGCATCGGATTTTCCGCGAAATGAGCAGCCCCGCATCGCCCTCCGCCGCTTCGGGACAGGTCGCGCATATTGTCTACGTGCTGCGCGAAAACCCGGTCACGGCCCTGTCCTTCGCGCTTTTCGGCTTCATCGTGCTGTCGGCGCTGATCGGCCCGTATGTGGTGCCCTATGATCCGCTGGCGACGAATTCCGCGCGCGCGCTCGAGGCGCCCTCTGCGGCGCACTGGTTCGGCACCGACCAGCTGGGGCGCGACGTGTTCTCACGGGTGATCGTGGCGACACGCCTCGATCTGACGATTTCGGTGGCCGCCGTGGCGATCTCCTTCGTGATCGGCGCCTTTCTCGGCGCCGTCGCCGGCTATTGGGGCGGCTGGATCGATGCTCTGCTCAACCGCATCCTCGATACGATCATGGCCTTCCCGCTCTTTATTCTGGCGATGGGGATCGTCGCGGCTCTGGGCAATTCGGTGGAAAACATCATCTACGCCACCGCGATCATCAATATTCCCTTCTATGCCCGGGTGGTGCGCGCGGAGGTGAATATCCGGCGCGAGGCGGGCTTTGCCCTGGCCGCACGGCTGGCCGGCAATTCCCACGCGCGCGTGCTCGCCTTCCACATCTTCCCCAACGCCCTGCCGCCGATGATGGTGCAGGTCTCGCTCAACATGGGCTGGGCCATCCTCAACGCCGCCGGCCTCTCCTTCATCGGGCTGGGCGTGCGCCCGCCGACGCCGGAATGGGGGATCATGGTGGCGGAAGGGGCGAATTTCATCGTCTCGGGACATTGGTGGATCGCGCTGTTTCCGGGTCTCTGGCTGATGCTCGCGGTCTTCACCTTCAACCTGATGGGTGACGGTCTGCGCGACATCGTCGATCCCAGACGCCGCACCTGAGGAGCCCGCCATGCTTTCGGTCAAGGATCTGATCGTCGGTTTCCGTACCCGTCGCGGCGCGGTCGAGGCGGTGCGCGGCATCTCCTTCGATCTCGGCCCCGGCGAGACGCTCGGCATTGTCGGCGAATCGGGATCGGGCAAATCGGTCACCTCCTACGCCCTGATGCGCATCCTCGATGCCGGCGGCAGCATCAACGCCGGCGAGATAAGCTGGAACGGGCAGGATCTGCGCCGGGCGCGCGAAGGAGCGATGCGGGCGGTCCGGGGTCGCGAGATCTCGATGATTTTCCAGAACCCGCGCGCGGCGCTCAACCCGATCCGCAAGATCGGAAAGCAGATCGAGGACGTGCTGCTGCAACATGGCCGGGCTGGGCGTCGTGATGTGAAGGCAAAAGCCATTGAAGCGCTCGAAGCGGTAAAGATCCGCGATGCGGCCGCGCGCTACCACGCCTATCCGTTCGAGCTCTCTGGCGGCATGTGCCAGCGCGTGGTCATCGCCATCGCGCTCGCCTGCAATCCGAAACTCCTGATCGCCGACGAACCCACGACCGGGCTCGACATCACCACCCAGAAGGCGGTGATGGATCTGGTGCGCGAGCTGATCCGCGAACGCGGCATGTCGGCGATCATCATCACCCATGATCTGGGCCTCGCGGCGCAATACAGCGATCGCCTTGCGGTGATGAAGGATGGCGAGATCGTCGAGAGTGGTGCCTCCGCGACGCTATTCGCCACAGCCGGCCACCCCTATACCCGCAAGCTGATTGACGCGACGCCACGTCCGGGTGTCGCAATCCGCGAGCTCCTGCCGGCCGAGGCGCGCAATCCCGAGCCACCACACAGTCCCGGTCGCCGCAAGCTTCTTGAAGTGGTCGGCCTCGAAAAGTCCTTCGCGGGCAAATCCGGACCGGTCCAGGCCGTGAAGGGGATCTCCTTCGATATCCGCGAAGGGCAATCGGTGGGGCTCGTGGGCGAATCGGGTTGCGGCAAGTCGACCACATCCGCCATGCTGGTGCGCCTGCTCGATCCGAGCGCCGGCGCCATCGTCTTCGACGGCAGTGACATTGCCGGCATTCCCGCCGATCGCTTCGCCCGGGATCCGCGCCGGGGGCGGATCCAGATGGTCTTCCAGGATGCCACCGACAGCCTCAACCCGCGCCACAACGCCTTCGATGCGATCGCCGAACCGTTGCGGCGACTAGGCGGCATGTCCGGCAAGCGGCTCGGGGTGCGGGTGGACGAGCTCGCCCATCTCACCGGCCTGCCGGGACATCTGCTCACGCGCTACCCGCACCAGCTCTCGGGCGGTCAGAAGGCGCGGGTGGGGATCGCGCGCGCCATCGCCCTCGATCCCGATTTCCTGATCCTGGACGAGCCCACCGCCGCTCTCGACGTCTCGATACAGGCGGTGGTGCTCAACCTGCTCGCTGATCTGCGGGCGCGGCTGAACATGACCTATCTCTTCGTCAGCCACGATCTCAACGTGGTGCGTCTGCTCTGCGACCATGTCCTTGTCATGCGCGACGGGCTGATCGTCGAGGCCGGGCCGGCGGCAAGGGTGATGCAGGATCCCGAGCACCCCTACACGCGCGCGCTGCTCGCGGCGGCGCCGAAACCGCCGGTTCTGGACCGGTCCCCCGGCGAAACCGTCAAGGCCGCAGAATGAAGGAGCGCTTCATGTCCGTCGACCGGTTCATCCCAGCGGATCATGCCCTCGACCTCGAAGACCTGCCCTGCACCCTGGCGGATCTCCACACGGCCTATGCCGGCGGGATCACGCCGCGCGCCGTGATGACCGCATTGCTGGCGCGGCTGGCGGAGATCGATGATCCGGGGATCTTCATCCATCTGGAAGAGGCGCAAACCCTTCTGGCCGAGGTTGATGCGCTCGGCGCCTTCGATCCCGCCCGTCCGCTCTGGGGCGTGCCCTTTGCCGTGAAGGACAATATCGACGTGGCCGGCATGCCGACCACCGCCGGCTGCGACGCCTTTACACGGTATCCGCAGGCGGATGCCTTCGCCGTGGCGCGGCTGCGTGAAGCCGGGGCGATCCCCATTGGAAAGACCAATCTCGACCAGTTCGCCACAGGTCTTGTCGGCACCCGCACGCCGTACCCTGTGCCGCGCAACGCCCTCGACCCGGCGATCGTGCCCGGCGGCTCTTCCTCCGGCTCCGCCGTTGTGGTGGCCCATGGGGTAGTGCCCTTTGCGCTTGGAACCGATACGGCGGGATCGGGCCGGGTGCCGGCGGCGCTCAACGGCATCGTCGGCCTCAAGCCGACCCTGGGCGCGGTCTCCGCCGGCGGTGTGGTTCCCGCCTGCCGCACCCTCGATACGATCTCGGTCTTCGCCCGCAGCGCCGAGGATGCCTATGCCGTCTGTGCCGTGATGGCGGGCTACGACGTGGCGGATGCCTATGCGCGGCCCGTGCGCATGGCGCCCCCGCCGGCACCGCTTCCCGCACCGCGCATCGCCGTTCCCGATCACGCAAGCCTGCGCTTCTTCGGTGACAGCCTGCAGGCGGAGAGTTTTTCGGCCACGCTCGAGACCCTGCGCCGGCGCGGGGCCGCGATCACGCCGATCGATTTCGGGCCGTTCCACGAGGTCGCGCAGATGCTTTATGACGGCGCCTGGGTGGCCGAGCGCTACAGCGTGATTGCGGAACTTATGGAGAGCGATCCGGATGCGATCCACCCGGTCACCCGGGAGGTGGTCGGCAAGGCGCGGGAGATGAGCGCCACGGACGCCTTTCGCGCGATCTATCGCCTCGCGGAGCTGCGGCGCCTTTGCGCGCAACTCATGGCGGGTTTCGATTATCTCGTCGTGCCAAGCATTCCGCGTTTCTACAGCTGCGCCGATCTCGCCGCCGACCCGATCGCGCCCAACAGCAATCTCGGGAGCTATACCAATTTCGTCAATCTGCTCGATCTCTGCGCGCTGACCATCCCGGTCGCGCGGCGCGAGGACGGCCGCCCGGGCAGCGTCACGCTGATCGGCCCGGCCGGCGCCGACGGGCGGCTCGCGGCGGAAGCGTCACGGCTCACGCAGGCGGTGACGGGTATCGCTGCCCCCGCGATGCCGCCGGAACCCGCCGATGACGAGATGGCAATCGCGGTCTGCGGCGCGCATATGTCGGGGCTGCCCCTGAACGGCCAGCTTCTGGAACTGGGTGGGCGCTTCCTGCGCGAATCCCGCACGGCTCACGGCTACGGCTTCCACGCCCTTGCCGGGGGCCCGCCGGCGCGTCCCGGCCTGGTGCGCCGGGAGAGCGGCGGTCATGCCATTGCGCTGGAAATCTGGGCCCTGCCGCAAACCGCAATCGGCGCGCTGCTGGCGCAGATTCCTGCCCCGCTGGGATTGGGCCGGATCGCATTGGAAGACGGCAGCTTAGTCACCGGTTTCCTGTGTGAGAGTGCCGGGCTTGCCGGCGCGCAGGATATCAGCGGCTTCGGCGGCTGGCGTGGTTACCTTGCGTCGTGCCAGGTCGGCGACGCGGCGCGGGCCTGAACAGAACGCGGTGGCGAATTTCCGCTTCGGCTTTACCATGGAATCGGGCTAGAAGCGCCCACGCGGTCCGGCCTGTGCCGGCCGTTTCCGACAGCGCGATCATCGAGGCATGCATGGCTTACTGGCTGTTCAAATCCGAACCGGATGTCTGGTCCTTCGAGATGCAGACGGAGCGTGGCGACAGGGGCGAGCATTGGGACGGGGTGCGCAATCATCTGGCCAAGAAGCAGATGATGGCCATGAAGATCGGTGATCGCGGGTTTTTCTACCATTCCAATATCGGCAAGGAGATCGTCGGCATCGTCGAGGTGATTCGCGAATTCTACCCCGATCACACCGATCCGAGCGGACGCTTCGGCATGGTCGACATCAAGGCGATCAAACCCCTGAAGCAGCCTGTGACGCTGGCGCAGATCAAGGCCGAGCCGCGCCTGTCGGAGATGGCGCTGGTCAAGCAGTCCCGCCTCTCGGTGCAGCCCGTCACGCCGGAGGAATGGGCGATCGTTCTGGAAATGGCCGGGATGGACTGACGTCCCCAGACGATCGACGGCGCTTCAGGCACGCATCTTCAGCTCCGCGCGGGTTTTGGGCTTCCCACGAATGCGCAGATCTTCCAGATCGGCACGCTCGCGCACGGCATTGCGCATGATCTGCTCCTGGCCGGGCTGATATTGCGGCGGGCAGGGCATCTTCTCGGCCTGATACCAGGCCGCCGCCTGCATGGTGAAGAACGGGTTGGTGAGATGCGGGCGCCCCAGCGCCACCAGATCGGCGCGCCCCGCCGCGAGGATGGTGTTGACCTGATCGGCATCGGTGATGTTGCCCACGCACATCGTCGCCACATGCGCCTCGTTTCGGATCTGGTCGGAGAACGGCGTCTGGAACATGCGCCCGAAGATCGGACGCGCCTCGCGCACGGTCTGGCCGGTGGAGACATCGACGAGATCGACCCCGGCTTGCGCGAAGGCCTCCGCGATTGCCACCGCATCGTCACCGGTGATGCCGCCCTCGGCCCAGTCGGTGGCGGAGATGCGCACAGACATGGGCTTGTGCGCCGGCCAGGCCTCGCGGATTGCGGTGAAGACTTCCAGTGGAAAGCGCAGGCGGTTCTCCAAGCTGCCGCCATAGGCGTCGGTTCGGGTATTGGTGAGCGGCGAGAGAAAACTCGCCAGCAGATAGCCGTGGGCGCAATGCAGTTCGAGCATGTCGAAGCCGCAGGCCTCGCCGCGCCGGGTCGCCGCGACGAATTGCGCCGTCACCTGGTCCATCTCCTCGCGGGTGATCTCGCGCGGGACCTGGCTGTCGGGAAAATACGGGATGGGGGAGGCGGAGGCGATGTCCCAGGCGCCCTCTTCGAGGGGGCGGTCCATGCCCTCCCACATCAGCTTGCTCGCGCCCTTGCGTCCGGCATGGCCGAGTTGCAGGCAGATCTTCGTATCGGAATTGGCATGGACGAAATCGACGATGCGGGTCCAGGCTTCCTGCTGCGCGTCGTTCCACAGACCGGTACAGCCCGGCGTGATCCGCGCCTGCGGCGAGACGCAGGTCATTTCGGTGAACATCAGCCCCGGCCCGCCGATGGCGCGCGAACCGTAATGCACCAGGTGCCAGTCGCCGGGCAGGCCGTCCGTGGCCGAATACATGCACATCGGGCTCATCACGACGCGGTTTCCCACCACCATCTCGCGCAGGCGAAACGGCTGGAACATCGGTACTTGCGGATCCTGCGTGTCGACATCGAAGCCGGCTTCGCGCACCTGCTGCGCGAAATGCCGGTCGATCGACGCGACAAATCCCGGCGCGCGCAGGCGCAGATTGTCATAGGTAATCGCCTTGGCGCGGGTCATCACGCCGAAGGCGAATTGCACGGGATGGAAATTCCAGAACCGCGCCACATGCTCGAACCAGACCAGCGACACATCCGCCGCGTGCTGGGTCTTCTCGGTCTCCTCGCGGCGCGTCGATTCGAAGCGATCGAGCGCGCCGGCCACGCTGCCATCCTTGCGGAAACATTCGTAGAGATGGATCGCGTCCTCCATGGCCAGCTTGGTGCCCGAGCCGATGGAGAAATGCGCGCTCGCCTTGGCATCGCCGAGCAGGACCATGTTGTCCTTGACCCAGCGCGCATTGCGGATCATCGGGAAATTGCGCCAGATCGAACGGTTGGTGATGACCGGGTGCCCGTCAAGCGCGTCGGCGAAGATCTCCTCCATCAGCTTCGCCGATTGCGCCTCGTCCATCGCGTCGAGGCCCGCGTGCGCGAAGGTCTGGGCATCGGTCTCGAAAACCCAGGTGGAGCGCCCCGCTTCGTATTGATAGGCATGAGCGATGAAGGGGCCCCATTGCGTCTCGCGGAAGATGAAGGTGAAGGCGTCGAGCGGCTTCGTCGAGCCCATCCAGGTGAACTTGTTGGGCCGCAGATCGACCTGCGTGCCGAAATGATCCTCGTGACGCGCCCGAAACCGGCTGTTGATGCCGTCGGCGATCACGACGAGATCGGCATCGAGCGCGCGCTCGTCGTCGATCTCACTCTCGAAGACGAGTGCGATGCCCAGTTCCCGGGCGCGCTCCTGCAGGATCAGCAGCAGCGTGCGCCGCGAGCAGCCGCAGAAGCCGTTGCCGCCGATGCGGAAGCTCTCGCCCTTGAAATGGATGGCGATGTCATCCCAATAGGCGAATTCCCGGGTGATGCGCTCGTAGCTCGGTTTGTCGTAGGCCTCGAAATTGTCGAGCGTCGCATCGGAGAAGACCACGCCGAAGCCGAATGTATCATCCGGGCGGTTGCGCTCGTGCACGGTAATCTCGTGAGCGGGATCCTGCTTCTTCATCAGGATCGCGAAATACAGGCCCGCCGGCCCGCCACCGATGACGGCGATCTTCATGATGCTATCCCCTCGTCGCGCGCCCGTTTCCCGACTTCTGCGATCACAATATAGTTTAAGCTTAAAACAATTTTGCGCGCAAGTAGATGCCGCAATTGGGCGCAGCAAGTGGGTCGTAGATGGGAATGCCGCGCCGACGGCATTGTGCGCAGAACAGGGAACCCTGGTACACGCCCTGGGTTGGCCCGGCTCAACAGATATGAAGAGACCAGGCCATGCTGCATGGTGGATTATTGTGGCTTCCCGATATTGAGGATTCTCGGCATCCCCCTGCCGATCGTGATCCTGCTGCTACTCTTCGGGATCATCTGAAGCGAACGAACAGGGGAGGCGATAACGGGCGGCTCATGCCGCCCGCTGCTTGTCTCAGGTGCCACAGAAAGTCGTCGTCACACGCTCATGCGCCTGCGGCGGCGTCTGATAGGCCGCATGTTGCGGCTTTTCCGCAAAGGGTTCGGCGAGAACCCGCATCAGTTCATCGAATTTGCCGAAATCATCGCGCATGACGGCAGCGTCGATCATGGCCTCGACACGGTGATTGCGCGGGATAACGTAGGGGTTGACCGCGCGCATGGCTTTCGCGATCTCGCCCGGCGGGCGCGCCTCCTGCGCAAGACGTGCGCGCCAGCGCTGCAGCCAGGCCCGGATCGCATCACCCTGCGCGAACAGATCGCGGATCGTCTCATCGGCCCCGTCGTCAAAGACGGCGTCAGTGAGCCCCCGGAACGTCAGGGTGAAATCGGCGCCGCCCTGATACATCGCCTCGAGCAGATCCTCGATCAGCGCGTCGTCACCCTCGGCCTCCCGTTCGAGCCCGATCTTCGCCCGCATATGCGCGCGCCAGTGTTCGCGGTAGCGCTCGGGAAATGTGCCGAGGATCTCGCCGAGCCGGGCGATGCCGCGCTCGGTATCCGCATCCACGTGCGGCAGCAGCGCTTCGGCAAGGCGCGCCAGATTCCACGGCGCGATGCGCGGCTGGTTGACATAGGCGTAGCGCCCGTATTCATCGACGAAGCTGAATTTCGTCGCTGGATCATAGGCATCCATGAAGGCGCAGGGGCCGTAATCGATGGTCTCGCCCGAGATCGCCATATTGTCCGTATTCATCACGCCATGGATGAAGCCGAGGCTCATCCAGTGCGCGACGAGCGCGGCCTGGCGCTCCAGCACCTCCTGATAGAAGCGGATATACCGGTCCGGCTGGCCAGCGTGCTGCGGGCAATGGCGGGCGATGGCGTGATCGGCGAGGAGCGCCACGGCCTCGTGATCGCCCTGCGCGGCGAAATACTGGAACGTGCCCACGCGAATATGGCTCGATGCGACGCGGCTGACGATGCCGCCGGGCAGAAACGCGTCACGCACGACCTGCTCGCCGGTGGTGACTGCGGCCAGTGCCCGTGTCGTCGGGACACCGAGTGCATGCATCGCCTCGCTGACGACATATTCCCGCAGGACCGGCCCGAGCGCCGCGCGCCCGTCACCGCGCCGGGAAAAGGGCGTGCGGCCCGAACCCTTCAGCTGGATGTCGCGGCGGCGACCGTCACGATCAATCACTTCGCCGAGCAGAATGGCGCGGCCATCGCCCAGCTGCGGCGTATAATGGCCGAATTGATGGCCGGCATAGGCCATGGCCAGCGGGTCCGCACCCTGAGGCAGACGGTTCCCGGCGAAAATCTCCGCGCCCTGGGGCGAGTCGAGCGCCTGCGCATCAAGGCCGAGCTCCTCGGCCAGGGCGTGATTGAGGCGGATCAGGCGGGGCGTTTCGACGGGTGCCGGCGGCAGCTTCGCGTGGAACCGCTCGGGCAGGCGGGCATAGCTGTTGTCGAAGACGAAACCGCCGATCGCGGTATCGTTTGCGAGTGCCCCGGTATCCTGCGTCGGGAATTCAGGTGAGGTCGAGGGCATGCGCCTTCAGCTCCTGCAGATCGATGATGTCGAGGGCGCGCTCATGCGTCGCGGCGAGCGAGACCGGCGGGGCGACGCCGGCTTCCAGCGCCTCGCGCCAGCGAACGGCGCACAGGCACCAGCGATCCCCCGGTTGCAGCCCCGGAAAACCGAATTCCGGGCGCGACGTCATCAGGTCGTTGCCGCGGGCACGCGAATAGTCGAGGAATTCCCGGGTCACCTGGGCGCAGACCACGTGGCGCCCGACATCCTCCGGACCCGTTTCGCAGCAGCCGTCGCGGAAAAATCCCGTCATCGGGGCGATCGAGCAGGTCGCGAGCGGCTCGCCGAAGACGTTACGGCTCTCCGCTGAAGCGGATGGCCCGTCGGTCGATGGGGCATTCTCGCCCTGTTGACGCTTCATGATGAACCTGTTGGGTTGTCAGCGTTGATCTACGGCACATTCGCTGGAACAATGCTATTGAGGGGCGCCACAAACCTCACCTCGCGATTGCACCGCGCGAATCCGGCGTCCGGCAAAGCCGTAACATCTGAAACATTGGGGCGTTGCAGGCGCTTGTCAATATGATAGCGAAACGATACATTGACACGATGAAACGCAACCCTCCAGTGATGCTCGCGTCCGATGTGCCGGAACCGGCACCGATGGCCAGCGGGCCCGATGCCGAGCTCGCAGCGGATCTGATCGTTCATCTGGCGCGGATTGCCCGGTCCGGAGAGGATCCGGGGGAGGCGAAGGGTCGCAATTCCGTGCAGCGTCTGAGCGCGGCGCAATGGGCGGCATTGCGTTACATGGCGCGCGCCAATCCCTTCTCACGCACACCCTCGGCCTTTGCCCGCTATCACGGCACGACACGCGGCACCGCCTCGCAGACGATCAAATCACTGGTCGCAGCCGGATTGCTGACCCGCGCGCGCGATGATCGCGACCGTCGCAGCGTGCGCTTCGCGCTGACGACGTCCGGTGAGGCCTGTCTGGCCGAGGATGGCGCCTGCGCCCTTGCACAGGCCGTCGCCGATCTGCCCGCTGACCAGCGTGAGAACCTGATCGCGACCATGCGCCGGCTCGCCGGCGAGATCGCCGTCAGCCACGGCGCGCCCTGTTTCGGCTGCTGCCAGGATTGCCGCCATCTGCAAGAGCGCGATACCCGCGCAGGGTATTGCGCCCAGGTCGACGCACCGCTCAGTCTGGATGACATGCATCTGCTCTGCGCCGATTTCGAGGCGGCGGGGGAACGCGGCTGATGCCCGCCGGCCTCACGGGCGCGGCCAGGCCCGATCACGGAATTCCTGCAATTCGAAGCGATAATTCTCGATCCCGCCGAAGAAGGTTGCATAGACGTTGAACTTTTCCGACAGGCGCGGCGGCCCGTCGAAAACCACACCGCGCTCTGAGAGGAATACATGCGCAGCATCGACGTCGTTGACCACGAAGGTGCAGGTCACGCCGGGATTCTCCGGCGGCTCGCGATTGGTGCAAACGCCCAGGAATGATGTCGGCGAGACGCGGTAGATATGGCAGATGCCGAACTGGTCCAGCACCAGATCGAGCCCCAGCGTCTCTGACAGAAACCGGCTCGCAGCCGGAAGGTCTCGTGTATAGATGAAGGTGACCTGCTGGTCGATCAGGAAGTCGGAAAGCGTATCGGGCATCTGACGGGCTCGCGTTCTGCAATGGGCCGGGATCTGCAGCATGCCACGATCGTGCCGTTAGGGCGTGCCTCAATTCGCGGCGATACCGAGTTTCTCGGCGAGATCGTGGAAATCATTCGCGATGATATCGTAATCACCACGTGCCTGCGCATCCTCGTGGCCGGGATCGCCGTATTCCTGCGCACGCAGGACGAAGGCCGTGCGCATGCCCGCCGCGGCGGCGGCGGCGAGATCGGAATTGTGGGCGGCGACCAGCATGGTCTCGCCGGGAGCGAGGGCGAGCGCTTCGCAACTGCGCAGATAGGCCTCGGGCTGCGGCTTGTAGGCGCGCGCAACCTCCGCGCCGAGGATCGCATCCCAGGGCAGACCGCCATGGCGGGCCATGTTCACCATCAGCGCGATATTGCCGTTGGAAAGCGTGGCGATGATGCTCGCGCGTTTGAGCCGCGCGAGCCCGGAGGGCGCGTCGGGCCAGGGATCGAGCCGGTGCCAGGCGCGGTTGAGATGGTCGATCTCGGCCTCGGCGAGACCGGTTACGCCAAAGGCTTCCAGCGTCTCGACGAGATTTTCCCGATGCAGCACGTCGAGGCGCACGAAGCCGCGCGCACCGGATCTGACCCGCTCCATGGCCGGCTGGTAGCGCGCTCGCCAGTCCCGGGCGAAGGCATCCCAGTCGAGGGTGTAGCCTCTGGTCGCGAGTAACATTTTCGCCTCGCGCGCGATCGAACCGCGCCAGTCGACCACGGTGCCGAACACGTCGAAGAGCAGGGCTGCGGGCATTTTCTTCATCGTCTCCCCCTCAGGTCTTTTCACGTTCCCGGCGCACGATCGCGACCGGCTCGGCCTGCGTCGCGGCCTCCTCGGCCTTCGCTGCGCGGCGCGCGAGCACGGATTCGCGATGCGAGATGAAGGTCGCGGCTCCTACAACGATGCCGCCCCCCAGGATGACGAAGGGGTCGAGCGGTTCTGCGAAGAGGACGATGCCCATCAGCGTCGCCCAGACCAGTTGCAGGAACTGCACCGGCTGTGTCACCGTGATCGGAGCGTTCTGGAAGGCCTTTGTCATGGTCCAGTGCCCGGCCGTTGCGAAGGCCGCGACGAGGCTCAGCCATGCGACCTGCTCGAAGCTCGGGACAACCCATTGCACTGCGGCCACGGGGGCCAATGCGATGGTGCAGAAGACCGAGAGCAGCCCCACGATCACCGCTGTATCCTCGGTTCCGCTCAGGCGTTTCGCGATCAGGAAGGATGTGGCGAAGAAGGGGCCGGCGGCCACCTGCGCCATCTGGCCGATCGAGACCTCCTGAAAACCCGGTCGCAGTATGATCAATGCGCCCGCGATTCCGGCGCAGACCGCGAAGACCCGGCGCATGTGTAGCGCCTCACCGAGAAACAGGGCCGCACCGATGGTGATGAAGATCGGCGCCACATAGCCCAGAGCCGTCACTTCGGCCATCGGGATGCGCGCCATTGCGTAGAACCACAGGATCACCCCGACCCCATGGACCGCGCCGCGCAGGAGATGAAGATGCAGGATTCGGCCCGAGGGGCGACGTGTCAGCAGTGCGCCCATGAAGGGCAGCATCATCAGCGCGCCGGCTGCATAGCGGATAAAGGCGCCCTGGGCAGCGGGCAGATCCGCGCCGATATGGCGCACGATGGCGGTGACGCTGGCGAGCAGCAGGGTCGTCAGGAGCATCCAGCCGACACCGATGAGCGTATTCTGCGCCCGCACCCGCCCAAGCCTCCCGGTTCATGCCGCGCAAGCGCCGCGCCGCACGATGAGTATCACTCACCCGCATGGATTGCGGTGCAAGAAATTCCGCGCTCTCGCCTGCGTGATCACGCCCGTATAATCGTGGCAAGCGCGCTCAACCGCGCCAGAAGCGCGGCATGAACAGGATCAGCACGGTGAACAGTTCGAGCCGACCGAGCAGCATGGCGAAGGCCAGTGTCCATTTCACCGCGTCGGGCAGGGTGGCGTAATTGCCCGCCGGTCCGATGATCGGGCCGAGGCCGGGACCGACATTCGACAGCGCGCTCACCGCCGCCGAGGCCGAGGTGAGGAAATCGAGATCGAAGGCCATCAGGGTGATGGTGATGGCGCCGTAGCAGATGAAGAAGAGCGAAAAGAAGACCACCACGGAATGGATCACGTCGTCGGGCAGTTCTCGCCCGGCATAGGTGCGCGGGAAAATGCCGCGTGGAAACAGAAGATGCCGGAAATAGCTCTGCAGGAGCTTGGCCATCACCTCGTAGCGGAAGATCTTCACGCCCCCGGTGGTCGAGCCGGTACAGCCACCGACGAACATCAGCCCGAAGAAGATGCCGATCGCCACATTGCCCCATCCACCGTAATCGGCGGAGGCGAATCCCGTCGTGGTCACCACGGAGACGACGTTGAGGGACGCAAGCCGCAAGGCATCGAGAAACGCGAAACGCCCGGAAACACTCAGCCACAATGTCATGATGAGCACGATCACCAGCAGGAAGACGAGCAGCACCCGCACCTGGCTGTTGCGCAAGGTATCCGTCTCGCCTTGGAACAGGCGGACATAGAGCACGAACGGGATGGCGCCGGCGATCATGAAGAAGACCGCGATCCAGTGGATCGCGGGATTGGTGAAATGGCCCAGCGATGCATCATGCGTGGAAAAGCCGGCTGTCGAGATCGTCGTCAGTGCATGCGCCACGGCGTCGAAACCGCTCATCCCGGCAAGCCAGTAGGCGGCGATGCAGGCAATGGTGAAGCCGACATAGATGGTGGTGATGGCGGCAGCCACTTCCCGCACGCGCGGCAGCACCTTTTCCGAGCGATCGGAGGATTCGGTGCGAAACAGCTGCATGCCACCGACACCCAGCGCCGGCAGGATGGCAATGGCGGTGGCGATGATGCCGATTCCGCCCAGCCATTGCAGGATCGCGCGCCAGATCAGCACGCCCGGCGGAGCCTCCTGCAGGCCGACGATCACCGTCGCCCCCGTTGTGGTCAGCCCCGACATCGCCTCGAAGAAGGCGTTGGCGTAGCTCTCGCGCATCTGCTCGAAATCGGAGATGTAGAGCGGCAGGGCGGCGAAGAGCACCACCGAGAGCCAGGCCATCGGCGTGAGCAGGAAGGCCTGCCGCAGGGTCAGGCCGCTATCCAGCTGCACCTGCGCGAAATACAGAAGCAGCATGCCCACTGCGAAGGTAATCGCGCTGGAGATCGCGAAGGCCTTCCAGTCCTCGTTATGGGCATAGAGATCGACACCTACCGGAATCAGCATGGCGATGGCGAGCACGGTGAGCATGCCCCCGATCAGATACAGGATCGGTCGCAGATAGGGCGGCGCCCAGTTGTCGAGGGAGAGGCGCCAGCCGATTCGCCGTTCAGCTTCGGTCACGCCTGTCCCCCGCCAGAAAAGCCTCCGCCTTGCGCAGGGCCTTGTAGGTCACCATGGCGATGACGCTGTCGCCGGGCTTGATATGGGTCTCGGCGGTGGGAATCAGCACACCGCTGTCATGCACGACCGCGCCGATCAGGAAGCCCTCGGGCAGGCCGATATCCTTGAGCGGGCCGGATGTGAGCTTCGAGCCCTCCTGCGCGCGCGCCTCGATCACCTCGCCGAATTCCTCGCGCAGGGTGTAGAGCGCCGTCACCGAGCGGTGACGGACATGGCGCAGGATGGTCGAGATGGTGATTGCGTTGGGGCTCACCACCGCGTCGATGCCGAGCGAGGGCATGATCGGTTCGTAGCTCGATTTGTTCACCAGCGTGATCGCGCGCTTGCAGCCCATGCGCTTGGCGAGCACCGAGGAGAAGATGTTGGTCTCGTCGTCATTCGTCACCGCGACCACCGTCTCTGCCGAGCCGATATTGGCCTCGTCGAGCACCTCGGTATCGAGGGCATCGCCAAGCAGCACCACGGCCTTCTCGCCGAGCTCGCGGGAGATGTATTCGGCCCGTTCGCGGGAATGCTCGATGATCTTGAGGCGGACATAGGGCGCATCGCGCGCGAGCATGTTGGCGAGGTTGAGCCCGACATTGCCGCCGCCGATGATGACCACGCGCCGCGCCACCCGCTCCCGGTGACCGAAGGCGCTCATCACCCGGTCGACCCGCGAAGGCTCGGTCACGACATAAACGTCGTCACCGAGTTCGATCACGTCGTCGCCATTGGGCACGAAGGCCTCGCCGTTTCGGATGACGGCGACGACGATCATGTGCGGATCGGGCATGATTGTGGGCACGTCCCGGATCGCCTTGCCGATGAAGGCGCAATCATGCGTGTCGGCGTGAATGCCGATGAGCTGCACCTTGCCGTCGGCGAGCGGCATCGTGTCGAAGGCGCCCGGCGTGCGCAGACGCCGGGCGATCCCGTTGGCCACCTCGACTTCCGGCGAGATCACCACGTCGATGGGAAGCTGGTCGGCGGCGTAGAGGGCGCGCGAGAGCGGATCGAGATAGCCGTGATGGCGCACACGCGCGATGCGGCGCGGCACCCGGAACAGCGTATAGGCCACCTGCGAGGCGACCATGTTGACCTCGTCCGATCGGGTCACCGCGATCAGCATGTCGGCATCGCGCGCGCCGGCCTTCTCCAGTACTTCCGGATGGGAGGCGTGGCCGACCATGCCGCGCACGTCGTAGGATTCGTCGACACGGCGCGCCTGTGCCGCGTCGAGATCAACGACCGTGACGTCCATCCCCTCGACGGCGAGATGGCGCGCAATGGTCGAGCCGACCTGACCGGCACCGCAGACGATGATTCTCATGAGAAGCGTAACTTCATGACGGAAAACGGCCCCCTGCCGGTTCCGATGCGACACTCTTACGGCGCACCCTTCGTAGCGTGCCCCCTTGAGGCGGGACACGTTTTCGCGGGCGCGCCGACCCTCTGCCACCGGCATTCCGTGTCGACGATACACGCACGAGCCGCCCCCGGTCGAGACCGGGTCGCCTCCTTTACGCCCTTTTTCGCAGATGCACAACGCCCCGCATTCAGGGTGGGGATGGGGTGGGGAGGCGATGTCGAAGCGTTCGCACGGGCCCGGATGCGAACCAGTGCCCTGCCGGCACGTCGTTTTCCAGGTGGTGGATTAACCCGACCATTGCGCATGCTTTCGTCTTGCTTGCGCCCTGTGGCCGGATTAGGTTCGCTGCGCTGATCAAAAAAGCGCCCGGGCGCTGGTTTTCGGAGGAGAATATGGGTTTTCTGTCGGACGCGCTGTCGCGCATCAAGCCTTCCGCCACCATCGTCATCACGCAGAAGGCGCGTGAGCTGAAGGCGGAGGGGGTCGATGTCATCAGCCTCTCCGTCGGCGAGCCCGATTTCGATACGCCCGAAAATGTCAAGGAAGCCGCGATCGCGGCGATCCGGCGCGGCGAGACGAAATACACGCCCGTCTCCGGCATCGTGCCCCTGCGCGAGGCGATCGCGAAGAAGTTCAAGCGCGAGAACGATCTCGACTACAAGCCCTCGCAGACCATCGTCGGCACGGGCGGCAAGCAGGTGATCTACAACGCGCTGCTCGCCACGCTCAATCCCGGCGACGAGGTGATCATCCCGCG
>Ga0102934_1000347_pt1 | contig 29937 bp, 27 predicted proteins | sample SalPonR2_A_D1_MG_FD_78175 | JGI IMG/M metagenome (GOLD analysis project Ga0102934, IMG submission 78175) | Salt pond soil microbial communities from South San Francisco under conditions of wetland restoration - Salt Pond MetaG R2_A_D1_MG | ecosystem: Environmental > Aquatic > Marine > Intertidal... | reverse complement strand
GGAGCAAGGTTAAGGGCGAAACCTGAAACCGGAAACCTGAAACCGTAAACCGGAAACCGGAAACCGGAAACCGGAAACCGCAAACCGCAAACCGCAAACCGCAAACCGCAAACCGTAAACCGTAAACCGCAAACCGTAAACCGCAAACCGCCTGTCAGGTCTTGTCTTTCCAGCTTCGGATTACGCCGAATATTTCGTGGGGCTTGCTGCCGCAGCCGGGTTTTCTGCGCTGGGCCGCGGCGATGACCTCGGGCTGGCGGGTTCGCATGAAGGGGTTGAAGTCGAGTTCATCGGAAATAGTCGAGGGCAGGGTGATCCGGCTCTGTCGGCGCATTCTGACGACCTGTTCAAGGCGCTCGTTGAGCTGCGGGTTGTCCGGTTCGACCTGCAGTGCAAAGCGGCAGTTGTCCAGGGTGTATTCGTGGGCGCAGAACACGCGGGTGTGGCCGGGCAGGGCGGCCAGCTTGTCGAGGGAGGCCTGCATCTGTTCGGCATCACCCTCGAACATTCGCCCGCAGCCGGCCGAAAACAGGGTGTCGCCGCAGAGCACGAAATCGGATCCGACGTAGGCCAGGTGGATGCTGGTGTGGCCCGGCACGCTCAGGATCTCCATATCCAGCGCGGGATGTTCGAGCTGAAGGCGGTCGCCCTCGCCCAGTGGATGATCCACCTGCGGAATCCGCATGTCATCCGGCCCGTAGACTGGAACTCGATGCGCTTTCAGAATGTCGTCGATTCCGTCGGTATGGTCCCAGTGGTGATGGGTGATCAGCAGGCCAGTCAGCGTCAGTGATCGGTCCATCAGCCACTGCAGCGGTGCGCCGGCGCGGCCCGGGTCGACCAGAACGGCATTCTGACCATCGTGCAGGCCCCAGACGTAATTGGTCTCCAGGATCGGAATCGCCTCGATGAATATCGGCTCGGGTGTTGTCTGATCTCGCATCGTCTCTGGTATTCTCTGCGGCTGAACTCAGACCCGATTCTAACGGACCCCATCTCAAGACCGATGTCGCTTGCCGGATTCGCCCAACTGCAGACGTTCGAAAACCGACTGGTCGCGCCGCTGGTCGACGAGATCAATCCGGACTGGGTGCTCGAATTGTCGCCAATGGCTTCGTCCTCGCCTGCGCTCGACGCGAAGCGTGAACGTCTGCTTGTCGACCAATCCGGAGTCAGCTGGCCGTTCTCGGCACAGGTCGACGCGCTGCCTCTGGACTCCGAATCGGTTCCGCTGGTATTGCTCCGTCATCTATGGCAGCCCGGCGTCACGATCAATCCCCTGACGGATATTTCGAGAGTGCTCAAGCCGGGCGGAACCCTGATTTCGGTGACGGCCAATCCCTGGCACCGCAAGGCCTGGCAGGTGCTTGGACGGCAGGCCCTGTGGCTTCCGAGCTGGCCACGCTGGCAGATTCTGCATGCGCAGGGGACGCTCGAGATCTGTACCAGGCGCTCCATCGAGTGGAAAGCCATGGTGCCGGGGCTTTCTCCGGTGCTGATCCTGGTCGCGCGGAAGCCACGTCGACCGGCGCAGGTCAAGCACGTCAAGTTCGGCCAGCCCGTTTTTCATGGAGCAGGTGCCGCGGTATCACAGTGCCGCGCGGCATGAGTTCGGGCGAAGCGATCAGAATCTGGACCGATGGCGCCTGCCTGGGCAATCCCGGTCCCGGCGGCTGGGGTGCGCTGCTGCGCTGGAATGGCCACGAAAAGGAGCTGTCAGGCGGCGAGGCCAACACCACCAACAACCGGATGGAGCTGATGGCGGCCATCCAGGCCCTGGACGCGCTGAAACGTCCGAGCGTGGTCGAGTTGACGACCGATTCCCAGTACGTCCGCAAGGGCATGCTCGAGTGGATGGGCAACTGGAAAAAGAACGGCTGGCGCACCGCATCGAAGAAGCCGGTCAAGAACGACGACCTGTGGAAGCGCCTCGACGCAGCCGTCGCCCGCCACCAGGTGCAATGGCACTGGGTCAAGGGCCACAGCGGCCACCCCGAAAACGAACGCGCCGACGAACTGGCGAGCGGGGCGGCTCGGCGATCTATCTGAAAGGCTCTTCTGTCAGCGCGGTTGCATGCGCATTGGCGTGCGCATAAAATAACGCCTAACTGACAGGCAGACGATGCTGATGACTGAACTCTACGATACTTCCGCGCCAAAAAAGGCGACCAATCTATCGGTTAACGCCGATCTTTTGAGCAAATCCCGGGCAATGAACATCAATCTCTCGGCGGCACTGGAGCGGACGCTGTCCGAAGAATTGAGGAAACAGGCTGCCGCGCGCTGGGTAGAGGAGCATCGTGAGGTCATCGATTGCTACAATCGCGGGGTCGATGAGCACGGCAGTTTCGGTGATGAGTTCCGCAGTTTCTGATGGCGCAGTTCGATGTCTTCGCGAATCCCAGCGCGAGCAGTCAGGAACGCTTTCCCTTTCTGGTGGATATCCAGAATGATCTGCTGCGCGGCCTTTCGACGCGGATCGTGGTTCCCCTCGCGCATCCCTCGGTCCTGGGCGACAAGCTATTGCGTGGCTTGACGCCCGAGATCAGATTCAATGGTCAGGGTCTGATCCTGATGACGCCGGAATTGTCGTCGATCCACAAGCGCCATCTGGGCGATCTCAAGGGATCGCTTGTTGATTACCGGGCGCAGATCATCGCTGCCATGGATTTTGCTTTGACCGGCATCTGATGGCCCGGGGTAGTGCGGGCTGGGTTCAATCCTTCAAGGGAATTACAACTTTCAATGCGTCAAGTCATTCTCGATACCGAAACCACCGGCATAGAACATCGCGAGGGCCATCGCATCATCGAGATCGGCTGCGTCGAGATGATCGAACGGCGATTGACCGGCCGCAATTACCACGTCTACATCAACCCTGACCGGGCGGTCGATGCCGGGGCGCTGGAAGTCCACGGCATCACCGACGAGTTCCTGTCCGACAAGCCGAGATTCGCTGCGGTTGCGACCGATTTCATCGACTTCGTTCGGGGCTCGGAAATCATCATCCACAATGCGCCGTTCGATGTCGGGTTTCTCAACGCCGAGCTCGCCCGACTGGAAGGCGATCTGAACCTGGAGCTGGAATCGATCGCCGGAGTGCTGGATACACTGGCCCTGGCGCGCGAGCTGCACCCCGGCCAGCGGGTCAATCTCGACGCGCTGTGTAAACGCTACGACGTCGATCATTCCAATCGCGACCTGCATGGCGCTCTGCTGGACGCCGAGCTCCTGGCGGAGGTCTATCTGGCGATGACCGGTGGCCAGGTCGATCTGGCCCTGGATATGAGCGGCGATCGCAGCAGTGGCGATGGCCCCGAGGTGGTGACCGGCCTCGATCTCAGCCGCCTGGTGGCGGTCAAGGCCAGCGCCGAGGAAAAAGCCGCCCACGAAAAGCGCCTGGATGCCATCGAAGCCCAGTCCGGAAGCTGTCTATGGCGGACGCTGGAGGTGTAAAAGGAAGGCGCAAGGTTCAAGGACCGAGGATCAAGGCACAAGGCGCAAGGCGGAAACCTGAAACCGTAACCCGTAACCCGTAACCCGTAACCCGTAACCCGTAACCCGTAACCCGTAACCCTAATTCTCCGCCAGCAGCGGATGCTCCCGCCCCTCCATCCAGAGCAGAATGTCGTAGAAGGTCCGGATGTTTTCAACATAGTTGACGGGTTCGTAGCCGCGAGCGTAGCCGAAGCGGGTCTGGCTGTACCAGCGCTCCTGGGTCAGCAGGGGCAGGTGGTCTCGTACGTCCAGCCAGCGATCCGGGTTGCCACCCAGCCGTTCGGTCAGGACGCGCGCGTCTTCCAGATGGCCGTAGCCGACGTTGTAGGCGGCCAGGGCCAGCCAGGTCCGGTCGGGCTCCTGAATGCGGGCGGGCAGCCGGTCGAGCATGCGCAGGATATAGCGTGCACCGCCGTCGATGCTTTGCTGCGGGTCCTCGCGGTCGTCGACGCCGAGCGAGCGAGCGGTGCGCTGGGTCAACATCATGATGCCGCGCACACCGGTGGGCGAGATCGCGTCCGGATTCCAGTGTGATTCCTGATAGCCAACGGCGGCAAGCAGGCGCCAGTCCAGACCGGTTTCGACCGAGGCCTGCTCGAAGTAGGGGCGCAGTTCGGGGAGTCGCTCGCGCAGCTGGCGCTGGAAATTGAAGGTCCCGACCGGCTCGTAGTTCTCGATATGGTCGTAGTGGCGGGCCTTCAGGTCGGCCAGGATTCCCTGCTGCTCGGCCCTGACGAAGAACTCTCGCATCTGCTGGACCAGAGTATCGTCATCGGTTCGGAGGCTTGCCCAGGCCAGCTCCTGTGGACTCTGGATTTCGAAGCCGGGGCGTATTTCAGGAAAGAATCGACGGTTCAGCTTGAGAATGTTCGAGTCGACGATCGTGTAGTCCAGCTCCTCGTTGCTGATCTGTTCGAACAGATCCTCGATGCTGACCCCCTCGGGGGACTCCCAGCTCAGGCTCGGCTCGGCGGCACGCAGAATCGGTTCATAGCTGGTGCCGTCCAGAATCGCCAGCCGGCCGTTACTGAGGTCGTCGAAGCTGCTCGGCCTGGCGCTGCCGCCCCGATAGACCACAATCGGCGCAACCGAGTCGTAGCTCGGCCCGAATCGGAGTTTCATCTGTCGACCGACCGCCCGCGACAGGTTGGCGGCGATGAAATCCCCCTGTCTGACCTCCAGCGCATCGATCAGGGCGCCCAGATCGGGCAGGGTGACCACCTCCAGTGGAACGCCGACATAAGCGGCGAAGCGCGTGGCCAGATCGTACTCGAAGCCCGTTTCGCCCTGCGCGCCCTGGTAATAGGTCGAAGCGCCGTTGACGGTCAGCATGATCAGGCTGCCGCGGGCCTCGATGCGCTCGAGGTGGGTCAGACCGCTGTCACCTGAGGTCGCGACCAGGATCGACAGCGCCAGCATCGTAAGAAGCCGCCAGCCGGGCAGACGGAGCCTGCGCGGTCGGCCTGCGGTTGCCGGGTCGAGACGGTCGAGCGGCCAGTTCATTGGTCGTTAATTCTCGCTCTGATCATGCTGGACTGGGTTCAGGATCGCCGAATACAAGACACCGTTATAGCGGATTTGGTTTCGATTCTCACGTCGTGGGCTCTGGTAAACTACCGGCCCTCTTCCGGCAAGCCGATTCCGCTCAATGACGTCAGAAACCGCCCCGATCCGCACGCGTTTTGCTCCATCCCCGACCGGGTTTCTGCATATCGGAGGCGCGCGCACGGCTCTGTTCTGCTACCTGGCTGCGCGAGCGACCCAGGGCCAGTTCATCCTGCGCATCGAGGATACCGATCGGGAACGCTCCACGCAGCAGTCGGTGCAGGCCATCCTTGAGGGAATGGAATGGCTGGGGCTGGATCATGACGAAGGGCCGTTCTATCAGAGTGAGCGCTTTGCCGACTACCAGGAAAAAGCCGATAGTCTGCTCAATGAAGGCAAGGCCTATCGCTGCTACTGCTCGCGCGAGCGGCTGGATGGCCTGCGAGAAGCGGCCATGGCGGCGGGCGAGAAGCCGCGCTATGACGGGCATTGTCGTGACCTCGAGTCAGCACCGGAGGGCATCGAGCCGGTCATCCGATTCCGCAATCCCGACCTGGGCAGTGTGGTTTTCGAGGATCGCGTGCGCGGTCGAATCGAGGTCGAGAATTCCGAGCTCGATGATCTGGTCATCCTGCGGACAGACGGCTCGCCCACCTATAATTTTGCCGTGGTGATCGATGACCTGGACATGGCGATCAATCTGGTGATTCGCGGCGATGACCATATCAATAACACGCCCCGACAGATCAACATCTACCATGCGCTGGGTGCCGAGCCCCCGCAATTCGGGCATGTGCCGATGATCCTCGGCGGAGACGGTGCCCGCTTGTCGAAACGCCATGGTGCGGTCAGCGTGATGGCGTGGCGCGAGGCGGGTTATCTGCCCGATGCCCTGATCAACTATCTGGCCCGCCTGGGCTGGTCGCATGGTGACCAGGAAGTCTTTTCTCGAGAGCAGCTGATCGAACGCTTTCGGATCGACGACGTCAACCGCAAGCCCTCACGTTTCGACACCGAGAAACTGAACTGGCTCAACCAGCATTATCTTCGCGAGGGGTCCGAGGAACAGGTGCAGGCCGAGGTGATCTGGCACTTCGACCGTGCCGGTCTATCGCTGGAATCAGGGCCGGCGCTGTCGGATCTGCTGTCGGTGCAGGCCGAGCGGGTGGAAACCCTGGTCGAGTTGGTCGAGCAATCGCGGCCGTTCTTCAGCGATTTCGAGGATTTCGATGCTAAGGCTGCGAAGAAGCACCTGCGACCCGTCGCCGCCGAGCCGCTGGTGGCACTCAAAGGGCGTCTGGAAACGCTGGAGGACTGGAGCCCGGATACGCTGCAGAACACCGTTCAGGCGACCGCCGATGCCCTCGAGATTGGTTTCGGCAAGATCGGCATGCCGCTGCGCGTCGCCCTGATGGGGCACGGTCAGTCGCCGGGAATCAATCACACGCTGTGGCTGGTCGGGCGTGAGCGATCGCTGGCCCGGATCGACAAGGCGCTTGCCTTCATTTCCCAGCGCGCGGCTTGAACGACCGCTCGGGCCTGACCCGGCTCCTCAGGAAGTAGCGGCCGCGCGGAAATGCCGTTGTCCGCGGTTGGCGAGCCAGACCAGCGACAGCATCACCGGAACCTCGACCAGCAGCCGGGCTCTCCCAGGATACAGTTTTCCGGGCTTTCCGATTCGGTCGGGAGAAGGCGTCGGCTGGTGGTAAAATCCAGGTCATGAATTCAGCTCAGGTCATCAACGAGGTCGAGTCGCACTGCCGGGAACAGGGGCTGCGACTGACCCCGACACGCAAGCGCATTCTCGAGATGGTGCTGGCAGCCGATGGGCCGGTCAAGGCGTATGACCTCCTTGATCAGCTCAAGTCCGAGCAGCCCAAGGCGGCCCCGCCGACGGTCTACCGCGCGCTGGAATTCCTGCTCGACAATCATTTCATCCATCGCCTGGAAACGCTCAATGCCTTCGTCAGCTGTTTCCACCCGGAGGACCAGCACCAGGGCCAGTTCCTGATCTGCGAGCAGTGTGAGACGGTCACCGAGGTACACGATCACAGCATCGAGGATCGACTGCGCGATGCAGCACTTGCGCGTGAGTTCGAACCACGGCGCCAGGTCCTGGAGATCTACGGCACCTGCCGGATCTGCCGGGACGACTGATGTCACGCCGAGAGCGCCTCTACCACCTCCATGACATCCTGCGTCAGCGACGCACACCGATCACCCGCCAGCAGCTGATGGAAATGCTCGGCTGCAGCCAGGCGACCCTGTATCGGCTGATTGCCGAGCTTCGAGACCAGCTGGGCGCGCCGCTGGAGCAGGACGAGGACGGGCGGGGTTATTTCTATGATCGCCAGCTCGCCGGTCATTTCGAACTGCCGGGGCTCTGGATCAGTCCGGAGGAGCTGCAGGCCTTGCTGACGGCTCGCCACGTGCTGGGTAATGTCCAGCCCGGCTTGCTCGAGGAAGAGCTCGATGGCGTCCAGCAGCGCATCAACCAGCTCCTGGACCGGCAGGGGCTCGATCTCAGCACCCAGCCCGAGCGCATCCAGATCCGCAAGGATGCTGGCCGACCGGTGCCCGGCGACCTGTTCGAGACCGTACTCAAGGCCCTGTTCCGGCGGCATCGCCTTCGCCTGCACTACCACGGCCGGCGGAGGAACGACCTGACCGAACGCGAGGTGTCACCACAGCGGCTGATCGCCTACCGTGATCGCTGGTACCTGGCCGCCTGGTGTCATCTTGCCGAGGGTCTGAGAAGTTTTGCGCTGGAGCGTATCCGCGATATGGACATGCTCGAGGACGATTCGCTGGATCTGCCGCCTGAACAGATCAGCGAGCATTTCGACCAGGCCTTCGGTATCTTCTCCGGGCCGGTGCGAGAGACGGCGATCCTGCGGTTCAATGCCGAAGCGGCGCGCTGGGCTTCCGAGGAGGCCTGGCACCCCGACCAGCAGTCGACATGGCACGACGACGGCCGCTGGGAGCTCAGACTTCCGATCGGGCATCAGCGCGAGCTCATCATGAGCATCCTGAGTTACGGGCCCGATGTCGAAGTGGTCGAGCCGGACTCACTTCGCACGGCCGTCATCGAGACGATTCGCTCGGCCCTGGCGGTCTACTGAGCCGTGTTCATGTTCGATATCGACCTGAAAACCCGTCATTTTCTGTGACACAAGCGTCATGAGAATGTCATGTGACATTGCTGCAATAACGCGGTCCAGGCCACGGAAGAGTGAAATGAGCGAGCGAACGGTATTGGTCGTTGAAGACGACGAGGGCATTCGGCGCATGATCGTGTTCAATCTCGAACGGGCCGGATTTTCCGTGCTCGAGGCGGCGGACTGCCGCAGCGCCAGAATCGCGGTTGCCGATCAGCAACCTGACCTTGTCCTGCTGGACTGGATGTTGCCCGATCAGTCCGGGCCGGAGTTTGCCCGCTCGCTGCGTCGCGACGAACTGACCCGCGAGATTCCCGTCATCATGCTGACGGCAAGAAGCCTTGAGGACGACAAGATCCGCGGCTTTGAGAGCGGCATCGATGACTACATCACCAAGCCTTTTGCCTCACGCGAGCTGATCGCCAGGATCAATGCGGTGATTCGCCGGGCATCGCCGGCAGGCCGGGATGACGAGGTCGAAGCGCAGGGCCTGGTCCTCAACGTCGCCAGCCATCGGGTCCTTGCCAATGGTGAACCGGTAGAGCTGGGGCCGACCGAATTCCGCATGCTGAAGTTCTTCATGACCCATCAGGACCGGGTCTATTCGCGCGCCCAGCTACTGGACCACGTCTGGGGAGGTGGGGTCTATGTCGAGGAGCGTACGGTGGATGTGCATATCCTGCGCCTGCGCAAGGCGCTGGCCAGTCACGGCTTCGACAAGCTGGTCCAGACCGTTCGCGGTGCCGGCTATCGTTTCTCCATAACGGGCTCCGGTTGATGTCAAGGGCCTGGATCAGCGAGCTGCTGTTACCGGGCCTGTTGCTCAGTACCGCCTTGCTGTCCGGCTGGATATTCGGCCATACCGGCTGGTGGATATCGATCGCTCTGGCAGTCATCCTGGCTCGGCATCTGTACGAGCTCAATCGCCTCGAGTGCTGGCTGCGCGCAGGGCGTCGTCGGCATCCGCCGCAGTCCTGGGGCGTCTGGGGCGAGGTGCTCGAGCATTATTATCGACTCCAGCGCCGCTACTACAAGCGCAAGAAACGCCTGGGCAGGGTGATCCGCGAGTTTCGTGAATCCACCTCGGCGATGCCGGACGGCTCGATCGTGCTCGATGGTGAATTCCGGATCAAATGGTTCAACGAGGCGGCGAAGCAGGGGCTGAATCTGTCGACGCAACGCGATCTGGGCCAGTCGATCCTGAACCTGATTCGCTCCCGCGCCTTCATGCACTATCTGCGCTCCGGGGAGTACGACCTTCCGGTCAAGATTCCATCGCCGATCGACACCAATCGCACGCTGTCAGCGCGCCTGATTCCCTACGGAAGCAAACAGTATCTGCTGCTTTTTCGTGACATCACGCGGGTGCAGCGACTCGAGGCCATGCGACGGGACTTCGTCGCCAATGCATCCCACGAGCTGCGATCGCCGATCACCGTTCTGTCGGGCTATCTGGAAACCATGGTCGACGATGAAGGGTTGAATGACGACTGGGCGCTGCCGCTACAGGAGATGCAGTCACAGTGTCAGCGCATGACCAGCCTGGTCGATGATCTGCTCGAACTCTCACGGCTGGAAACCGAGGACAGCGAGGCCAATGACCGTGAAGCGGTCGATGTCCCGAAGCTGCTCGAACGCATCGTTCAGTCGGCCCGGGTGGGTGATCGCGACCGGCACCTCATCGAGCTCGATATCCGGGATTCGGTGCAGCTGGCCGGCGCCGAGGGTGAGCTGCACAGCGCGTTCTCGAATCTGATCGTCAATGCCATGCGCTACACGCCCCAAGGCGGGCGGATCGAAGTGAGCTGGGGCAGGGATGATCAGGGCAGTGCGATTTTCACGGTCAGCGACAACGGCGTGGGCATCGAGGAAAAGCACCTGCCTTTCATCACCCAGCGTTTCTATCGCGTGAGCAGCTCGCACGGCGGACAGCGCTCGGGCGGCACCGGCCTGGGTCTGGCCATCGTCAAGCACGTCCTGCAGCGCCACGGTGGCCAGCTCAAAGTCCGATCCGTGCTGGGTGAGGGCTCGACCTTTTCCTGTGTTTTCCCACCTGCCAGGCTGCGGGAGCCCATCGCAAGCCTTCCCTGAAGCACTTCGTCACCCGAGTGTCATCTATCTGAAATATTACAGACACGTGACTGACACCTTCCGCCTCCACAATGCGCCCATTGTTTCTCCGCGCAACACTCCCTGGAGGTCGCATGTCGAGGTATTCCGCTGGCGTCATCTTGCTCGTTCTCGGGCTGGCGCTGACTCCGCAACTCCCGGCCCAGGATTCCCTGGATAACCTGGCCGAGGAACTGGTCAGGCTTCGGGGCGAAGTCGAAACACTCAATTCCCAGCTCAACAGCCTGACCGAGCAGCATCGCGCCGAGATGAACGCGCTGGCGGCTCAGAAAGGTGATCTGGAGGCAACTGCGCGTCGGGAAGACCTTCGGATCCGGCAGCTGGAACAGGATCTGGCCGACAACCGCGAGCGCGCCAACGAAGCCGGCCTGGCGGGTGAGGCACTGATCCCTGTCGCCGAACAGGTCATTGCCGACCTGGAGCAGTCGATTCAGACCGGTCTTCCCTTCAAGACCGAAGAGCGCCTGAATGCACTCAATGAGATCCGCTCCCAGCTCGAGACCGGCGCTCAGGCGCCGCCGCGGGTCATCAACCGACTGTGGAGTTTCTACGAAGACGAGCTTCGATTGACCCGCGAGAACGGTCTGCACACCCAGGTTATTCCGCTTGGCGGCCAGCGCGTGCTGTCCGATGTCGTCAAGCTGGGAACGATCGCGATGTACTTCCAGACCCGCGACGGGCGTTCAGGCCAGGTCGTCCGGCAGGGCGATAGCTGGCGCTTCCAGGAGCTCGAATCGGCCGCTGATATCGGCCAGATCGCCACCCTCTTCGACTCGATGCAGAAGCAGATTCGCTCGGGCTACTTCGAGCTGCCCAACGGTAGCGTGGCGTTGGAGACCTCACCATGATCCTGCTGCGCAACACGCCCTTTGTCGGTGCTTTTGCCACTTTCGGTCTGCTGGTCCTGCTGCTGTCCGGCTGGGCCTTCGCGCAGGAAGAGACACCCGCCGAAGCCGTGATCGAGGAGCAGGCTGCGATCGAGGCCGAAACCCCCGCACCGCGCGAGCAGGCACCCTCGCTGGAACAGGCCTATCAGCGCGAGTTTGCCTTCCTTCAGGGTCAACGTGCCGATCTGGAGCGCCGGATCTCCGAGCTTGAAAGCAGGATCGATGCGGAGAAGCGGACCCTGCAGAGCGAGATTCGCGAGCTCGAAGCGACCGTGGTCGATCGACGCAGCCAGGCCGATCGTCTGGAAAATCTGGTCTTCGAGTCCGAACGCGCCGTCGATGTGGCGATGGAGAATACCGATCTGCTGGCATCGACCTTTCTGCAGGCCGATTTCACCCTCGAAGATGACTACGCGCCGACCCATGGCCAGTCATCCCCGGGTACAGAAGATGTCGAAGCCCTGTTCGAGGCGGCATCGGGAGTATTGACCCGTGCCGGACGCGTGACCCGCGCGCCGGGTGAGTTCTTTCTCGCCGATGGGGCTCGAGTCAGCGGCGATATCATTCACGTCGGTCGGGTCGCAGCCTACGGCATCAGCCCGCAGGGCAGGGGCGCACTGGCGCCGGCCGGGGACGGTGATCTGAAGATCTGGCCGGAGCCGGCCGCGGAAGAAGTGGCACAGACCCTGGCGGCCGGTCGTCGCCCGGAAACCCTTGGCCTGTTTGCCTTCGAGTCGCTCGCCAACGAAGTCGAGGCGAAGACCGGCAAGAGTGTCATCGATATCATCGAGAGCGGCGGTGTGATCGGCTGGATCATCGTCGTGCTCGGTCTGGTCGGTCTGATTCTGGTGATTCTGCGCACGGTGTTTCTGCGCCGCGCCAGCTCCTCGACCGGAAAGGTCATCGATACGGTGGGTTCTCACGTTCGTCGCGGTGATCGCGAGGCGGCACTCCAGGTCCTGCGAAGCAAGTCCAGCGCCACATCGCGTGTGGTCGCAGCAGCAATTCGTAATCTGGATCGCGATCGTGAACACCTCGAGGACATCGTCTCGGAGGCGATTCTTCATGAGTCCTCTCACCTGAATCGTTTCGGCGCCGTCATCATGGTGATCGCAGCGGTCTCACCCCTGCTGGGCCTGCTTGGAACCGTCACCGGCATGATCTCGACCTTCGATGTCATTACCGAATTCGGAACCGGTGATCCAAAGCTGCTGTCCGGCGGTATTTCGATCGCTCTGGTCACCACTCAGCTTGGCCTGATCGTGGCCATTCCGCTGCTGCTCCTCGGCAATGTGTTGTCGGGCTGGGCCGAGCGGATCAAGGACGAGATGGAGAAAGCCGCGCTGCGCGTGATCAACCAGTACGTCGAGGGGCGGGCCGGCAAAGAGACGGGCGTCAGCTGAGATGCTGAACGCCCTTCTCAATGACCTGGCGTTCTACTTCAACGTCGGCGGCTACGTCATGCCGCCGCTGTTTGCCGCTGCATTCCTGCTGTGGTTTGCCATCGGCTTTCGCTTTTCCGAGCTGAAGCGGGGCAGCGTGCGTTCGGTTCGCCAGTTGATCAGCCGGCGCAGGAAGGGGCTGAAACGCCCGCCACGCGGTGTCATCGAGGAGGCGGTCGTGGTCGGCCTGCGGGTGGCCGAGAGCCAACCGCCGGATCTGCGCCGCTGGCTGGACGATGCCTTCGCTGAGCTCGAGGCATCGACCAAGCGCTACCAGCGCCTGATCATTTCGATCGTCTCCGTCGCCCCGGTGCTCGGGCTGCTTGGCACGGTTACCGGCATGATCGAGACCTTTGACTCATTGGGCGACATGTCCCTGTTTGCTCAATCCGGCGGCATCGCCGGCGGTATTTCGCAGGCGCTGTTTACCACCCAGATGGGTCTGGCCGTGGCCATCCCCGGCTTGATCGTCGGTGGCCTGCTGGACCGCAAGGCCCTCCGGCTTCGACAGGAACTGGCGCAGGTCAAGGACATTCTCTGCGCCGGCTACGAGGAAAATCCCGATGCGATTTCGTGAACGAACCGATACCCAGCAGAACGTCGACATCTCACCCCTGATCGACATGGTGTTCATTCTGCTGATCTTTTTCATGGTCTCGACCACCTTCGTCAAGGACATGAAGCTCGATCTGAATCGGCCGAGCGCTTCGACCGCGACCACGGCGTCGACCAAGGCGGTGCGCCTCTACATCGACAACAGTGGCGCGACCTATCTCGATGGTCAGCCAATCCAGGTCTGGGTGATCCAGAGCCGTCTGCGGGAGCTGATGAACGCCAGCTCTGAGCGTTCCGTGCTGGTTGTGACCGACGGCAACGTGCCCGCTCAGCGCCTGGTCGAGGTAGTTGACGAGGCCCGTCGTTCCGGCGCCGAAGACGTCGGTGTCGCCACGGTGGAAGAGGCCGGTGCCGGTTGATTCAGACAAGCCCGCTTTATTGAGGAGATTTGCGATGGAGCATGTACAAGAGTACGGATCAAGATCAAAGACACGCTCGATGCTGTCTGGGCTGCTGTTCATGGTGGTGGGTTCGACCCTGGTCATCGGCACGCTTCTGATGATCAACCGTCTGGCCGAGGCCCCCGAGCGCAATCTCGAACAGACCACGGCCAGCTTCACGGTCGAGAAGGCGCCTGAGCCGCCGCAGCAGCGCGTGGTTCGGCGCGAGCCACCTCCGCCCCAGCGTTCGCGACCCGAGGCGCCTCCGATGGTCAGCCTGGACTCCTCGCTGTCCGGGATCGATTTCGGGATTCCTGGTCTCGAGGCGAGCGATCTCGGCGGGCTTCAGGATCAGCTCCTCGGTGACACGGCCGATGTGGTCATGACCGATGACTCGGTCGACACGCCACCGCGACCGGTCTATCAGGCACCGTTGGATTATCCCCGCGGTGCCCGTTCGCAGGGTGTTCAGGGCTATGTCGTCCTGTCGCTGTTGATCAGCGCGGCTGGTGAAATCGAACGGGTTCAGGTGCTGGAGGCCGAGCCCTCGGGAATCTTCGAGGAGTCTGCCGTTCAGGGCGTGCGCAACTGGCGATTCGAGCCGGCGCAGTATCAGGGTCGCTCGGTCAAGGTCTGGGCGCGTCAGCGAATTCGTTTTGATCTGAGTTGATTGGATCGCGGCCAGAACCTGGCCGGCACACCGGATAAGGGATCAGAGTCAGAAATGTCAGCACTCACTCGCTGCTTCTTCGCCGTCTTCATCATCGCGGCTGTGTTCTCCATGTCGGTCGTTGCCCTGGCGCAGGACGGCGCCGCTTCAGTCGAGGATGAGCTGGAACGACTGCCACTGGCCGCTCTGTTGATCGGTGACGGCAACTATGAGCGCGCTCGCCAGGTGCTTTCGGCCGTCGATCTCGAGGATCCCGATCTGGATCGGATCCGTTTTCATTCTCTCAGCGGTCTGGTGGCTCTCAATCTGGGTGAACTGGCCCTGGCCTCCCGGGAGTTTCGGGCAGCCATCGACGCCGGGCAGGATGAGCCGGTGATCTGGCTCTACCTGGCCCAGGCCTATTACGGCCAGGAGATGTTTGTGGAAACCCTCTACGCGCTTGATCGAGCGGGGCCCGAGGCAACGCGTCTGCCCTCGGTGTTCCTGATCCGGTCCCAGTCTCACTGGCAGCTCGAGGAATACGAACAGGCCTGGCAGGTCCTGACAGAGGGTCGGGAATTGTTCCCGGACCGGGCCGGTGAATTCGCACGGCGACAGGTCTTTCTGCTGGTCGATCAGGGCCTTTATCAGGAGGCCGCTGACCAGGGGCGGCGATTCATGTCCGGACAGAATGCGAGCCCCGAAGATGCGCTGGCCATCGGCAACGCTCTACGCCAGAGCGGCCAGTATGATGAAGCCGCTCGCATCCTCGAAGTGGCACGCCTGGAACATCCCGAGAAGGTCGATCTGTCGCGGCTTCTCGCCCACACCTATCTGTCCAGCGACCGGGTCCTGGGTGCCGCCGAGGTGCTTCGCCAGGCAGCCATTCATGATCCCCGGCTGCTCGGCGAAGCCGCTGAGCTCTATCGTCGGGCCGGCTGGCTGATGGCGGCATTGACGCTCAACGCCGGTATCATCGATCAGGATCAGAAGCTCAAGCAGCGACTGGCCATACTGGTCGAGCTGCAGCGCTTCGAGCAGGCGGCCGCGATGGAGGCTGACCTGGTCAGGACCGGACTGCTCGATGATGAAGATATCCGTTACGCCCTGGCCTATGCGCACTTCAAGAGCGGAGATTTTGCCAGGGCCGATAGCCATCTCAGCTTCCTCGAACGCGCCGATCTGTTCAGAAAGGCCACCGAACTCAGACGGGTGATGGAGCAATGCGCCGACCAGCCCTGGTTCTGCGGCTGATTGTCATGAAAAACTGCCTTTTCTCCCTGTGTCTGGCTCTTCTGCTGGTCGTTCCTGTTTCTGGTGCGGCGCAGGACGAGAATGCCGAAGCACCACCCGCCAACCTGACCCTGCTGGTTTTCGAAGACGGCCGCCCCGTGCCCGGACTTCAGGCCAGTATTGCGGGTCGATCGGGGCAGACCGACGGCAACGGCACGCTGTTTTTCGGCGTTGCTCCGGGCCAGACCCGGCTGCGACTCGCCGATACGGCCACCGAACTGGCGGTTCTTCCTCTGAATCTCCGTGCCGGTGAAATCATCCAGGTGATCATTACCCTGCGCGGCGAGGATCGGCGCGCCTTCGTCAGCATCGAGAGTTCCCACAGCATCGACAACACAGGCCTGGTCGGTGAAACCGTTGAGTCCGTGGAGGTCGAAGGCGAGGGCGTCCTGGAGGGTCGCATCGTGTCGACCGAAGACGGCTCGCCGATTGCCAATGCAAGGCTGTTCGTGTCCGGTACGCCGGTCGAAGCCAGGACCGATGAGGAGGGGCGGTATTCGATTTCCCTGCCGGTTGGCCAGTATGCGGTCTCCGTGCTGCATTCGGAGTTTGCGACACGGACCATCGACGGCGTCGAGATTCAGGCCGATACGGCGACCGCGCGTGATTTCGAGTTGCCCCCGGCCGGGCTCGAGTTGGCCGAGTTCGTGGTCGTCGAGCCGTTCATCCAGGGCTCCCTGTCATCCGTGATCGACGAGCAGCGGACCGTGGCCGGCGTCACCAACGTTATCGGGGCCGAACAATTTTCCCGCGCCGGTGATTCCGATGCCGGCCGCGCCCTGTCGCGTGTCACTGGTCTGACCCTGGTCGGCGGTGAATTCGTCTACATCCGCGGGCTGGGCGAGCGCTATTCCTCAACCCTGCTCAATGGGGCCAACGTGCCCAGCCCCGACCCGACCCGGAAAGTCGTACCGCTGGATCTGTTCCCGACCGGCGTGATCGAATCGATCCTTGTGCAGAAAAGCTATTCGCCCGATATGCCCGGCGACTTCGGCGGCGGCGCCGTCGAAATTCGTACCCGCGGGATTCCGGAGGAGAGCTTCTTCAGTCTGGGTCTTTCCATTGGAGCGCGCGATGGCTCCACCGGCGAGAAGGGTCTGAGTTATCGCGGCGGCGACACGGACTGGCTGGGCATTGATGATGGTGTCCGAGAACTGCCCCAGCCTGTCAGAGAGGCAACCGATAACAACAGGCAGATCATCGAGCAAGGCATTCTTCGCCCCGAGGGCGTTCCGCCGGAGCAGCTCGAGGCATTGGGTGAATCCTTTCCAGTGATTTACGATGCGGAGCCTCAGCGTCTCGGCCCTGATCTGGGGGTGTCCCTCGAGGGTGGGCAGGTCTTCGAACTGGGAAGCAGATGGCGGTTGGGCTACACCGCAGCCCTGCTGTGGGATGACGAAATCCAGACTCGGATTGAACAGCAGCGCTCGTTTATCCCCTTGGGCGATGGATCCCTTCGGCTTAATGATGATTACGACATAGAGCGCACTCGTCGAAATGTTCAGCTGTCCGGCTTCCTGACAGCGGGTATCGAATACGAAGACATCCATCGTGTCGACGTTACTTCGATGATCCTTCGTCAAACCGAAGACGAAGCATTCATTCAGGAAGGTTTCAATCTCGATGAAGATGGCATCATCCGGATTACAGAGTTGGAGTGGGAAGAGCGCGAGCTGATCTCGAATCAGATCAAGGGTGAGCATCAGTTCCCGGATCTGCTCGATTTGAATCTCGCCTGGGATTACGCGGAGTCGAATGCGAGTCGCTATGTTCCCGATCAACGCCGCTATCGTTACGATCCAGATGCAGTGGCCGGATTCATATTGTCGCGACGTGCAGACAGCAACGTTCGGAGATTCTCTGACCTTGACGATACCGCCACCGATTGGGGTCTTGATCTGACCCTGCCGTTCTCAGTCGGCCCGGTGGAGACGGCTGTCTCTGCCGGTTATCGACTGCTAGAAAAATCCCGGGATTCAGAAATCCGTCGTTATTCCTTTGGTTCCATCAATCGCCTCAGCGAGGACCAGAGGCGCCAACCCTCGCTCGAGGATATTATCAATTCAGACAATATCGGTCCGGACGGCCTCGTGCTCAGGGAGTTGACCCGTTCAACGGATAGCTACACCGCAGCGCTCGACATCGAGGCCTTCTACGCCAATCTGGATTTCAAATTCTTTGATCTGATTCGACTGGCCGTCGGCGCACGTATCGAGGATTGGGAGCAGAACGCGATTACTTTCGATCTGTTTGATCCAGAGGACGATATCGTCGCTGAATTGGGTGACGAGGAGTTTCTTCCTGCCGCTGCTCTGACCTGGTTTATCACCGATCGTCAGCAGCTTCGCGCGGGCTATGCTGAAACGCTCATTCGACCTGACTTCAAGGAGCTGTCGCCGGCCCCCTTCACTGATCCGGTGCTGAATCGGGAGGTACTGGGTAACGCTGAGCTCCAACCGTCCTCGGTGACTCACTACGATCTGCGCTGGGAATTTTACCCCTCTCCCGACGAGCTGATTTCTCTGGGACTTTTCTACAAGTTGATTGACAGCCCGATCGAGGTGACGATTGAACCGGGTGTTCAACAACGCCTGACCTTTGCGAATGCGATCGAGGCGGAAAACTTCGGTGTGGAGTTCGAGGCTCGGAAACAGCTGAGCTTTCTCGCTGAGCGCTGGCCGCGATGGGGCTGGCTGGATCGATTCTTCGTTTCGGGAAACCTGGCCTGGATCGAGTCCGAGATCACGATCGATGAACTCGGCATCCTGACGTCTTCATCGCGAGCGCTTCAGGGTCAATCCCCCTACATCGTCAATTTCCAGTTGGGTTATGACGATGAGGATCGAGGGCTGGCGGCAACGCTGCAGTTCAATCAGGTCGGCCCGAGAATTTCAGAAGTCGGCGTTCTGGGCGCACCCGACAAGGAAGAATCGCCGGCCGCACAGCTGGATCTGGTCTTGCAGTACCGTTGGCGACCCTGGGCAGGCTTCAAGATGAAGTTCGGGAATATGCTCGATGCCGAATTCGAAATCACCCAGGGCGATGAAGTCACCCAGTCCTTCACAGTGGGCCGGACCCTGAGTTTGAGCGTCGATCTCGACTTCTGATCGCTGACAGCACCGCTGTCAGATTTTCTTCATATTGGCTTCATCCATGTGACATGTGCACTTTCTAAGGTGTCGGAGATGGCTTGGGTCGATCTAGCCTGAGTTGATTTCAACATTCTAGAGCTCATTCAACGAGGAAACTTTCTATGTTCTCCAATTTCAAGCGCAACGTCCTTGCCGCCGCGATGGGTACAGCAATGCTCGGATCGGCACATGGCTTTGTGGTCAACGAGCAATTCAGTGGCAACTACTTCGAGCCGGGCGAAGGTGGCCGCGGACTCATCATCGACATCACTCCCGGGTCTTCTCAGGAGTTCGGTGCCGGCGCGCTCATCCAGTGGTTCACTTACCGGAACGGGCAGCCGCTGTGGCTGTTTGCGCAGGGGGATGTAGACCAGACCACGAACACTGCTACCTTCGATTTTTTTGAATTCAGCGGAACGGGCGGAGCATTCGGTCCCGAGAACGAAGAACCCACCTCGCTGCCGGTCTGGGGTACAGGGACCCTGGAATTCAACAGCTGCAACAGCCTGACCCTGACCTTCGACGGGACTGATGGTGCGGGTTCCCAGGATCTGATTCCGACCGCTCGCGGAGAGGACTGCATCGTTGATGAGTCGTTCTCTTCCTGCCCTGCGTTTTCGGACGGCGCAGGCCCGGTCGATGGCACCTGCATCATCAGCGGCGACCTCGATGAAGACGTCTTCCTGGCGAACGAAATCACCTGGTTGATCGATGGGCAGGTACGCGTGAATTCCGGCGCCGCACTCACGATCGAAGCGGGCACGGAAATCATTGGTGGCGTCTTTGGAATCGACAATCTGGTGGTCAACCAAGGCGGAAAGATCTACGCCGAAGGCACCGCGAACAATCCGATCGTGATGCGTGGTGTTGACGCAACCGGTCGCGGCGAATGGGGCGGTCTGGTCATCAACGGCTCCGCCCCGATTAACGGTTGCTCGGAAGCACCGTGTACCGCGGAGGGTGAGGGCGATACGGGAACCTACGGTGGCGACGATCCGAACGACAACAGCGGTGTTTTGCGCTATGTCGTCGTCTCGAACGCTGGCTTCCAGTTCACTGAAGAGGACGAGTTCAACGGTATTGCGCTTCAGGGTGTTGGTGACGCAACGACGATCGAGAATATCCAGGTCCACCTGAACGCTGATGATGGTGTTGAGTTCTTCGGCGGTACCGTCAATGCGAAAAACATTGTAGTGACCGGCGCGGGTGATGACAGTATCGACTGGACCCAGGGCTGGCAGGGCAATGTCCAGTATGTCGTGGTCAAGCAGTATACGGACGATGGCGATCAGGGTATCGAAGGCGACAATAACGGCGACGCAAACGATTCCGAGCCTCGTGCTCTTCCGACGCTGGCCAATATGACCTTTATCGGTCAGTCCAACACGGACATTGGCTGGCTGATTCGCGAGGGCACGGGCGTCAATATTTCCAATTCGATCGTGACCGGCTTCGGCGAATACTGCGTTGATATCGATCAGGACTCGACCTTCCAGAATTCTGCCAACCTGACCTTTACCAACAACATCATGGGGGGCTGCGCGTTGGGCACCTTTGATGATGCCGCCGAAGACCCATTCGTGGTGTCGTCATTCATCCTTGATCAAGCGGGCAACAGCGATGCTGCGCCGATGTTGATGAACTATCTGCCGATGGGAATCGCTCCGATTGTTGGTTCAGTGCCTTCGACCAACGCCTTCTTCGACAACGTCGATTACGCGGGCGCCATCCTCAGTTCCAGCAGCGACTGGACTCAAGGCTGGACCGTCGGCCTGGATCGCGACGCACCGCTGGGTCAGTAGACCTCAGTGAGATCGGATGCGCTGAATCTTCTCGTTCCGCGTATCTGGCTGAAACAAATCAACGCCGCTCGCTCAGCGGGCGGCGTTTTTTGTGGAAGATGAATTCCCTGACTGTCATTGAACTGACATAAAACTGACATACAGTGCGACCAGATCAAATCGATTCCGGGTCAAAGAGGAACTCGCCATGTTGAAGAAAATCTGCTATTCCATTGTTTTTGCAACATTTGTACTGGTTTCGCCGGTGTCAGCCCAGTCCCAGGTGGACCCTGATCTGCCCGACTATGAGCCCGTATCCGGAATCTCGGGCAATCTCTCTTCGATCGGTTCGGATTCGCTCAACAATCTGATGACGCTGTGGGCCGAGCTGTTCCAGAACTACTATCCGAACGTCAACATTCAGATTCAGGGCGCGGGATCGTCAACTGCGCCCCCGGCGATCACCGAAGGGACGGCCAATTTTGGTCCGATGAGCCGCCTGATGCGCTCGTCCGAGGTCCAGGCCTTCGAGGAGCGCCACGGCTATCCGCCGACACCGGTTGGCACCTCCATCGATCTTCTGGCGGTCTTTGTCAACAAGGACAATCCGGTCCAGTGTCTCGGGATCGAACAGATCGACGCCATTTTCTCCGTCGGCCGTCGCTGCGGTGGGGCTGAAGACATCACCCGCTGGGGCCAGCTGGGTCTTGAGGGCGACTGGGACAACCGGGATTTTGCGCTCTACAGCCGGAATGCGGTCTCCGGAACCTACGGATTCTTCAAGGAAAACGCGCTTTGCGGGGGTGATTTCAAACCGTCCATCAATGAGCAGCCCGGATCCGCATCGGTGGTTCAGGGCGTCAACGAATCACTGAACGGCATCGGCTATTCAGGCATTGCCTACATGACCTCCGGCGTCAAGCCGATCAACGTTTCAGCCGTGGGCAGCGACGAGTGCATCGAGCCGAACAAGGAAACAGCCGCGACCGGTGATTACCCGCTGGCTCGCCTGCTGTATGTCTACGTCAACAAGAACCCGAATCGCGAACTGCCGCCGCTCGAGCGTGAATTCTTCCGTATGGTACTGTCCCGACAGGGTCAGGAAGTGGTTGTGCGCGACGGCTACATCCCGCTGCCGGCCTCGGCGGCCAACCGTATTCGCGAGCAGCTTGAACTCTAGCTCCAAGCCGATCGACTGACGCCATCAATTCGTATCCGCGAGGAATCAGGCACTGCTATGGATGATAGCGCCGTCAATTCAGACCCGCGCCCGTCGCATCTGCCCAGTGCCGATGCGATGGCCAGGCGTCGGCGACGCCGCTATCTGGCCGATGGCGCGGCCCGCTGGATGGTTCGTGCCGGAGGTGGCGGTGTGGTCATTGCCCTGACCCTGATCTTCGTCTACCTGTTCAGCGAGGTTCTGCCGCTGATGCGGGGGGCATCGATCGAGTCGACCACGACGCTGGAGTCCTCTGAATTAGGCGAAGACACGGGCGTCTACCTCGGATTGGAGCGGTACGGCGAGATCGGGATGCGTTATACCCTCTCGGGCGAACTTCAGTACTTCCGTCTGGGCGACGGGGCCATGCTCGAGACGGTCGATCTGAATCTTGCCGATGGTGTGACGATTACCAGTATCGGCAATGGTGAGCCCCGCTCGCGCCTGGTCGCCTTCGGGCTCAGCGATGGCCGGGCCATGGTCATCCGCCACCAGTCGCAGTTGACCTTTCCGTCGGAAGGGGTGCGCGAAATCGTGCCGGCACCCGAGTTCCCGCTGGGTCGTGACCCGGTCGTCGTCGATGATGCCGGCAGAGCCCTGACCGCGGTGGCGGTTCAGCAGGCCCGGGATGATACCGGCGTTGCAGCGCTGACCGAGGATGGTGACCTGACCCTGGTTCGCTATCGCGTCCGGACCGCACTGCTGACCGGTGAGCAGGAAATCCAGCGCCAGCAATGGCCGGTGCCAGCCCATGATCAGCCGGTGATTCATCTGCAGCTCAGCGCCAATCTCTGGAATCTGATCGGAGCCGACGCGGCCGGCAATCTGGTCTACTGGGACATTGCACGACCCAACAACGCAGTCCTCAGGGATACGGCCGTTGCGGTCCGGCCTGGCGAGCAGATTACCGACCTTGAATATCTCAACGGCACTTTCTCGGCCGTGGTCGGCACCTCGCAGGGACGGCTTTCACAGTGGTTCCTGGTTCGCGATGAGAGCGAAGACGCCGGCGACAATGTCTTCTACCTGGCTCGGGCACGAGAGTTTCGTCGCCACCCCGGTGCAATCACCGATATTCGCCCGGAATACAATCGCAAGGGATTCGTCGCTGTCGATGACCAGGGCCATCTGGGTATCCACTATGGCACCTCATCACGCACGCTGGCGCTCGAGTCCATAGCCGACGAAGCCCTGGTGGCCGTGACCGTATCGCCGGTCAACAATCAGGTCATGGCCGAGACGGCCAGCGGCGAGCTCAAGGTGCTGGGAATCTGGAACGAGCACCCGGAAGCCTCCCTCGGCGCGTTCTGGAATCAGGTCTGGTACGAGGGCCGTTCGAATCCGGAGTATGTCTGGCAGGCCTCCTCGGGGTCGGACAGCTTCGAACCCAAGTATTCGATGGTGCCGCTGACGGTCGGTACCCTGAAAGCGGCGTTCTTCGCCATGCTGTTTGCCATGCCTCTGGCGATTGCCGGCGCGATCTACACCGCCTATTTCATGGCGCCGCAGATTCGCGGCTACGTCAAACCGACGATCGAGGTCATGGAGGCGCTGCCGACCGTCATTCTGGGCTTTCTGGCCGGACTGTGGCTGGCACCGTTTCTCGAGGATCATCTGCCCGTGGTGTTCACCACCCTGGTCGGTCTTCCTCTGAGCTTCCTGGTGATCGCATTCGCCTATGCCCAGCTTCCCCGCGCCTGGCGGGTTCGGGTGCCCGCCGGCTGGGAGGCGGTGATCCTGATGCCGATCATCGGACTGGTGGTCTGGACGCTTGTTTCCATTTCACCGATGATCGAGATCGCCTTCTTCGACGGTTCGATGCGCCAGTGGTTTACCGATGTCGGCATCACCTATGACCAGCGCAATGCTCTGGTGGTCGGTATCGCGATGGGTTTTGCCGTCATTCCGACCATTTTTTCGATCGCCGAGGATGCTGTCTTCACGGTGCCCAAGCACCTGACTCAGGGCTCGCTGGCGCTCGGGGCAACCCGCTGGCAGACCGTCACCCGTGTGGTGCTGCTGACCGCCAGTCCGGGAATCTTTTCGGCCGTCATGATCGGATTCGGACGCGCAGTCGGTGAGACCATGATCGTGTTGATGGCCACGGGTAACTCGCCGGTGCTCAACTTCAATATCTTCGAAGGCATGCGCACCCTGTCGGCGAATATCGCGGTCGAACTCCCTGAAACGGCGGTGAATTCAACCCATTTCCGCATTCTGTTCATGGCGGGTCTGGTGCTGTTTGCCATGACCTTCCTGGTCAACACGATCGCCGAGATCGTGCGCCAGCGCCTGCGCGCGCGCTACAGCAACCTTTGAGGGGCTCGCGATGAAGTTCAAGACATGGGTGAAGTCGGGCGACCCCTGGATCTGGATGATCGGTGGCGCGCTCGGGATTTCCCTGATTATGGTCGTCGGGCTGCTGAGCCTGATTGCCGTGCGCGGGTTTGCCCACTTCTGGCCATCGCCGCTGGTCCTGACCACCGCGACCCTGGAAGACGGCAGCCTCACCCAGATCCTGGGTGAGGTGGCCGAGCAGGAGACGCTGCCGGCCCAGCGGATACGCGAAGCCGGTGGCGATGTGCCCGAGGACGCCGTACTGGCCACCCGCTACCTGTTCAAGATCGGCAACCGTGAGATCAATTCCCGCGATTTCGTCTGGCATCTCGAGTCGGCACTGAGCGAATGGACCTACCCCGAGGAGGCCGTTGTCCTCGAGCGGCGCAAGGGCGGCAACTTCTATGGCTTCCCCGTTCGCCTGCAGTACGATGGCGAGCTGGTCGCCGAGGGTGATGTTCTCTGGCCAGAGCTCCAGTCGATGATTTCGTCCAAGGCCGAGCTTGCCGAGCAGATCCAGAGGATCGAGGATCAGGAAATCGGGCGAATCAACAAGGGCCTGGAAGAACTGCGGCTGATCGAACGCGGTCTTGATTACAACAATGTGGTCGGTTCGGAGAGGTCAGAGGCCATGGCCGAGCTCGACGCGCGACGAGCCGAGCTCGATGCCGACTACGAGGTGTTGCGGCAGGAACGCAACCGGCTTCAACAAGAGGCACGGCGCGGCGTTCTGGTGTTGCGAACGGCCAATGACGAGAACGTGTCGGTGGCGGTGGTCGACATCATCAAGGCCTCGCGCAACAACGCCATGGGTCTTGGCGGCAAGCTGGCCTTCTATGGCGGCAATATCAAGGACTTCCTGACCGGCTTTCCGCGCGAGGCCAACACCGAAGGCGGAATCTTCCCGGCGATCTTCGGCACCGTGACCATGGTCCTGATCATGTCGGTCCTGGTCACGCCCTTCGGTGTGCTGGCTGCGATCTATCTGCGCGAGTACGCCACCCAGGGCCCGGTCCTCAAGGCCATTCGTGTGTCGGTCTACAACCTGGCCGGGGTGCCGTCGATCGTCTTCGGCGTGTTCGGTCTCGGCTTCTTCGTCTATCTGATGGGGGGGAGTATCGATGCGCTGTTCTTCCCCGAGCGCCTGCCGGCCCCCACCTTCGGTACGCCGGGCCTGTTCTGGGCGTCATTGACTCTCGCCCTCCTGACCCTTCCGGTGGTCATTGTATCGACCGAAGAGGGGCTGGCCCGGATCCCGAGGACGATTCGCGAAGGCTCGCTGGCCCTGGGGGCGACCAAGTGGGAAACGCTCTGGAAAGTCGTCATTCCGCTGTCGGCGCCGGCGATGATGACAGGGTTGATCCTGGCCGTGGCTCGGGCCGCTGGCGAGGTGGCACCGCTGATGCTGGTTGGTGTCGTCAAACTGGCACCGAGCCTGCCGGTCGACGGAGAGTTCCCCTATGTTCACCTCGAGCGCAAGATCATGCATCTTGGCTTTCATATCTACGATGTCGGCTTTCAGAGTCCGAACGTCGAGGCGGCCCGGCCGCTGGTCTATGCCACGGCGTTGACGCTCGTGGTCCTGATCCTGATCCTGAACCTGACGGCCATTTCGATTCGCAATCGTCTGCGAGAGAAATACCGCTCTCAAGGCGACTAAGAAAGGTAAGGCATGAATACAACCACAGAATCCAAAGATCCGATTCCGGTCAGCGCCGGCTCATTCCAGTCCGGGCGCAACCGTTTGCGTATCGAGAAAGAGGACATCTGTATCGAAGCTCGCAACCTGAACCTTTACTACGGCAAGGATCAGGCACTGAAGAACATCAATATGCAGATTCCCCACAACCGGGTGACAGCCTTCATCGGCCCCAGCGGTTGCGGCAAGTCGACCCTCCTGCGCTGTTTTAATCGCATGAACGATCTGATCGACATCTGCCGGATCGAGGGAGAGATACTGATCGACGGGCAGGATATCCAGGCCAGAGAAGTCGACGTGGCCGAGCATCGTCGCCGGGTGGGAATGGTATTCCAGAAGCCGAATCCCTTTCCGAAGTCGATCTTCGAAAATGTTGCCTATGGACTGAGACTGCAGGGCGTGAACGACAAGCGCAAGCTGTCCGAGGTTGTCGAGAACTCGCTCAGGGCCGCGGCCCTTTGGGACGAGGTCAAGGATCGTCTCGACGACAATGCCTTTGGCCTGTCAGGGGGGCAGCAGCAGCGTCTGGTCATCGCCAGGGCGATCGCGATCGAGCCCGAGGTCGTACTGCTCGACGAGCCCTGTTCTGCGCTCGATCCGATTTCCACAGCCAAGGTCGAGGAACTGATCATCGAGCTGAAGGAAAAGTACACCATCATCATCGTGACGCACAACATGCAGCAGGCGGCTCGCGTTTCGGATTTCACCGCCTACATGTACATGGGCGAACTGATCGAGTTCGAAGATACGGCGCATCTGTTCACCAATCCACGGCAGCAGGCGACGGAAGATTACATCACCGGTCGCTACGGTTGATCGAGTGAGCCAGTAGGGGTTGACATCTCGGACCGCGACAACGCGCGGTCGCTAAGGAGTATATTTGGGCCATGGAACAACAATTCGATCAACATATCTCACGCCAGTTCAATCAGGAGCTGGAAATGCTGCGTCAGGATGTGATGGCCATGGGCGGCGTGGCCGAGGAGATGGTCAGGGATTCCATTGCTGCCCTCATCGAGTGCGACACGGCGAAGGCGCAACGCGTGATCGATCTGGACGATGAAGTCAATGAAATGGAAAAGGAGATCGACGAGCAGAGCACCATGATTCTGGCTCGTCGTCATCCGACCGCCAGCGATCTTCGATTGGTGCTGGCCATCATCAAGACCGTCAACGACCTGGAGCGTATCGGCGACGAAGCCGAACGGATAGCTCGCATGGCCGTGCGTCTGGCCGACCTGGATCGGCCGCGCGGCAATTACCATGAGCTTGAAGCCATGGGTGAGACGGTTCGCAGGATGCTGCGCGAAGCACTGGACGGCTTCGCCCGATTGCTGCCCGAGACCGCTGTCAGCCTGTTTCAGGAGGACGAGAAGGTCGATGTCGAGTACGAAAACCTGCTTCGTCAGTACTACACCTACCTGGTCGAGGAGCCGCGCAATACCCGTCGTGTTCTGGACTGCATCTGGATCGCCCGTTCACTCGAGAGGATCGGCGATCATGCCAAGAACATCGGTGAGTACATCGTCTACCTGGTCGAAGGCAAGGACATGCGGCATGCCTCGCGCGAAGAAATAAAGAAATCTCTTTCCGACCGGAGCGATTGATTCGATCCGGGTACGATTCTCAGCTTTTGAGACGGCTCGATGGTCTGATGATTCCATCAAACACCCTGATGGAGTATCGTCATGCCGCAAGCCACGCTGAATTCACTCAAGGCCTCCACCCGAATCCGGCACCGCTGGTCCGGGTTCTGGTCCACGATGGTTGTCGCCGCAGCCCGCGAGCTGTTGGCCCTGGCCAGTCTGCTGGTCGGTCTTGGCCTGGGCCTGTTGGCCCTGGCCGATGGCGTATCAAGGCTGGGCGCGTTGTGAGCCCGGGGAGGATCTGAATCGCCCAATGCCGGTCCCGGCGCGAGTTCAGGCCGCCTGGTCGATCGACTTGACCGGGCCGTTGATGAGGGCATTGCGCGTGGCCTCGACGATCATGTCGACCTCGGCCGAGGTGATGCCGAACGGCGGCGTATAGCGCAGTGAATTCTCCCCCCCGTGGATCACGTTGATGCCGTTCATGCGCAGGTATTCCTCGGTGGATTCGCTGCCGTAAGCCTTGTAGCGACTGGAATCCAGTTCCACCGAGAACAGCAGGCCAGTGCCCTGAACCTGCGTGATTCGTCCGTCAAGTTCACCCTGCAGATTCTTGAATTTTTTCAGAAATTCCTGTCCGCGTTCGATGATGTTGCGGCGCAGTTCCGGTGTGATCGACTTCAGCACTGTGGTTCCGACATCCAGCGCGCGGGGGTTTGCGGTCATGGTGTTGCCGTAAACGCCCTTGCGGTAGGTTTCAGCGGCCCATTCGTTCATGGCCAGCACGGACATCGGATACTGGCCGGCATTCAGTGCCTTCGAGTAGGTTTCCATATCGGGTCCGTCGAGGTCTTCGAAGCCCGGGTAGTCGACAATCGACAGTACGCCGTGGGTGCGCAGGCCGGCCTGAATGGAGTCGACCAGCAGCATGGCACCATGAGCCCGGGTCAGTTGCCGCGCCAGGGCATAGAATTCCGGCGTGATGCCGGCACCCGGATTGCCTTCTCCCATCACCGGTTCCATGAACATCGCTTCGATGAAGATCCGGTGCTGATCGGCATGTTCGAAGATGGCGCGAAGCTGTTCGAGATTGTTCGGCTCGACGGTCAGCAGGCTGTCGTCATCGCGAAAGGAAGCCAAGTGGGCGACATAGGCCCGTCGGGTCGAGTCGGAGTAGCGCGCCGGGCGGTCCGTGCGGCCGTGAAAGCCGCCTGCCAGCGAGAGACGTTTGATGGTGTAGCCGGCTTTTTCGGCACCCGGGTCGGTCTTGTGCTTGGCGTTGATGTCGGCGATCCGGCCGGCCACGGTGACCGACTCCGAACCGGAATTCATGCACAGAAAGCGATCGAAGGGGCAGCCGCTGTCACGACGCTGGCCGATTTCCTCCCGCAGGGTTTCGGCAAACTTCAGGTGCGAGAAACAGGGGGTCATCACATTGGCCATGACCTGGGGTTGGGCCATTGCCTGAATGATCTGCTCCGGCGCGTGACCAAAGCCGAGCATGCCGTAGCCGCCCGAGTCGTGCAGTACGGCACCTTTGGCGGTGATGATCCAGGGGCCCCGACCGGACAGGGCGACATAGGGGTTGACGGCATCGTCGGCGTAGAAATTGACGTAAGCGCTCTGCAGAACTTCTTTCTGCTCGGCTTCGTCAGCTCTGATCAGATCGGGATAAGCCGAGGACCAGCACTGAATCACGCCGAGCGCGTCATCGACGGCCTGTTCCAGGCGCGGGTCGGATTCGGCGAAACGGCTGATTGTTTCGTCCGGAAGACCGCGAGTCATGGGTTCACCACCGATGGAACGAAGTTGCTCTAGCTTTTTCAGGATGGACATGATTGGTCTCCGGTCTTTTCTGCTTGATTAGCGCTTCATTTTAGCAGTCCGGCGTGCTGGTCCGAAAGCACAAGCGAGACCCCGTTGAACGCGCAGTCCATCAGCCACGCCAAGCGCGGGGCCAGAGGGCGCCGGGCGGAGGCAACAGAAAAGAGTCAAAGCGGACTCGCGCAGAGGCGCATCAACAAAAAAACCCTTCTGGGTAAAGCAGCGGACGCAAATTCACTTTCGGCTGTTTTTTTTGAATTTCTCTCTGCGTCCCCGCGTCTCTGCGCGAGAAAAACTTCTTTTCAGCTGTTTCCAAGAAGTGTTCTATGAATGCTGGGCCAGGGCCCATTCGACGTGTTCCCTCACCAGGCCTGATGGATGGTTGGAACGGGAGGACAGGGCCTGGAGGACTGCGTCGGTCGTCGGTGCATTGCCGAGAGCCACTGCGATGTTGCGCAGCCAGCGTTCATGGCCGATCCGGCGAATCGCGGTGCCTTCTGTGCGGGCCAGGAAGGTTGCTTCGTCCAGGCAAAAAGTTCAGCCAGATCACCGGCATCCAGATCCTTTCTCGGCCGGAAGTCATCGATCCGGCTGTGCTGGGCATAGCGGTTCCATGGGCAGACCATCTGGCAGTCATCGCAGCCATAGATACGGTTGCCCATCGGCGCTCTGAACTCCTCTGGGATCGCGCCCTTGAGCTCGATGGTGAGGTAGGAGATGCAGCGCCGGGCATCGAGCTGGTAAGGAGCCACAATGGCCTGCG
>Ga0102934_1000345_pt1 | contig 30032 bp, 30 predicted proteins | sample SalPonR2_A_D1_MG_FD_78175 | JGI IMG/M metagenome (GOLD analysis project Ga0102934, IMG submission 78175) | Salt pond soil microbial communities from South San Francisco under conditions of wetland restoration - Salt Pond MetaG R2_A_D1_MG | ecosystem: Environmental > Aquatic > Marine > Intertidal... | reverse complement strand
CACCACTCTCCCCCTCATGCGCTTAACCTTCGCTCCCTGCTTTGGCTTCCGTCGCTTCCATCAGAGCATCCAGTACGGAGGCCCTCAGCCCAAGTACAGCCGGCTCGTCGGGGCCGCGGCGGGGGAGGGCGGGATGGGGCCGGTCGATGTTCCAGGGACCATCGCGGGAGCCCCGGGAGGTAATGGCCAAACAAAGGAGGGAAGAAGGGCAAGGGAGGTCAGGGGAAAAGGGGTTGGACGGCGGGAAAGGGAGGTTGGAGAAGCGGGTCGCGTCATCACTGCTTCCTGTCTCCTTTCTTTGATCTCCTCCGCTCCCTCCCTCCCTCCTTCCTCATGTACTTGCCAAGGTGCCTTTGCCATCCAACAGGAAGATTTTCCGGCCCTACCTGGAAGCGAAGGAGGAGGAGGGCGGGAGGGAGGTGCTGGGGGAGGAGGGGGACAGGTGCAGCAGGTCCCACGGCAGCAACAACCACAACAACAACAACAACAACAACAACAACCACAGCAACAACCACAGCAACAACAACAACAACCTCAGCAACAGCAACAACAACAGCAACAGCCGTCGTCAGGTGGGGGGTCCGGGGGCGCGTATTGGCCGTATGCTGGGGGCGAGAAATAAGAAGGGGCAGAGGGGGGAGTCGTCTAGGGTTAGGGTTAGGATTAGGGTTAGGGTTAGGGTTAGGGTTAGGGCTAGGAGGGAGAGGGAAGGGATGATGGATGCACCTGGACCGTGGATGGCTATCGTACACAACCCATCGTAATCGGTGCCTGTGGCTTTTGGACCTGTCGAATCAAAGCGCACTCACGGGGTCCCTCCCTCTCTCCCTCCCTCCCTCCTTCCCTCCCTCCCTCCTTGGGTCCTCTCTAGCTCCCCCTCCCCTTATTGAGGGCGTCAAACCCTCCACGTTGCCGCCGCAGGTCAGTGCTCGACTCCTTGCACGGCCCCTCTTTTTTACCCCCCTCTTTTCTTGTCGATCGCTCTCACCCTCTCTTTTTTGATTTTCTTTCCCTCTCTATCATCCCCCCCAGCAGCAGAAATCAAGGGGCGGAGAGGCCTATGGTCTTCTCGGCCTCCTCTCCGTCATTCGCATGACAGATCCGGACCTCAACACCCTAGCCTTAGGTGCCTACCCTCCACCCTTCCCCCCTTTCTCCCTCCCTCCCTCCCCCTCCCGCCTCCTCCTTCCTGTTCTCCTTCCGCTCGTAGACCCTCCCTTTGCCGCACCCCTTGAAGCCCTTCTCCACGGCCCTTTCACCCTCCCTCCCTGTCTCCTTCTCTCCCGCCTTTGCGCAGGGAGCGATCTGACCACCCTGGGGCTCAACCTGAACGCCACGGAGGCCCTGTATGCCACCTTCGCCTCTCCCTGGGCGGAGACACCCACCACGAGGGAGCCCAAGTTCTTCCTACCCCCCTGCTACAATCTGCAAAAGCAATGTAATACCACCTCAGCCCTTAAATATTTGCAGTCACTCCTCCCTCCCTCCCGCCCTTCCTTCCTCTCCCACCTCTTATCTCTGTCAGCATGTTTGTCTCGCCTCCGCAATGTGTTAGGGTGACCTCCCTCCCTCCACCCCTTCTTTCCCTCCTTCGACTAGCCCTAAAGCTCGCCCACTTTGGCAAATTTGCGCAAGAGACTCTGTTTTACATCTTCTATGCCTTACCGAAGGATGCGCTGCAGGTTAGGAAGAGAAGGAGAATGGGGAGGAGGCAAGAAGGAAGACAGAGAAAGGAAGAGAGAGAAAGAGGAGAGACCTGTCGCAAGGATGGAAAGGAAGGGGGAAGGGGAAGAGGGAAGAGGGAAAAGAGAGAGAGAGAGAACAGGAGAGACGTGTCGCAAGGATCGAATGGAAGAGGGAAGGAGAGGAGGGAAGAAGGAAAAAAAAGAGAGCAAGAAAAGCAGAGACGTGCCGCAAGGATGGAATAGAAGGGAGAAGGGGGGGGCGAAAGCCAGGAAGGGTCCCGGCAAGATCGGTGGACAGACCCCTCTTTCAAGGTTTCACAATCTTCTCTTTCTCTCTTGCCCTGACTATCGCCCCCTCTCCTTTCCTACCTCCTACGCCTACCCCCAGGCGTACGCTGCGGAGGAATTGTACCGGAGGGAATGGCGCTTCCACAAGGACATGAAGCTGTGGGTGAAGTTGGAGAAGGGAGAGTATTTCTACTTCGACATAAATAACTGGTACGTCCCGCCCTGTTCCCCCGGTTCTCCCCTCTCCACATCCTCCTTCGCCTTGTCTTCCCACCAGAGTGATGTTTTCGGCGTTGATTGAGGCATTTTGGGCTCAATGTCGAGGATCCTAACACTTTCTTGGTGCGACCCTCCCTTTTCCCCCACTTCCTTCCCCCCCCTCCTACCTCCAGGACGAAGCGCTCCTTCCCTCAGACCACCCCTGCGAATATCTCTGCCATTACTTCAGGTACGCCGCAGGGAAAAAGGGAAACGGGGGAGGAGGCAGGGACGGAAGGAGGGAGGGAGGAGGAATATGCACCCTTGTCCTCCGTTATATCGTCCTCTGTTCTCCCAAACCCACGGTATAACCTCCCACTTTTCTCCTTTTGTGAATCCAATCAGGTCTCTTGAGCGAGGAGGACGTCAGAATGCAATTTCCAGCGGGGGGAGGGGCACCTTTGCCCCTGACTGGTAACGAGAGAGTAGGAACCGAGAAAAGGAGGGAGGACGGATGTTTTCTTAGACAAACTTAGAACCTGGCAATCTACATCCGGATGATTTAGCGTTTTTACGTGCTTCCTCAATCCCCCTCACATGCCTGTTTGCAAGCATTCTCTTCTATCCGAAACTTTACAATGCCGAATCTTGATCCATTTTTCCTCCTTTCCTCTTTTCCCCGTTCTTTTTCCCTTCAGCTGCGTCCGTCGTCCAAGGAGGTGCCGTGGCAACTACCTCCCCCTCTTTGTCGGGCATGCTGCCGCCACCAATGATGGGTCAAGGGATGGGAGGAGGTGGGGGGGGAGCGGGAGGAGGGGGTGGGGGCTCGATTAAGTAGATGCGAAGGGACAGGAGAAGTCATTGAGGGGAGATGACAAGCCAAGAAAACGACTCCGTGTTTGGGAGACGGAATTTATAAAAGGAATCAAAGCAAGCATGGAGACTAGTTCAGAGAGAGGCTACTTTAAATTTCTCCATATTGTCTTGATTTTCCATACTGCATTTCGAGAGAGTGGTGCAAGTAGGAGAAAAGGGTTCAATTCGAGCTTTCTAACCAAATAAACACCTTTTTTGTACTTTTGACTACGCATGGTATCACATATTGGCCTGGAGATCCCCACCATCGACTTGTGGTTCATTGGCGTAATGACGTACTATGATTTCACGACTAATGCATCCCCCTGTCGAAACCATTCCGAGCCACTTCCGACCCCGAAATAATTTTTGGAAATTTTTCAAATGGATGAAATGCCTCTATGTCGTGTGCAATCGTGCCCTCGGAGGGATCGCTGCCCCTGAGAGGATAATTTTTTGTTTATTTCGTCCCTTGACCCCCTCCAGGGCCGGGCTCAATCGTATCTCGCTGACGCCGTACATCCGGGTCAGCGTCGGAAAACATTTCCTGACGCGCCTTGGAACCTGAGTTGAACACGATGGCAGGCCGCATATCCTCTAAAAGGCGCAATGGAAGCAAAATCTGGTTTCCAATTGTGTAATGACAGAAATTCGTGTTCATTCAATAGCAGAAAAAGTCTTCGAATTCCGTTGAAGTCGTTTAGCCTCCTCTAAGGTGTCACGGCTCTAGACTGTCAAACGCTGACTTGCTTTTCTGATACGGCACAATTTCTTGTATAAAACAAATTTGCAGAAGGGATTAATAAAGTGTGGGTGTGCTGTATCTATGGAGACTAGAAAATTGAGTTTTAATCCGGGCGGCCCAAGTGTCTGCAGAAACGACCGCGGGGATTTGCATCATCCACCTTGGCACTTATACTGAACCCTTATTTGATTTTTTTCAATAAACAGTAATAGAGACAAGAAACTATGTAAATTTAATGTCTGGCCAAGTAATGTACGTGCAGAATGAGCTGTAGCAGGAAAAATGTCGATTGCGTCAGGAGCCTATATTATATGGACCAAATTCCGCAAGCTTGGATGAATTTACGTTCTATCCCTTCCGGCTGATTTGCACAGCGTCCACACCACATTATTACAGCTTTCTGTATCTTCTACCGGGCCATCGACGAAATGAACATCTCCCAAGAGGGGGACTTTAAAACGACCGAAGGCCAAGTAATTGGGGTAGCCCCGACGTTGATTCCTGACTATGAGGGTGTCAGAAAGCGCAAGAATATCGAGACCTCCAGGACAGCCGAGGATCGGTGCGTCTCCTCATATGAACCAGATTGATGGAGATCAACGAGCCGTAGAAAGCCGGTGATAGTATCTCAAGTCAATAAATGGATGAGCCGTAGAAGCGAGAAGAGGAACGGAAAACGGCGTCAACAACGACCTTAACTTTCCCCCTTGACAGTGTAAACAGGCAATTAATGCTGGCTGGGGTCATGAATCCTGAGGAGAAGAGCTATTGTCTCCGCGCAGGTACGTTGAGAAACGATGTAGGAAGAGCTAGGGAAAAATAGATCCAACTTGACACGCGAATGCAGAACGAGGGAGGGGTACAAGGGATGGCGGCATTCTCGTCGTCATGTTGTCGAGCATCAACGATATTTACAGGCCTCGCAAAGGGATTTTACAATTTCAAAGGCCGGGTAAGTGAGTGAGAGGGGCACTTGGAGGTCTTTTGCTGAGATCCCACTGTCTGACGCCTCTGGTTTCCTCTTTCTGCAGGTTGAGGATCTTGAGCGCGTCATTTGGCGGGGAAAATGCATCAATAAGAAGGTAAGAGAGGATACTGGCGCAAGAGTGATTTGCTCTATCTTCACATTTTATTGGTTGGTCTTCTAAAACCTTTTTCTACTTCTTTTATTCATAATTACACTTTAAGTGCCGCGAATCGCAAGCAGCAACGGTGAGAATGCTATTGGATCAACCCGACAATGGAGCTGACCACATTCTTCACAAGGCAAAGGTACGAATTCACGATTTGCTTTCGATGCATTAGTCGCACAACGAGATGTGGCCTTCTCAACTCACGAACTTGATCGGACGGGTAGTTGTCAAATAAGGAGGGGAATCTTGGGGGGGGGGAACGCACATGAAAGACATAGCAAGACGAAGTAGTAGCGATAATTAATATGATAGACAAAGACTTTGGGTCGACCCCTTTTAAAAATCCGTGAAAGTACCAATCTGTCTTTTCCTCACTCCTTCTTCCCGCCGCTTTGAGGGTGCTGTGGTGGTCTGCTCAGTCTGCGAGGAGAGGATGTATGTGACGCGCCTGTGCGAGGGCCGGCCAGAGAAGGACACAGGAAAGGTAAAAGCTAAAAGACAGGAAGAAACGAAAGTAAATGAAGAGTATGGAGAGAACTGGAATCTTTATATTCGATGTGATAAGCAATTTTGATCTGGACACAAGCATACTCAATAAATCAATGCAGTTCCATCATCATTGCAAGGATTGTGGAGGCTTGGGTATCTGCACACGAAACGCAACCAACGCGGTAGGAGAATCAGTAGGCTATGGAGGGAGGGAGCAGGAAATAGGGAACATCACTTCGGAGCCCCTATAATGTAGTCTTTTACAGCGACTTTCCTCCAAACCGCTTTCCTAACCGTGCTCTTGCTTCCTATTTCTACCCTTTCTTATTTGCTTTTTATTGTCGTGCAGCATTGTCGATATTTCCACCACCATTTCGACACGGGAATATTCCAAACAGCCCAGTGCCCATGCAAGGAGACAGTGGTTGTTTGCTGCAGCGTTGCGTAAGGCGTTGTCGCCCTCATCTCTATTTTGGCCGTGTTGCCGCTTGACATGGAGTAGTGCCATGATGTGTTGAAAGGAGTTTCTCATTACATGTGATTATAAATAGGAATGTAATAAATTTTTCTTGAAGAATTGGATGGGGCGCACTCTTATTCTACCATAATGAGGTCACTCTCTGTGGATTCAAAAGGCCTGGAGAGCAGAAAGACAAAGAGGTAGCAAACTTTTTATATAATCTGCACTTGGAATTCGGGGTTTAAGACTTGGAATTGCGTACTGTATCACAACTTTGACATACTTGAAATACAGTATTTACGGACTAAATGTGTAAGAACATAAAAAAGGGGATAAATGGTATGTCCAAGACAGCACTGGAGATGTATTTTGATCCAATTTTCAGGAAAACCGCACGAAAGCGAAAGTTTCGAAGCCTATGCTTTGATCGCTTGAACGAAAGTGACCGTGCGCATTAAAGTAAATGTCTTGCCTCCAAATCAGGGCTTCCTCGTTGCTGTCCCCTCTGCAATAAGAAGCTGTCGAAAAATCCTTTAATATCAATTGAAATCACCTTTGGTATTCACACTTCTCGACATCCTTCTCAGTACATTTCGTCCCTTTACAATGCCTCTATGGACATTGCCGTAACACCCGCTGCCTCCTAAATGATTTACATCATCCTTCCTCATCCTGGTACAGGACTCTCTGTCCCCCCTTCTCTCCTCTTTCTTTCCCAAGATGCAGTATCCTTTCCTCTCAATGAAAATGTGTCCAAGACTTCCCCCGCTTCTGCGTCGCTTAAGAAGGTTATCGTCAAGTGTGTGCGATTTACGGTCATCAGCGTCAGCCCAAAGTGCTTATCATCTACCTTCTCGAAGATGGAGGGCTGGTTGGGGAGCACTGCGAACAAAAGAGAAAGCAGAGAAATGGAATGGCACGAGATTAAGTCTTAAAGGCGAAACAAGATAAAAGGGCGTCTACGTATGAAAACAAATCTTTCAAATATGTTTTCTCAGAAAGAGGCATGCTTCGCTAAATACCATCGCTTCTCCGTCCCTTTCCCGTCATCCCGCGCCGTTCCATTTCCCCTCTTCTCTCACCATTTTGGCTCAAACCTTGCCCCGCCATCCCCACTACAACATGGACTGGAGCCTTGTAGACCGCGTCGCTGCTGGCAGCGAGACATTTGTTCCGGTATACTTGGCAGGTGCGCTGATAGGAGCTAGTGGACAAAAACGAGGGGATATCGTTACATGAGAAGGTAGAGAAGATAATGGAAACAATGCGCCGTTCTAGAATGTATGCCTGCTTGGGCTATCCTTCCAGAGGCAAACAAGATCAGACGACCGTAGATGATCAACCATTGCCCCTGAAATCGGATCAACGAGGCGTGCAGCGACATGGTACCGTCTTCCCGAGGAGAAACAGAATACTCACTGATGGTGACCGTACAGCCCCAAATCCACTTTATATTGCACCTAAATCAGAGTGGGAAGTGCCGGCGAGTGTGAGCCTTGTGTCTCCTGTTTCTTCTCGACCATTTCCCCTCCTTACCATCACGTCCTCCAGACTTTGCTGCATCAGGCGGGCGACGGCCTGGTCCGAGGAAGCATCCTCGCCGTCGTCCCAGTCACTGTCAATATATAAAGGCCGGTGGGCAGCTACAACGACCCAAGGAGTGAGCGTGCGGTTGACCTGGAAGAAGAGAAAAGAAAGGCGAAGGGGAGGGGCGGATCATCACTGAGTCACTGGAAAGAGGTAGTGACGGACTCCTCCCTTGTAGGAAGGAAGTCGTCGTGGCAAGGAGCAACGAGAGAGGAGTCTGAATAGGGTGAAGACGGTAAGTGCGAAATAGAACCCTGAAGAACGAAAATATTGGGATAAAAGAGATGCGAATCCGTCTCCTTCCCCACCTTGTTGGAGAGCGCGTCGATCATGAAACTGAACTGAGCCGAGCCCGGCGAGAAGTCCTGTGTCCAGCTCTATGGTCAGTACTAGCCTTTGATCTTTCCCTCCATTCCTCCCTCCCTCCCTCCCTCCCTTCCTTCCTTCCTCTTCTCCTCGCGCCGAACCTTTTCAGTGCATAGGACAACCCAATGCACGGGACCAGTGCTGAAATCATACCAGGGTTCATCTTTTTCCAGCTCCCGCCACGGACCCGGCATGGGAAAGCGAAGCTGAGTGGGTACGCCGCACTCTCCTCCACTGTCCTCCCCTGGGGAAAAAATACAAGAAGAGATGAGAGGGTGTACGGTGAAGCATACAGAATGAAGGCCGAGAGATGATGCAACCTGAAAGTACGCAGTCTAGATTCCAAAAACATCCAAACGGCGAAAGAAATTGACGACAATTATAAAATTATGAGGGAAGCGGCGCAGTATGAAAGGACGGCTGGGATTCATTAAAAATTTGGGCAATGTCGTGGATAGTCCGCAAAAGGGAAAGTCGGGAGAGAAAGAGGAAAAAGAGGATACGAGAAGCGAGAGTGGAAGGAAAATCAGACATCTTACCCGTGAAGAGGGAGGGCGACACGTGAACTCTCGATACATCACTGGCGTCGCGCTCATGATTGCCAGAGGAAACCATCCAAGGTACGACCTATTAATACAGGAGTCCGGAAATCAAAAAGGCAGAAGGAGTGGAAGAGGTGAAGATATTTGAAAAAGCGGTCGATTCAGCAAGACCGAGAAGCGTAAAGTGGAGTAAAGAGGATGAAACAGACATGGAAAGAAGGTTAAGGGGAGAAATACCTTCATGATGGCCTGGTTTTGGCTCAAGAACTCGTCCCATTGGTAGTCATAGCCCTTGGCATACGAGAGATCGCCAATGTGGAGGACAAGGGAGAGGGGGGGATGGATCGACGGCGAGAGGGCTCCCATCAGGAGCCGGGTGGTGTTCAATGATGCCACCTGGGTTCGGCCGAGAAAAGGACCGTAAGAAGGGAGAGAAGGGTGCGACGTCAGAAGTACGAGGGAGACACGAAACCGATACCATGACAAAAGACAAAATCGACAAGCTGTGAGGTCGAGCAACGGTGTACAACGCTCGTTTGCTACCATTTTCTCCCTACCTCCTCCCCTCCGATATCCAAGCTTCCGTCCTCCTCAGCAGTTCCCATGTCTCCAAAGACTGCAAATGTAAAGGTCTCCACCTTTCCCTCTTCTGCCTCGCGCCTCGAAAAGTAGCCTGGAGCCTTGAAAGTTATGCATTCGCTCCATACATTCAGATCTGTGGCACCGAATGCAGCCCCCCCAAACAGAGATGGTTAGACACCTCGATGGTGATTTTCCTCACGACATAAATTAATTTGTCTCTCCCTCTCTATACTCCATTTCCCTCTCACTTCCTCACCAGCGTCCCCGACGCGGTATACGTATGATACCCCCCCCTTCAGTCCCGTCATGACGCCTGTATGGAGCGCTCCGGGATCGTGGTAGCCGATGCTGGTAGCAGGGGGAGAACAGAGGTCGCCCCGTGAGTAGGTAGTGGTGAGGGCCAGGGAGGAGTGCTGCCAGGGGACGGAAAGGAAGGAGGTCAAACGAGCGATGCTGAGATGTTCCATGCCGTGCACGACCTGAGGGCGATAAGGGAGAAAGGGGGGTACAGCCACACACCCTCTTAACACACCTGCGTCATCGGAGGGCGAACGCCGGCTTTCGCGCCATTTTGGGCACCCTTCAACCGCCGCTGAGTCTCGCAACGGCTTGCGGTCTCCTTGGAGGCCCAGGCCACGCTTCCGTCGCCCCCATCCATCGCCCCCGCCTGCGCGTCTCCGCTTCCCTCGTCCTGGCTTTTCTCTTCGGGCGCAGCCGGCCACCACTGCACCAAGGGCTTTTTGGTGTCGCGACTGACCCAAGAGACAGCCATCTGGTGAGAATTTTAAAGGAAATTGATGGTAAGTTGGTGATGTGTGGGGCAAAGGATGCTAGGAGAGAAAGAACAGGGGCAAGGAGGAGGGTGATATCGAGTTTATGGGGAAGGTTGCGCAATGGCAGAGGAAAATGTGCTGGTGCCAATGACGAAGACCGGGAATGTGACGCAGCTAAAGGAATTCGAGGGAGGTGGACAGCGACTGCAACGTAGGGGAAGGAGGGCGGAGGGCAGGGAGCTGAAAAGAGACACAGAACTTACCTCTCCATCAATTCCAGTCAGCGCCAAGTGAATTTGAGTTACCTATGTGGGATTTCGAGGCTGTTATCACTTTTTTCCGTGGCCATTAATCTTCCGCAACTCTTCCTTCCCTCTCCCTCGGTGGCCTCCTTTCCCCGATTACACCCCTCCTCGAATCATTTGTCTGAGCAATCCTTTCCGCCCCCGATACCCACCTCATTAGCCTCTTGAAATCCCAAAGGCGAGGATTGTCCAAGCAGAAGAGGTGCTGATACGTTCCCCCGCATCAAGGCGAACGTGTATGAGTCCCGCAAATTCAAAAGCCGGAAGGAGAGACAGGCCTCTCCGGTGCTAGCGTAGGAGGAGGGAAGAAGCGGGGGAGATTTCTCTTCTCCCACGAATTTAATCTTATGAGTTTTTAAAGAAGAAGGGAGTAGAGAGAAAATCGTTCAGTGTGAGTGCGTAATCATCCCCCTGAGGTGTGAATCAACAAAATCTCATCGCCATATCAAGCACGTTACTGTATTCCCAAACTATGATAGCTGCTTGCGTATTTTCGCCCCATTCCGATTTTCCCTCATCTCTTGATCCTCCTCTGACCTTAATGGGAGCTGTAGCTTGAAGATTGACGTCCGCAGGGGCGTAGACAGCGACAAAATCCGTCCGAGGGTCCGGGTTGGGGACATGCTTGATGCACACCTGAAGGGGTAGGAAAGGAACATCCCCGACACGGAAAAATAAGCCTTGCAAGCACAATGCAAATTCTTCACATTTCTAGGCAACTCTGCCTCACTCCCCTCTCACTGTTTACCTTCACATGGCAGAGAGCCTGACTAGGACGTACCTGGGCAGCCTCGCCCGACGTTTCTAGAACAGATGGAGTGATGTTAAAGCGCACCTCACCAGCGTTATCTAAGTTTTTTTCCTTCCTCTCACAAGACAAAGCACCACTGACACTCCTAAAAGCAGTATCGTTCTGCTTTGAAGTAAACATTTCAATATGTGAGTCGAAAATGGGACTTGGGAGTGAGGACGATACGTTTTTACATCACAAGAAAGGTTCCCCGCCCATTCGTCTCCCCTCCGGTTCGTAAATACGCACCATTACGACCGCTTCCGGTGAAAAGGCATGAATGCGCGCCCGACGAGGACCGAGACCGTGAGCATTGGTCACAGGGAGAGACATCAGCAGGACTAGAAAACGCAGGGCATAGAAAAGATGACGACCTTGGGATGGATGGCAGACATGACGAGCTCCCGATATCCCTCCGTGTATCCTTCCACTTAGGTATCCAGAGCAAAGCTGCACGGGTCTTTTTTTTGAATATGTAGTGTTCATGACGAACAGCGGCTGCAACATCGCCGTCTCGACCCCTGTCATCTGGTGTTCTGCAATGCGGTTTTAGGAAGGAAAAACTCCACCGCGCGAATAATATCCTCACAAACCGTCTGTATGAGAGTGGATCACCAAAATAATGAGTCGAGATGCTTTATAGCGTGAATCTGTCCGATGCAATAAGGACTCCGTGTGGTACATAGCATAAACGTTACGCGTACCCTCCGGGTATTCTTGAGGTCGGCACTTCGTCGCTCCTCGTATTGCAGCGATAAGCGGAGAGTCCAACGTTTGCCGATTAACATACATCTTCCATTCCTTCATTGCCTATTTTGAAAGAGTTAAAGTCTAATGGACACTTGTAAATCAGCAGGATCGCACTTTGAATGCAATTCTAAGCACAGCCCTCAACACGCACTGATCCTATTTATCGAGTAACGAGATAATGCTGCAATGAGACCTTTTCGACTTTCATGTATATTTCAAGTCGTCTAAGCTCTTCATTTTATATTTATAACTAGAATTCCTACGCAGAATTATATTTTGGTTTCTGCTTTCCAAAGTCCTGCAAGGGGAAAATTATTGTATTGAGGTGCATCAAAACAACCGATTATCGACACAAGTAGAGTATCGCATGCGCGATTTATGTTCTGAACCGGGAGATGGTTAAGTCCCCCCACAAAACAAGAAGGAAGATGCAAACAAAATCGCAAAGATATATGCGGAGGAAAATGTATACTTCAACAAGGAAATGTTAGTTGAGGCACCTGTATTTGACCAAAGTGCGTTTCATTGCGAAACCTTTGGCAATGGTACGCAACGCGTGTAATTTATGGTCATGCTTTTCTGCATATTGAAAATTCGTTAATGTTTATCGGACTCTTAGGCTTATGTTGGCAATAAGGAGACGACGAAAAAAGTAATATGGGGAGATTTGTCGGGTCAAGCTCCTTACTATAATATTTAGCTCAACTTACTAGCATTTGACATGAGTTCTTCACCTGTCTGATGTGTTTCCATACCTCTGCGTGTAAGTTTTTAATGGAAACTTCTTAGAGATTAAAGTCTACGATCCTTCTTTTTTAATGAAATTCTTCTATCTTCAAGAAAATACCAGCGGCTATAGCAGCCTCCGAGAATTATACATTTTAGCTTTGCTTTGTTACTTTTTAGGGGACTTTTTAGTGTGCAGCTTTGTGTCTGACGTCTGAGCTAGACTTAACCAGTACAATAAACCTTTGAAATCGCCTGTTTGACACTCACTACAAGGAAACTGCAGCACCAGGCTCCGAGAGAGACAAAATTGGTACAATGTACCGATAAAATAGCCTTTTTGGTGCACAGTGCACGAGAGACGCAGTACTGGGCTCCGGTCTTTATACTAACCTACCAAGTCGGGAGAAAGTCGAAGGGATGGGCCGAAAAAGAGCAACAGCCTCCGGCACATCCCTCCAGCCCTCTGTCGGGCATTTCAGACTTTCAGCTCCGTACATTCCCACAATTTCCTGGAAAAAGTGGAGATCATAAAATGTGCCACGGTTGTCGTGGTAAGCTCACGGGTCGGGGGAAAGTCACAGAGATGGGCCGCCTGGGGAGGAGATCCTCAATGATAGCGTTCCCTTTGTCGGCAGTTTCCGACTTCTTCCCCGGAGATTCCTAGAAAATATCCTGAACAGGGTGAAGGTCGTAAATTTTAGGGGCGACGTAGAGCATGCTTCCGCGGCCGGGACATTTATTGAGCACGATGGATTGGCTTTCAACACGATTTTACGGGTGATCTGAGTCATCATCTTGTAAAGGGTCCGCTTTCGTGCCAAGTTGGTCGTACATCAACTTGACATGGTACACACGAACGGAACATCTCTTACCTTGTTGCCTCACTCCTCTTCTTTGACGCTCTTCTCGTTTTTACGTTGTACAGACACTTTCACACCATAATCATGCGTGTCCTCTCTCTTACGCTACTGGCATCGACACTTTCTCTTGCCGCAGGCCATCAGGTGAGAAAATCGAAACTACAGCGAGATGCGATAGAAGGGAAGGACTCACACACCTTCTTCTTAAGGCATTCATTTCAATCATTCGTTCCTTACAAATTTTGACTTTTTCATACACCTACGGTACAGACACTGCGCGGCCTTGTTTCCTGGGCTGGTGAGGAGATCGGTGGCCGTGGTGCTTGTAAGTCATGTGGATCCTTGCGAACGCTGTTATTTTGTCGGGCAGGAATCTACACACAGCAGCAGCACACCACTCACGACTTTTCCTTCTGGGTATATTATTTAATCTTTTTCATACCTCCCACTACAGCCAAAGACGCCTTCGCGGGCCTCGAGGATCCCATGCGGCAGGCCACTGACACCGTACGGGCCAAGAATGGGATGGAGCCCCTCACGTCGGACTTGAGCCTTTCACGTACCGCGCTTTACCTGGCCACGGAGCTGGGCAAGAAAGATCAGAAGGAAGCAGAAGTGAGCCCAGAGTTGGAAAAAGCTTTGTTGGAACGTGCCAAGGCCTACGGGTTCGCGGTAAGGCGGGGAAGGGAAAAAAAGGTTCTTGTTTTGGACTCCATCTCACCTCCGGTTTCATTCATATCGCAGGGCACGTCCGTGAAGGCCCAAGTTTTCACCTACGACGCCAAGGCCATGGGCCTGACGGCCAAGGATTCGGAGGCTCATGCCCTCGCCGCGGTAAACTACTGGGCGAGCAAGGATGCCACTGCCGGCTTGGAGGGAGAGAGGGAGGAGGAGATGGAGGATGAGGACAAGGACGCTACTGCCGGTCTTGAAGAAGGTGAGGCCGAAGAGGAGATTGAGGACGAGGACGAGGACGAGGATGAGGACGAGGATGAGGACGAGGATGAAGATGAAGATGAAGACGAGGATGAAGATGATGAGGACAAGGACGCTACCGCCGGTCTTGAAGAAGGTGAGGCTGAAGAGGAGATTGAGGACGAGGACGAGGATGGGGACGAGGATGAGGAAAAGGATGCTTTCGCCGGCTTGGAGGGAGAGAGGGAGGAGGAGATGGAGGGTGAGAAGGATGCTACTGCCGGCTTGGAGGGAGAGAGGGAGGAGGAAATGGAGGATGAGGACAAGGACGCTACCGCCGGTCTTGAAGAAGGTGAGGCTGAAGAGGAGATTGAGGACGAGGACGAGGATGAGGACAAGGATGCTTTCGCCGGCTTGGAGGGAGAGAGGGAGGAGGAGATGGAGGGTGAGAAGGATGCTACTGCCGGCTTGGAGGGAGAAAGGGAGGAGGAGATGGAGGATGAGGACAAGGACGCTACTGCCGGTCTTGAAGGTGGGGCTGAAGAGGAGATTGAGGACGAGGACGAGGATGAGGACAAGGATGCTTTCGCCGGCTTGGAGGGAGAGAGGGAGGAGGAGATGGAGGATGAGAAGGATGCTACTGCCGGCTTGGAGGGAGAGAGGGAGGAGGAGATGGAGGGTGAGAAAGATGCTACTTCCGGAGTCTCCTACACGCTTTTGGGTAGTGCCGGCGTCATCGCCCCCTCGGGCCAGGCGTACATCACGCAAGTGTACGGTGCATCTGGATAATCTCATGCTTCTCAAGCATGTCTTGCGGCTCAAGTGATGGATATGCTACTCCGTCCTTTTGTGCCGTGTAATGTACTAAGATTACTTCTGACGTCAATGGAATAATTATCAAAAGCGAATCGAAGGTCTTCGATATCGCGTGTCATGCTTACCACATGTCAGGAGCGACACGAAGGAATATATAATTCATGGGGAAACAAGAAAAGAAGAGGGGCCTGTCTTGGAGAAGCATTTGCAGGGGGATATTATGACCTTCGGTGTGCACTTCTATTCCGGGTACACTCATGAGCCAAAAAGAGGCGAGGGAGTCGATTCTCTTCAACGTTCAGTCAGACTTTTAAATGTGAGAGAGGCTCACTAGACTCCAAGCATTGAGGGAAAAGAAATATTACAAAAAGCACACGCATGGTGAGTGTTTCAGGATGCGCGGTTTGCCTCATCATCACTCACGACGGCGGCCGCCAAAAAGAGCTTTTTCCTTTGCTATTGGCATTTGTGTACAATTGTGAAAAGCGTGAACAACATGCAGTCCTTAAAAATTGAAATATTTCACTCAAGCGGGTATGCATGTTAGAATAGTCTGTGTCAATACTCGTCCATACAGGACGGTAGCTGATGAAGATTATAAGACTGCAGACCTCAAGTGTTACTATTTTGATAAAATATTGTACACATGTTTTTCCGGTGTTTGTTTAGTTCTAGAAAATGAAAGAGTGCAAAAAAATCATGACTGGCAATATACCCCCATGATTCTTTTATTACTTTGTGATCCTCGACTCCAAAATAAATATACATATATATCCATGTCGATCATCGAGAGCATACGAGTACTATGTGCAGGTAGTCGTGTGAACTACTTGAACGACGACGACATGCTAAATTTTCAATGTACGTCTCAGGACGGTAGTGAGCCTTGGAATCCAACAGTCACGATAAAATAAGTAGAAGCGGGAGCCTTCCATGTCTATGTGCTTTGCTCTCACCATTTGGACGATCGAAGCTTTCCAGCCATGCTCATGTCCCTCGTAGTGGGCGTATTATTTTAATGCGTGAAAAACGCATGTGTCACGTCTTTCGCGTTCTGACGTCTTCACGCGTTGAAAGCATTCCTACCAGAGGTCGCACATGGTCGTGTCCAGGATTCGTCTTTTCAAGTTCTAGATTCGCCCCCCATCGCATTCATCCAGCTGGTACTATATCATATTAAAGAATAGCATGGTGTCGATGCTATCGTGAAGCCATGGACGATATTGTGTATCGAATCGCGTTTGGCGTTCTGCCAGAACTTTTTGGATGCAAGAAGCACCGCCACGCCGCCGTCGGGACATACGTTCCGTTCACGAACATTGTGGCTTTCCGAACACTTTATCTCTTCCTTAAAGCCCCGGTGATCCTTCTTCATCCGGGTCTTTTTTAAAAGTGAGTAATGGTGTGCAAATATGAGGCAAATCTGCCGGTATGGAGTTTTTAGGTTTCTTGTATCTTGGGGCAAAAAAGACGGGTTGCAGTTGATCGCACGTCGACTTCCGTGAAGATACTAACGAGCATAGCAGCCTTTCTTCTCGGCGCCACCATGACCTTCCCGGTTATCTCTCACCCGTTCCGTTTCAAATTCTGACACATCCAGCAAATAAAGGCATCATGAAGATCTTTTCTTTTGCGCTTGCGGGCATCACATGTTCTGCGGCGGTTGCTCAGGTAAGTAGCTGGCAATTGACGGCAACAGGAAGATTCCAGAAAGAGCCGCGCATCCCCTTAAAAGATCCACGAATGGCATGTCTCAAATTCATTTATCCTGCTAACTTCAAACGAATCATAAACAGACGTTGCGTGGTCTAGCAGCTTGGGCTGGTGAAGAGATAGGCGTCAACACAGCATGTAAGAAGAGCATGAATCTGGGAAAACCCTGTATTCCTGCGGCAAAGGCAATGTGTGCCAATTCCGATAACACCGCTTCCTACTCCAACCAAGCTAAGTCGCTCACTGTATTTCTGTGCATTTTATCCTTGCTAGCAGCCAGAGATGCCTTCACGAGCCTGGAGGACCCTATGCGCGTGGCGGCCAATACCGTTCGAGCCGAGCACGGACTCGAACCTCTCGCGTCCGACCTGAGCCTCTCACGCACCGCTCTGGACTTGGCGAGGGAGCTGGGTACGCAGGATAATAAAGAAGCAATGTTGAGTCCGGAGGTGGAGAGCAAGTTATTGGAACGTGCTCGGGCGAACGGATTCACGGTAGGCGACCGGAGTGGAATGTGGCGTAGTACTGGGGGAGGTATCTCGCTACAAATGGGGAGTCCTTCGGACACCGTTACAGACCATTTATTTTCCAATACCATCTCACGTGTGCTACAGGGTACATCCGTGAAAGCAAATATCTTCACCATTGATGCCAAGGCGGAGAACCTAACGGCCACAGACACAGAGGCTCATGCACTCGCCGCAGTGGCTTCCTGGGCTGGTGGGAAGAACGCGACAGCAGGACTGGATGTAAACGAGCACGAGCACGCCGCTACTGCAGGGTTGAAAGTGGATGGACACGAAGATGTCAGTGATCATAGTGATGAAGGAGGCGTGAAAGAGGTCAAGGGCGCCGCGGCTGGATTGGAAGTGGGGGAGCACGCGGAGGACACCGAGGAGGACACTGAAGAGGACGAGGAGGATGAGGAGGATGAAAAGGATGACAGTGACAGTGACAGTGACAGTGACAGTGACAGTGACAGTGATAGTGACGACGATGACGACGATGACGACGATGACGACGATGATGACGATGACGACGACGATGATGATGACGAGAAGGACGCGACAGCTGCCCTTCTGGGAGACTTCAACGTTGTTGGCAGTGCAGGCGTCATTGCTCCATCGGGCCAGGCCTACATTACGCAGCTGTACGGTGTTTCTCCGTAGAAGCTGGGAAAGGCCGTTTCTTAGAACATGATCGAAGTATATGTGCGGTCACCGCTACTATCTGATGAATATTCTATCGTAAAAGCGCTACGATGCAGGCGTCAGCAATGAGTGGGCAAGGGCTTGCAGATTTGCTTGGACGGCATAAGGCAGGTCACTTACTTTATTCTTGGAGGTGATAAATCATGCTATATATAATGTATGTGAAGAAAGGCAGGGCACCGCGTGTCGTTGGACTGAAACGAATAAATGTTGGTTATTAAGCTCGTTAATTCTTTGCAGATAGCCTTCTTGGCCTTTTTAATTCCAGCCCCACTAATTGAATCTTGACAATGGTAACGAAATACTGAAGGGTTTCATTCACGAATGCAAACCAAAAAAATTTATATATATGACCTCTTAAATACCTACCCAGTCTTGGGAGGCCAGCATAATACCTAGCGCTGACCACTTCGTCGTTTTGGAACGGAGTCATTTTGGAGCTTCGATAAACTTATTTTTACATGAGAGAGGGAGCGTGACCTAAAGAAGCCAAATCGTCGCATTGCCCATGGGATTTCTACCCCATATTTTTTACTGCTTCTCACCACGGTAAAAAATAATAATCTAATGCAACAAAGGCGAAAATTTTCCCGGAAACTGGATTTTATGGCTTCGAAAACCAAATAAAATAATTGCCTACCACAATTAGGCCCCATCGCTGTATGTTTTTCAATCAGAGCCTTAAAAGACTCTCCTTTCAGTATTTTATCCTGGACCGGTCGGGTGGCGTGGGAGATCCGGAAAGAGAATGAGCGAGCCCCGGGGCCCATAAGGCATTTCACCCACCTACACCAAAACTTTTTGCATAAAAACCGTGCGCTCAATCATGTTTTGCTCCCCGAAGGTGTAAACGCTATCGGAGTACACAATTGTATGCCTAAGCACGCTGGCAATGTGCCGGAGAGGGTTTCATATAAATGAGCGCCTACCATTTGACGCGGAGTATACGCAGCAATTCTTCAGAATCATCATATCAACCGCCTTGTTTCAAAATTACATAAAACAGAACAGCGACGACTTTCCTATCAAAGTAAACATTACTGTCGGTGGAAAGGCACACCTTTTGAACATGTCATAGCGAAGCAGTCGAAGCCAGTTTTACGTCCGTCTCGAGATCGATCATGCGTCCACACTCTACCCATCAGTATGCCACCCGGAGTGCCTTGAGCACAGGGAATGGTAGATTTACCCTCATTTTGCGGTCCATTGTTTTCCTTTTTTTCCTATCTGCATATCTATTGGGAAATTTGTGGATGACATTACCCATGGTCCCTCGAGAAATGGGAAGAGAAACAAGTGCTGACGCGAGACCTCGATACAGCGTGCTACGACACGGCAATCACGGTTCTGCTGCTTGGTCGCTAAGAAATCGTAACATGGAGGAAACTTCTGCGCATGTGCAGTCCTTTGAGGCCGCTAGCTCAGACTTGAAAGCGCCCGACGGGACTGAAAACGAGGCGTTGGGCAGGTACATTGAACGATCCGGTAATGTGGTAGGAATAGAAGCAGCAGACACAGAAATGAATGCTTTGCTCGCAAGAGAGAAAAGTGGTGTAATCAAAATTCAAGACCAAGATGAAGAAGGTGAAAATCTGGAAGAGCTGGAGGAAAATGCGGTTGAAGACTTTGGGCCAATCGAAGAGGATGGAGAGAGGAGCCTTTCCTCCTCCTCTTCTTCCTCCACCTCCGCCCCTACCTCAACCTCGCCTTCCTCCATCTGGCCCCCTCCATCATGGGCGTGGCCCCTCGACCCCGACCATGAAGCCTATGGGAGAGACATGTTCAAGATTCGCTTTCCCCCTTCCGCCGCCGCCTCCAATGCAACTTGCACGGGCGCTGGCAGCCTCGATGAGGACTTGGACTTCACCCTTGTCTCCCAAAGCTCGCCTGACAGAATCTGGATGCTCCCTCATATCTGTGAGCGGTGGGAAGGGCCCATAATCGTCGCCATCTTCATGCACGGCTTCACCGCCGAGCACGACGCCTTCATGGCAAACCTGAAGTGCCCCCAGCTGCAATGTCTCCCAGTGCACCCCTCTGTCCCTGCCTCCAGCTCCATTCCCGCCTCAGTATGGGCCGCACCAAACCTATATCCTGTCAATGCCTTGCGAAATCTCGCGATCTCGGAAGTGAGAACGACGCACTTCCTTCTCACGGACATGGACCTGTGGCCTTCCCGCCGTCTCTACCCTCTCCTGAAGCACCTGTCGTCGAAGAGGGAGATAGACAGTAGGGGCACGCGCGAGACGTTTCTGGACCCGCTTCAGGCGCTAGTGGTGCCTGCTTTTAGTTATCTTGGACAAGTAACTGGAGGCGAGAAGCAGGAGGCCAGGGAGGACAAGGTGGGAGGGATGCCGGACGACCAGAGGGGCCTGGTGGAATGCTTGTGGAAGGGAAACTGCCTTGTGTTTGATGCTCAGTACAACGTGCACGGCCACGGCACCACGGACACGGCCTACTGGGTGGGCCGGCAGGAGAACGAAGAGATCAAGCCCATCCCTTGCTTTCTATCCAACAGGTCCGGTAGAGGGACGGAAATGTGGAAGCAGGTGGCCAGAAAGCCAACCCGTCTCTGACATGCAACGTCAAAAACACAGTAGCTCCCTCATCAGACCTTCTTTCTGAACTCCTCTTCCCTTCATTTTTCCTCCCGTAGATACGAGCCCTACGTGGTCCTTCGGCGCTGTCCTACCACGCCTCCTTTCGCCGAAGCCTTCACAGGATATGGAAAGAACAAGATACAACACATTGCCCATTTACGCTTCCGCGGATTTACCTTCTCGGTGCTTCCACCCGAGGCATTCTTGGTACACTACCCTCACCCGAAGAGTAGAAGCAAGCAGTCGTGGCTGGAGGGTGGGAAGCAGGAGGCGAGCAGAGGCTGGAGGGGAAGGATGGATGACCTTTATAGCCGATTTTTGGACTGGGCTTTTAACGAAAGGGCGGCCAGAGCAGGGTCAATCACGCATTTGTGCCGGCCTCCTGAGTCAACTGCCCTGAAAGCGTGAGGACTGGAGGTGTTTGTAGAAGCATCTACCGGTGAGGGCATCGCGTTGCTTCACCTTGCTTGCATGGAATTTTGGACATGTCAATGGCAGCATTTGCATGCATGGAATCGAACTTGTCATATTAAAATCATTCAAAATAAAATTATGAGGGGGTAGATGAGAGAATATAGAAAGCAGACTACCACTCGATGGGAAATGATAGAGAGGGAGAATAAAAGAAGCTTTTCCCCTACAATGATTATCGAGGTGCGTGTGCATGAAGATTTAGGGGTCAATAAATGTAGGTAGACTACTGGATCTCGTGAACCGCATAAACACCTGTCTGTGAGCAGTGTGAAAAAGCTCCTTATTCTTCGCGGTCAGAAAGACTCGCGATAAAGAAAATTTTTATGGACATCAAGCAGGTGGATGTATTGTTGCTTGTGTTTCGATTATGGGGTTTGTACCTTATCTGGAGTATTCTAGTCATGGATGTATGCTTGATGCAGCTTTTAGATGCTATCTACTTGGACCCTCTTTGATTGACAGGTACATGCCGTCGCATGAAATTGGGCAACAGAGCAACAGTGCTGATAGGGCATGTGAGGGCTCGCACATATTTGCACGCCTATTGGATCGGGTATGGAGCATCCCTATAGATGGTAGCGAGACGAATCGCGACCATACTTGTAACACAATTGCTTCATTCAAACATGGGCCACCAGGTGAATCCTCTCTGTCGCTTTTTGGGTGTCTACTCTAACCAACATGATGTATATTATCAGGTATAAACATTCAGAGTAGCAGAGATGTATATCATCTTGGAGTACAATGGCACCAACAGCGTCAAAAATCAAACGTAGGTCCATCCGCGTGCATGCCTCGGCCAGTATGGCATCTATGTACGTCAAAACCCGATGACGACCGCTCGCGGGCGTTCTCGCAAAATGCCAACACTTCTACGCTCCCTTTGGCTCTAGTACGGACAAAACGACAGACATTGTAGCAGGGAGTATACGGAGTCACAAAGATATTTTATTGCAACCACATAAGTCAAGCTTGCGTATCAGAGATGCTGCAATGACTCAATGTGACAGACAATTGTGGGCAATGAGAAGGAGCAACCCTTCAAGCAAGTAAGAAGCTAATTGCCTTCACCCGTCCTCCAACACCTAAGACAGAGACCCTGTACAGCACATAACGCAACTCATGCAAATTCTAGATGCTCTTTCCAGTGCATGTGGTCCACGAAGTCAGCAAGAGGCTCTGGTTCTCGCGTGCCATGCTGCATTCTTGCTGCATGGAACTCCCCGCCTAGTACCCTTGTCGTCCACTTCGCGCTCTGCTCCATTGTCTTTCTCTTTACTGGATGCCTTTCATGAAGCCTCTGCAGGCTACTTCCCGACACAGTATTTCGCCGTATGCAAGGAAGGTACCAAGGACAGCGATAATCAAGACATGGATTACATTTCCATTAAGCCGATAAGGTGCAGGGGGAGGAGCCACGATCACGGAGGGAGCGAGGGATCAGACTCGCGGCATCTACAAACTGGTCCCGTGCTTGTCCTTTTCGGTTATCGGGGGAAGCTGCATGGGTCCGCTGTGCACAGGTTGGAGCTGTCGGTGGGAGAGTACATCGTTCAAGAGCCCGACTTCCTCCGTATCACTGAGCGGGAGGCTTCAGGAAGACCCTTAGAGAAAATTGGGACAGGGGATAAAAATTACATGAACACAAGTGAGAACATTTGTCTCATAACAGGTGAACAGGGCAACAGTGACGGTGCAAGCGCCCCTAAGTATGCCTGTCGCTTCCAGGCTTTAGTCTCGCATATCGCTGTTCGATTTTTCTCCAAGTTGGTTCCTGAACTTTACACCGTAAGATCGCTCCCTGCCTTCACAGAAGTCATTGGAAGACGCGGTGGGCGCGGTAATGGGTGCCTTACACAAATGTGTTCATCGTCGACTCCCTCATTGCTGGTGGATGAGCTCCTTCCTTTCCTCGACTGCCAGAGTATGCTCCATCTCGCGGCAACGGCATGGCAGTTTCACCGGCCTTTGACGCTGACACAGCAAGCATGGATCATTCTCCTGGAACGAGACTTCCCTCTTGCCGATTCCTCTTCCTTTTTGCGTCCTGCCACTTCCCGCTCCTCCGAAGCAGGACCGCATCTGTCTGCAAAAAGTGCGCGCGACGCCTATCGTCGCCAGTTTCAGGCCCGATTTCCACCCAAGATGCTTCGACACGAGGGTCTGCAGGAGCATTGGGTTGGCCATCGGTGGTATTTACCACCTTTTCCAGGCGAGTTCCATACCGCCCCCATTTTTTCTCCCGTCCGTTATTTTTCGGAGGACTTCGAGGAAGTGAGAAGAGGAAGGAGGGAAGCGTTACGGTATCCATTCGAAGAGTCGCCGCTAACGTGGCTTGAGAGGAGGCCAGAACGAAGGGAAGAAGGCCTTTTTGAAGGGAACTTTTGTTGGAGATGAAGAAAGAGGGAAATGACATAGTGAAAGCAAAAGAAAGTTCTTCAAGATAGGCAAGGTAGAAAAACACTAGGGTGTACCGTGTATATAATCATATGCAATAAAAGTATGCAGCTAAGAATAGCAAGATAGAATCTGAGTAAAAACTTGGGAGCGCCTTGGCGTGATTTCTCTTTGGCTTGCGCAATATGCGTTATATTATACAACAGTCGTTAAAAACATCGAATTCTTGTTTCCGTGGTGGTGAGAAGAATGCCGCTTAGTCAGCGGTATTGGAAGCATAATCTTGCTTCCTAAGCCCACCCAGCAGAGGCTGAGAGCTACGACAAGCACCACAGACGTCTCAGCGCTGGAGAAATTATGTCATAAAGGAATGCGTGATAATCTTTTTTCCAAAATACGTGTGGTTGTTCGTGTGAAGTTATCTAAGTATAAAGTACGACCAAACATACGTCATGTGACTTATTTAACTGATCAGTGCAGCTTTAAGTGAGCGCAATTCAAGAAATGTAGTAGACCCGTGAATATTCATGCAAACTAATTCCCTCTTACCGGAGGATGGTGACGAGACTTGGGTCATCAATGCCCGCTCCTTCCCAGTGGACGAAGCGATATACTGTATGCTCCGCAAAAAGGGTTTTCAGCAATGGATCAGAATTCGGATTCTGTTCCAGGTCGTGAGCGAGTTGGAAGGGAAAATGGTAGAGAACTAGAAAAGGGATCGAGATGCTGTACAAGGTAATATAGGGACAGAATTGAGTTTAGATCGCTTAATGTAAATTCAATAACTTTGGCAGATCTACACTTTCCTGTTAGGAGGGATAAAAAGCGTAATCATTGAGTTGGAAATAACGTACCCCAAAAGACAGGAGCTCGCCCCCAGGAAAACACGGAGGGCTGTAAATTCAGAAGGCCACCACAACCTCGATATATCAGGAGAGGTCAGGTCCGTCATTTGCTTGCCAAGTAAAATTCTCAATTCTATAGCAAGTATTCCACAAGCTGACAGAAGGATCAATAAATAGGCTAACTTTTCAGATATTCGAAATAGAAAAGTAATCCATTTTCCTATTGCATAAGCGCTTGGACAAATGTCACCCAAAGGACGTATTGTTAGCAAATCTAGCCCAGGAACCATCACTCCAACTGTTTTCAGACTTTGAAGGACATAAAATGTCGTCGAAGTCCCAGGAAATAGCGTCATAGGCACAAGGATGGAGAAAAAGGGATGCATCTGCGCAGTCTGAGGTTGAGAGACAGTTGCATCTCCAGGTAATTTTTGGGTCTCTCGGCCAAGTAGTTCACTCGAAAGATATCCAGCGAGAGTCAGAAGTCCAAAATAAGCTAAAATGTGCAGTGAAAGGTTTGCTGTATGCTTTTTCGTCGCTATTATGCAAGATGATGGCAAACACAGGTAATGCGCTGGCAAACCATATGCTCTGATAGCGGCAGACATGGTTGAAGTTGAATTGAGTCAGCGCACAACATATAGTCTGTATAGACAAGTAAGAGTAGTCTATGTAATGAGAATGCGAAACCATGATGAGAATGCGAAACCATGATGCATCGTACAATTCGCACAAAGAACAAACCCTGGGTACCGTTTCGCTTTCATGACCGGACCGTTGCAAGCCGTTGAATTGAAATCAAAAAATTTAATAAGGCGAGTTCCACGGCGAGCATCACAAGATATGCAGCAAGACAAATCTAAAATATTTCCTTTTAAAAATTTTTGCCTATTTCGAAAGAAGATCGATAAAATAAAAAAATGAGAGCTTAAACATACATAAGTAATAAATGCTTCCTTCTACACCAATAATTACATTCTTTGCTTCAGTTTCCCTTATATTTTTATTCATTTACGACAAAATTGCAAGGATTCTAGCGGCTCTCATTCACTCACTTCTCACAAGCACCGTACTGTAGCTTAAAGATGACTACCAATCAAGGGAGCAAGTATTGAGTTTCCTGTCACCGCATGCTCACCATATTACAACCCCGGCGACCTGGACCTTACCTTTCGTATTTTTCAATTGAATTCTGTGCACCCCTCCATCTGCCATCCCCTGAGGAAACAAGCAGCTACAGTCTATCTTATACACGGAGTATATGGTCCAGTCTACGCCTCCTCGGAAGACACATGTGCTGTTCACTCGAGTTGAAGAGGGAGAGCCATCTGGATGCCGATAAATATCCTTCGATACTTTCGAGGAGCTCGCTGAGGATTGTGTATCATTTCTGACAGTATTAGTATTCGTGCGAAGAGAATGAGGAGTCGACGGCCAGGTACTTTTCTCCACAGAGCTCCCACAAGCTACCACCGTGATTTTGCCGTCCGGCTGGACATGTCGACAAAGCCCATCTTCCTGACCACCATTCTTCTCGTCATGTTTCGTTGAGCTAGCCTGCACATCGCTCCCGCCGTTGACCTCTTCAACCATCCGCTGAGGGTGGTCAGGAAAGGAAGCGTCAAGAAACATTCCTTGGCTACCGTACATCAGAACACAAAGTGTGCTCGCCTGTAAGTGAATGCATCCAGAACGAAAAAGCAAGAATCAGATTGTTTCTCAAGCAGTCCCCTGAAACGACTGCGTACTCTTCACTTCCAGAGCCTGCGAACGTACCCCGCGCGGCACTGTGAAGTCAAAGTCCAATGTGGCGTTCTCAGAGAGAGGGGACCAAGTCTGCTTCCTATCCGTGCGCGTCTTCTTTCCACCGCTAAAAATGTTGCTGCTGCCCTCGGCCTTCTCGCTCCATAGGGTATAATTGTATCGCGCTGTAGGTATTAAGTCCAGGGCACGGCCCTAAATGCGCAATGCAAGATGCAAGGCAACGGGGAGGTAGGGAATGAAGTGGTGAACATGGTAAAATCCTTCCACACTCAGACTACACTCGAGCGAATATAAGCATGGTCATGGAAGAGCTGCAACGCAAATCGGTACTTAGGCATGGCGATAGAGAAACTGAAGTCACACGCAAAAAAAGGGGAGGGTAGCCCAGCCGTCTCTCCATTTACTCGTTGCTCCCCATCCACGCACCTGGGTCAAGGTCAGGTTACATGATAAAGTGTAGCCTTCAGAACCACTCGACACGCGGTGAAAGACTTCCACTGCCTGGGGCGACAACCTCGTCATGATTTCCTCTTCGCTTTCCTCCCTCCCACCGTTACGGCCCGCCTCCACAAAGACGCCGTAAAGAAAGTGCCCCAACAGCCGATGCCCGTACTCGTTAAAATGCTGGTTCTCCCCACAATCTGCGTACAACTGCTTTTCCACCCGGTCGAGCTTATCGTATAACCCTGGATACTCCTGCTTGGACAGCTCACTCGTGTTGCCAAGCAAGAGCCCTGGCAGTGTCCTCCCCCTGTCCCGCGCCCCTCCCTCCCCCCCCACGCTTTCCACCCAGGCCGGTGGCCTGTAGCTCACCCAGGGAGCCACACCATGCACGAAGGAGACGAGTGGCACAGCCATTCTCTGAGCTACCCCCTCCAGCCAGACCCACGTCCGCTGGAGACCACATTGGCTGGCGCGAATGGGCCCATCCGACCACCAGCAGAAGTTCTTGGCTACTGCCGCGGTCAGGACCGCGGCCTGGCCGAAGCGGTTATGGTCAAAAAGGAGCATAGCTAGCAATGCCTAGGGAGACGAAAGGAAAGCGGAGACAAAGCGACGGAAAGGAGGAAGAATTAAGGAAATGGAAAGGGCGACTAGTCATAACCCTAACACTACAAAGAATGACGTTAGCAAGTCGTCGGAGTGCGATTGGGAGAGGACGTAGGCTAACCTTACTCAAGAACGCACCTCGTACTGCTCCACACTGGAGTCGAAATTCTCCCCAAATTCTACGATCCACACGTCCGGCACTTGCTCTGGGGCCTCTGCCACCAGCGAGTAGACTTTCATGGTGCAGAATAGTGGCAACATAAACCCGGCGCCTCCTTGCGCCATATTCACGATCTCTGCACCGTACTGCACTGGGGTGCTTGGGATCGGCCCGTCCCCTCCATCCTCCTCTTTTCCCGCTAGGAGGGAAGCCAATACCTCCGGAAAGGAGTCTTCCATGTCCGCGACCGCCCCTCCAGCCGAGAACGACCCCCCCAACACAGCGATTTTCAAGGGTCGCTCCTCAGCATTCGCTCGAGCTATGGCTTTGTGGAGGCGATTCAGATTCCCCTGGTGGACAACACTGTCTACGCTGGCCTGCCCTCCGCGCATAACCCGCATATAGTCCCAACCTCCGCGCTGCCGCAGCAACTTGCTAGCTGCTGCGCATTTCGCTTGAAATGTCTCTGGAGAGGAAGCGGGAGCAAAATTGGGGGCTGCGGTGGAGGAGGGAGGGGAAGAGATCGAGTGGGGCGGGAGAAGCGTAAATGGGGAGGTGGAGTAGGAAGAAAAGCGGAATAGAAGGAGGCCGAAGACCCCCATGCCAGCAATGCATGTCCATGTTGCGATACGACATGCCAATGAGAAGCGTTGTGGGCCATGAGACTGCAATCCACTGTTGGCAGATCCCAAACCGCGATACCGGTTGTTCATATGTGTGCGTCAAAGGCGCCTGCGGAGGAACGCCGCGATGCCTCAGTAAATTGTCTCAGGCCCTGCAAGTCGAACGGCAAGCCTACGAAGCGCATCCAACGTAATTTAATGGCCCCTACATGAACATGTGGTGAAAAGGAGGAAATAATGGAAGAGCGTACGTCGGTGAGGGAGAAGCAAGGAAGTATACGGGGGTGTAGAGGGAAGGCGAGTTCACCCACAGACCGGAGGAGCGACAGGACCGGACATAAGCAAAGAAAGAAATGCACGCAATCTGCAAAATTCCAACAGTCTCATCTTGCGACAGTAACGCCTGCGAGTGTCTGGCGAAATCAGCTGGCTGTGTAGGCGTGCCAATTATAAATCCGAACATGGCTTGGGAAGGTTGAGCTAGGAGAGACACGTCACGGGCACCGAAGCTAGCAAGTAGGCGAAGCAGAGAAGCCGGAGCGCAAACGAAGCCAGTCCCAGCGATGTGAAGGGCAGGGTGGCTCAAACAGCTGCAGGTGACGGCCCTGAGGGTTTCTATAATCTGTCGAGGCGATGTCTCCGAGTAAAGCGTGGAGTTTATGTGGACTCCAAGCTCTCGCATCTCCTCCCGACCGTCCGCAGCGTGCAAGCCATGCCCCTCCGGCTTGGGGCGGTCGCGAGGGAGGGTGAAGACGCCAACAGGTCGAAATCGACGCTTGCACGAACAGGTGGAAGGATTTACATAAATTGATAAGCGCAGAATCGGTGATAAAGACATAGACAGGAACTCAGGGTTCTGAGTGCGCTGTTTTTTTGTGTCGTACACGCGTGTCTTGGCTCCTCCGGCACCGCCAGATGGGGGCTTCCAAGCTACCACTGTGCTCTGTGCTCTCCTTTTTCGTAAACCCACCTCCAACCTACTGAGCTTCTGCTTGTACACCATTTGCGCTAGATTGTGGCTTTCCTTTATGGAGGCGGGCACCTGAAGGCCCCCATGGTCTACCTCCCGACAGTGTTCTTTGTAGCTGTGGAATTCATTGTCAGGACATCTTTCTCCTGTCAACTTATTCTTTCATGAACAATTCGCTTTTCAAACACGCGATTACGAAGCACAGACAGAGGCCTCTCTTGGGCGCCGCGCGTGATCAACGCCTGGAGATTGAGACGTGATGGGGGCGTATCTCAGTAGTCCAGTGACCGAGAAGGATTGGGAGGATGGGGAGTACGGGCGTCTCCGATATGGAATTGCCGCAATGCAGGGTTGGCGCCGGAATATGGAAGATGCGCATTTGGCAGAGGCTGAGGTGGAAGGCGATGAACGTACCGCCATGTTTGGTGTCTTTGACGGGCACGGAGGCAGAGAAGTCGCACATTTTGTTGCCCGGCATTTCATTGAAGAGGTGGTGAAGCAGCGGGAATGGAAGGACGGTGCTTACGAAGATGCCCTGCGGCAATCTTTCCATCGGATGGACGAGCTGCTACGGAGGGAGGAATTCGACAGCGAGCTGAAGCTGTACAAAGTATGTGCACCGACAGCGGCCGCCTCAGGGAAAGCGTCGAGCCTCACCCCCCAAGGGTCGGTCCCTCCCAAGGGAAGCGATGAGGGCGAGACGCCCCGATCCACATCACCTGTGGCAGACTCAGAAGGGGGCGTTGGAGGAGCGAGGGACGAAAGCAAGGGGCGGCTTCCGGACCCAGCAGTGCTCAAGCTGGAAGGTCTCAGCCTAGGGGATGGACAGGAGGGAGGGTCGGGGGAGAGGGGCGGGAGGAAGACGCAGGGCAGCGACCAGGCGGGCGCAGGTGTTGGAGGCAAGGAGGAAGGCGTGAATGTAGAGAAAGGAGAGGGAGAAAAGGAGAGGAAGGAGGTGTTAAGTGCAGGGGGGGGGCAGGGAGTAGCCGCACTGACGCGCAGAGCGACATCGGTCTCGGACGGAGCGATTCCCGAGGAGGACGTGGTGCTGGGAAGAAGAGAGGGGCTGGAGAAGGAAGAAGGGAGTGGACTTGCCCTGCGGCCTGTGGAGGACCCCAACCTCCGGGAGGAGGCGGAGGGTTTGCCCCGCAGCCCTCTGCCCTTCGAGGAGGCGGCGACAGAGCTCCTGAAAGCGCAAGGCATCTCACCTCCCTTCCCGGGGGGGGAGACGGGCGAAGAGGATGAAGAGGGGGGAGCGAGTGGAGGGGGCGGACGGGCAGCGAGTGAGGTGGCAGAGATGGCGGGCGTGATCGTTACGGAGTTGCTGAATCGAGGCAAGGGCGAGGAAGCGGGGTCT
>Ga0102934_1000344_pt1 | contig 30056 bp, 29 predicted proteins | sample SalPonR2_A_D1_MG_FD_78175 | JGI IMG/M metagenome (GOLD analysis project Ga0102934, IMG submission 78175) | Salt pond soil microbial communities from South San Francisco under conditions of wetland restoration - Salt Pond MetaG R2_A_D1_MG | ecosystem: Environmental > Aquatic > Marine > Intertidal... | reverse complement strand
CTTCGCGGACTTCCCGGGAGCGAGCCGGTCCTCGCCGACGAGTTCAGAGCCAGGACGGCCGCTCGACACCTGCCGGTGCCTGCCAGCGCCTCCTTGTTCCCGCACCCGGTGCACCTCGGTCTCCTCCTCCTCCGCTTCCCCCGAGGCCTGGTGCGCATCTCCGTCTTCCTCTTCCATCACTTCTTCTTCTCCCTCGTCTCCTGATGACGCCACGCCTTCACCTTCCTCCTCTGCCTCTTCATCCTCCCCATCCTCCTCCTCTCCTCTCTTCATCTTCACTTCCTTCTCCTCCTCCTCTTCCTCCTCGCCCTCCCCCTCCTCTTCCTCCTCTCCAACCTCCTCCCTTCCCCTCGCCCCCTCCTCCGCCCGTGCCCCCCGAGCCTCTACCGCAAGCTCCCCCTGCATTTCCCTCTCCTCCTCCTCCTCCTCCTCCTCCCCTCCCCCTTTCCCATCTTGCCCCTCTTCAACCTCCCCACCGAAGCCCGCCTCTCGCAACACCTCCCTCACCGAGGGGGCCGCGAATTCCGCCAGCAAGGACAGCGCCCAAGTCGCCCAAGTGCCTCGGAAACGCTTGGCGTCGAACGCTTGGAGGAGAGGAACGATTACCGAAGAGTCCTCCCTGGCCACCGCCTGAACGCCCGCCTCCTTAAGCTCGGCGCGGAAGCGGACCAGCCAGGCGCGAAGGGGCGGGGCTGCCCGGGCGAGCATGGGGTCCACCGCGGATACTAACCCGACGTCGAGCTTCTCCTGCAGCGCCTTCGGAGCCATGAAGGTTCCCGCCCCCTTGCGGGGCACACCTTCCTCCAAGTCGGCTTCGTCCATCGCCGCGACCACTTCCCACAGACTGGCTTGAGCGATCAGGTTGAAGGCGAAGCTCGCCCACGGGCCCCGGGTGGCCTCCCAGTCCTGCAGCAGAGATACGGCCTCCCGCGCGTTTTCCATGGCCCCGCTCACCACCACAAAGAAAGCGAGGGAGAGTTTGGTGCAAGGATGCATGTCATGAAGCTCGCTGCGACCTGACGCGTACAGACGCCGTGCCAGGTCTAAGTCGTGATGAAACAGGAAGAAACAGATGGAAAGACAGTAAATAATCAACATAAAATTGCATACGCTGTGCTTTTCCGAAATATTGTGATAAAGAGGTGAACATGTTTCTTGGCGAAGAAGAAAGAGAGAGAGAAGAGGTAAGGGGAAAGAAGGAATGGCGGGAATGGATGGAACTCACGTACCGATCCATTCTGTTTGCCTGTCTACGGTGCCATCTGCCGCCTCGTAATACGCCGCAGCGTGATGTTGAATTGCGAGCTCGATGGCGAGACGCTTGTTGTCATGAGACGGCATTGCCTTGACCTTGGAACAAATTGGGAGAAGGAAGAGGCGATAGATGCGCCGAAGGCCAGGCCGGGGACGTAAAGAATAAATCTGCCGTAGTTTGGAAAGGATGAGTGGACGATAGCGTGATGGAAGCTCCACACGACCATCATTTCGACACATTTCCCCTATGACAATGCACTCGATGTGAGTCTGAGGTCGGGCTCAGCGGGGGGGAGTCACACGATGAGGTCAATCGCCGGAACCCCTGCCGCCCTCGCCACCCACCCGCCGTTCTCTACTTTTGGCGTCTTGCACTGCCGAAATTGACACCGTGCTGCGCATGGGAGCTGATGCCATAGTGTCGCGTTACTAATTGAAAGAGATTTGCATTGAACATTTCTCACCTACTGCCACCCGTGATGACAGATCGTCGCTCAGAGCTCTCCAGGCGAAAAGAAGGGGTCTCGCCTTCGTACACGTAGAACAAAACCCAGAAAACAGCTCACGACAAGTCATCAAGCCATGTCTCTCGTATTCGATGAGTATGGTCGACCGTTCATTATTCTTCGTGAGCAGCAGGCACAAAATCGGCTGAAAGGCTTGGAGGCTCAGAAGGTATGTCGCAATTTTTGGAGTTTGTCGCGCCTGCGATGTGACGTAAATCCGACACCCCTGCGTGCAAACAGTGTTCTCGTTGCTGACCGCCATTATTATTATTCGATAGATCAATGTCATACATGCATTTCGAAGGTACATGTTGGATATTTGCTTTCAATATTCGTGTTGAGGAATGCGCTTTGTCCGTCTCCCATGGGGAGTAACTCCGCGTCACTGCAGTCTGGCGATGGAGACTCCTTGGTACCACGCACAGATGATCGAAACGCCGATGCCATAAAATAATTCGTTGCTTTCATTTCATATTCCCTTGTTGCTGTCTCATTTCTGCCCGCAGTCCAATATCATGGCCGCCCGCTCCGTCTCGCAGATTCTTCGCACCTCCTTCGGCCCCAAGGGAATGGATAAGATGCTCGTCAACTCGGACGGAGACGTGACCATATCCAACGACGGTGCTACCATCCTGCAGAAGATGGACGTGGAGCACCAAGTCGCCCGCCTCCTGGTCGAACTCTCCCAGTCCCAGGACGAGGAGATCGGGGACGGGACGACCGGGGTGGTGGTGTTGGCGGGGGCGCTCTTGGAGCAGGCCGAGAAGCTGCTGGACAGAGGCCTTCATCCTGTGCGCATGGCGGAGGGCTTCGAAAAGGCCTGCCAGCTGGCAATGGCCCACCTGGAGACTATCGCGGACAGCGTCAGCTTCGGGCGCGAGAACATCGAGCCCCTGTACGATACGGCCATGACCACGCTCAGTTCTAAGATAGTCAACATCCATAAGTCCAAGATGGCGCGCATCGCCGTGGACGCCGTCTTGAGCGTGGCGGATTTGGAGCGGAAGGACGTGAACTTCGACATGATCAAGGTGGAGGGAAAGCCAGGGGGCCGGCTGGAGGACACGGAGCTGGTCCGGGGCATCGTCGTGGACAAGGAGATCTCGCACCCCCAGATGCCCAAGACGATCAAAGACGCCAAGATCGCCATCCTCACCTGCCCCTTCGAGCCCCCCAAGCCCAAGACCAAGCACAAGCTGGACATATCCTCCCGGGAGGCCTACGAACGCCTGTACGCGCGCGAGCAGGAGTATTTTACCACCATGGTCCGACAGTGCAAGGACTCGGGCGCCAACCTGATCATTTGTCAGTGGGGATTCGACGACGAGGCGAACCATCTGCTTCTCCAGAACCAACTCCCGGCCGTCCGCTGGGTCGGTGGCGTGGAGCTGGAGCTCATTGCCATCGCCACTGGTGGGAGGATCGTTCCGCGCTTTTCCGAGCTGTCCCCCGAAAAATTGGGGAGGGCGGGGCTGGTCAGGGAGGTGGCCTTCGGGACCACCAAGGAGCGCATGCTGGTGATCGAGGACTGCGCAAAGTCCCAGGCCGTGACGATCTTGGTCCGGGGAGGGAACAAGATGATCGTGGAGGAGGCGAAGCGTTCCCTGCACGATGCCATGTGCGTGGTGCGCAACTTGATCAAGGACAACCGCATCGTCTACGGAGGGGGCTCGGCGGAGATTTCCTGCTCTATCGCAGTGGCGAAAGCAGCGGACACAGAGACGGGGGTGGACCAATACGCCATCCGCGCTTTTGCCGACGCCCTCGACGACGTGCCCATGGCGTTGGCGGAAAATGCTGGCCTCTCTCCCATTACAGAACTGAGTCAGGTGAAGTCGCAGCAGATCAAGGACGGCAATCCTCACATTGGGGTGGATTGTATGCAATCGGGAGTTGCAGACATGCGCACCCAACGAATTTTTGAAACCTTGATTGGAAAGCAGCAACAATTTCAATTGGCTACCCAGCTTGTGCGGATGGTTTTGAAAATCGACGATGTGCTTATGCATGGGAACTTTCAGTAAAGAACAAGTTTCGACAAGAGAAAGACCGCACAAATTTAAAGGGCAAAGGGCGCAGAACGGGGGGTAACGGGGAGGTTGCGCTTAATAGCCTCTGGATAAAGAACAAGTATCGATAGCCATCGAGTATTATTTGTTGTTCCTCTGAAAGAGCCTTCAGCCTTCCCGCCAATCTCGACATCTTTTTTGGTGTATATTTGTTCAGGTCCAGTGGACGCCTTGCACTGGTCATCGCGGACACATCGCGTGCCGATTTGGGCGATGCCCGGTAGAACAAAGGAAAGGGGGGAGCTCACACTTAATATGCCTTGCGCCACCGCCTATGTCACAGATCTCGACTGTACCAAGATGGAGCGTGAGGAAGAATTGGTGTTTGAGACACCGGACACGGTAGAGTGCGGGGTTGAGAGCTGCGGGAACTCTGGGGGCCCTTCACGCGGCACGCTGCCATACCTGGGCCATGACCAGAGCCCGACTTCCAACCCTGATGACCTTGTGCCCACCCCTCTCGATCCCGCCGCTGCCTTCGAAGTTTTCCACGGCAAATGCTTTTACACCCCATCTTTGACCAATTTGTCTGGTTCGATCGCCAGCAAGTCTGGGCTTCCTCAGGGTTGTTCCTCAGGACCAAGTAGGAGATGGCAGGGCCAATGTATCGAGGGTGAAGTCGTGCATGAGTCCCCTGCAGAGCGCTACGTCCGACTCAAGGGAGAAACTGTCGAACTAGCGGAAGAGTTGGAAGCCCTCAAGGCCGTGCAAGATAAGAGAAGTGCTGAATCAGGCGACAAGGGCGCTGAGGCCACCTGGCTGTGGGGGCATTTAGCCAGCGAGGTGTCCATGCTTCAAGCGGATTTACTGAATATGGTGGGGGACCCTGATCATGCTCAAGTGCTGTCTCAAAAAGCTGGAGGGAGCGGTGGAGGAGAAGAGGGAGGTAGCAAGGACACCCTCGCCCGTGTCGCGGCCGAAGAGGACCTGGTGCAGGGTTTGATGCGCAGGGTGGACGAGCTCGCGGGTCGCACGAACCGGAGGGACAAGGGCAGCGAACGCCCTCACAAATACCAGGATGCTGGACACTCCCAGTCTCGAGCCGACAAGGGGCCGGGGGAGGAGGCTGAAGGGGTGGTCTATGAACTCTACTACGACGCAAACGACAGCAGGCACGACAGGGCCTCCCACTCCGCACAACAGCTGCAAACCCTTGAGGGGCGACTCGCGGCGATCGAAAAATTTCTGTTGTCAAACGAAGAAAGTGACACAGCTACGTCGGGCATGGCGGGTCTGGTCCTGCCCTCGCGGACGCTTCCCTTGCTGGAGGCCGTGGCCAGGGTCGAGCGGCAGGCGGCTTTGCTGGATCCGGTAACAGTCGAGACGATGCGTCAGCGACTCCTGCTCTTGAAGTCGGAATGGGAGGCATTCAAAAGGGAACGTCTTAGGCTTGCCAGTTTTTGGGACCGAGAATCTGGGAGTCATTTCCGCCGGGTGGAGTCTCTGTACGATGCGATGGAGAGGCTGGCGCCCGTGGCCGCGGACTTGCCGCATCTAGTGAGCCGGCTCCGAGTCCTGCAAAGCTTGCACAGAGAGAGCCTTCAATTCAAAGGACGATTGGACAGCGTGGAGCGAGGACAAGCGAGATTGCGGCAGCTTCTGGAAGGGGCGGTGACGAGCGTGGAGGACGTGAAGAAGAGCTTGCAGGATAACGTGAGGCAGATGGAGGAGAACGTGAGGAGTGTGGACGTACGTTTGCGAGAGTTGATGGACACAGACACATGAGACGGTGTACCAACACGATAGATACAGCCACAATGCGTCAAAAAACTCCTTGCATGGCCGCCAGAAGGCGTGTTTTGTTGTCAGTCTTTGGAAGAACGAAAGTATTGTTTGCACTTTCACAAAGCACGGTGCTGGGTCTTTTTGGAGTGGCTTCCTCCCTCTCAACACTCCTTTATGGTTCTTTGAATCCCTTCACGGTCTGAAGCATTGTCCACGCACGCATTGTTCCCACTTTTCCTTCCCCCTTCCGACATTCTCAATACTACTCCTCGGATCACTTCGGGCCTTTCCAGCTTCTTTCCATCCCCTGCAACCAGCACCAAGACATTTCCTACCGTGCCCAACAGTGTGTGCTTTACACGAAAATAGGCTGTCCTAGAACGCGAAGGTCGAGATTTGACGGTGCCTGACTGCAGTGGACAGCTTGAGACACTCATCCGATGTATTGTCACCTCTCACACCTGAATATCCCTTCCGAATCCCCGTACGTTTTTGAGCTGCAAGAAATCCCATTTTTTACTCATGTTATATTCTTATTTTCAAGGCTTTTCATGTTCTACTCTTGATGTATTTGTTTCAATCTAACGCTCATTTCAGACTCTTATTTTGACCATATGTCCTCTTGTTACATTCCTCACAGGGCCCGTCCCTAGAAAAGGCAGCCAGTCCACGCCGTCATGCTTCTTGCGAATCGTTTGAAGGTCTTTTAAAAAGCAAATGCGTTAGCAAAGCACGATGTCGGGTAAACTCGAATCAAAAACTTACGAAGCTCTCCCCAGCCGACCAGGATCGCACCGGAAACAAGGAAGAAGAGGAAGAACTGGATCGGCTGTCGGCCGTAGGCGGAGAATGCGTCGTTCAGACCAGGGATGAAGACGATGGCAATCAAGATCCCGACTTCAACCATCACACCGTAGTTCATCATGATGTTGTTAAATACGCCGTGCTCGAGCATAGGCACAAATCGGGTCTTGCAGACGAACACATTCACGACTTGGCTCAGGATCAAGGTGGCGTAGAAGGCCGTCATGGCGCTGTTCACGATGCGCGTCTGCTCGACCAAGCTCAAGACCCTTCCATCTCGGAGTGCAAAGTCATCCGTGACTCCAAACTGGAACAGATCCAGCGGGGTGACCCCGTTCGATCCATAGACCATAAAGTAGGCGAAAAGACAGATCCCAGCCTCGATCATCCCGGCTTGCAGGTAGGCGTAGGAGAGAAGAGAAGGGCGGACGAGTCGATCGACCTTGCGGTTGCGAGGCGGTCGGTCCATCACGTTCGATTCAGCTTGCTCCCAGGCGTACGAAATCGCGGGAGGCACCTCGGTAAGAAGATCGATGGACAAGATCATGAGGGATGACATACCGGCCGGGATCGTGAAGCAGATGTTGATGAGTACAGCCATCAGCTCGGGCACCAGATGCGTCAGCGTGTACGCGATGGTCTTTGTCAAGTTGTCGAAAAGGACGCGGCCTTCCTCGATGCCGTTCACGATAGAGCAGAAGTCGTCGTCCATCAGCACCACGTTCGCCGCCCCCTTCGCCACCTCCGTGCCCATGATCCCCATGGCGATACCGATGTCGGCATTCTTCAAGGCTGGCGAATCGTTCACACCGTCGCCCGTCATCGCCACCACCTCATCCCGTGCACGCAGGTGCCGGCAGATGTCGAGCTTGTCCTGAGGGGAGGCGCGGGCAAAGACCAGCTCCGGCTTGTCCAAAAGGACGTTCCAGTCTTCCTCTTTGTAGTGCTCCAGGTCTTTGCAGGTGATGACGGCCGCCCCGATTCGATCCTCGGTGATGTCTGCAGGGGACTCGCCCGTCTCCTGAGCAATGTCGTCGCGCATGGAATAGTCACGGATGATGTTGACTTTCTTGGCGATCGCCTCCGCTGTGAGCGGGTGATCGCCTGTGATCATCATCACGCGGATGCCGGCATTCTTGCAACGAAGGACAGCGTCTGGGACCCCATTTTTGGGAGGATCAATCAAGGAGATCAGACCAAGAAAGGTGAACTCCTCGTGCGGAACCTTGTCCTCCATGTCCTTGTACTTGTCATCGACTGAGGCGGGGAAGTCCGACAGGGGCAGGTGCTTGCGTGCGAAGCCCAGCACGCGTTCTCCCTGGCCGGCAATCTCCTTGTACACCTCTTCGAAGCGCTTGGAGAATCCGGCGTCGATGGGCAGCTCCTCTCCTTTGCTCATGTAGCGGGTGCAGCTCTTGAGAACGATCTCCGGGGCCCCCTTGAGGATGACGACGCGGCGTTGGTCCGCCTGAGTGGGGGGGGGCCTGTGGATGGTCTTCATGTACTTGAGGCGGGAGTTAAAGGGGATGATGTAGAGCTGAGGGTACTCCTCACGCGTGGTCTCGATGTCCTTGAACAGGTTGCAGAAGGTGAAGACCGCCTTGTCCGAGGGGTTCCCGACGATGATCCGCGGAGGGGCCTCGACCAGAGGAAGCCCTCCCAGGAAGGTGTTCCGTCCCAACGCGTTGGCCGACAGCCTGTTCAATGTGCCCGCGCCCTGTAGGGCCTGACTGTTCCTCCCGAATGTGGCCTGACTGTTCCTCCCGAATGTGGCCTGGCTGCCCCGCCCGACCGTGGCTTGCCCGGTGACACTGGAAAGCTGGCGGACGATGTTCGGGAGGTTGGCCATGCCCCGCACCGTGTCCGCTCCCGCCCCGGCCCCGGCCCCCGTGCTCGCCTCCAAGGCCGCTGCTCCCCTATCGAAGAACCCCGGGTTCAAGATGGTGGATTTGGCCGCCTCGCCCTTCTGCTGTTGCATGGAGCGGCGGGCGAGCGTGCCCTGGTAGGTCATCTGGTGGTTCCCGAGGGGACCCGCCACGGCCGCAGGGCGCTTGGACAGAGTGTAGTTATTCATGGTGGCGATGCTGGGCCGGTTGGTGGCTTGGCTCAGGTCAAGAGAACCGGCCGCGGCGACCGCGGGGGCGTTGGGGTCCGCCTCGTACTTGCACATGTTGCACAGCGCGCCCGCCGTCACCAGCTCCTTGAAGGAGTCCCACTTGTCCACATTGCCTTCCCGGGTCATGTACTCCGTGGTTCGAGTGCGACAGTCCAGCCACAGGTGCGATACCGTCATCTTATTCTGGGTGAGAGTGCCGGTCTTGTCGGAGGCCACCACGGTGCAGGAGCCGAGCGTCTCCACGCAGTCCAGGCGCTTGACGAAAACTTGCCGCGTGGCCAGACGCTGGGCGCAGACGGTCAAGCAGGACGTGACAGTGGCGGGCAGACCCTCGGGGACGTTGGCGATGAGGATGACGATGAAGACGTTGATAAAGGACTTGGCGGGGTCGCAGTCTCCTCCGATCTCGAAACCGCACGTCTTGATGAGGGCGACCGCGTAGAACACGATGGCCGAGAGAATGGCGAATTTGGTGATCAGGTGCACGAAACCGATCACTTCCGCTTCCAGCGTGGATTTTCCGCCCTTGGTCTGACCGACAAGAGAGGCGATGTTCCCGATCATGGTGTTGTCCCCCGTCCGCACCACGATGCCCAGACCCTTGCCCTCGACCACCATGGCCGAGTTGAAGGCCAGGTTCTTCGAGTGCAAGGCCTCGTCGTCTGTCTTCTCGAGGCACATTTCAACGGGTTCAGGCTCCCCTGTAAAAGAGGAGTTCTCCACCTTGAGGGAGTCGCTTTGGATGATACGCAGATCCGCCGGCACGCGCTTGCCTGACTCGATGACGACCAAGTCCCCCAATACCAGGTCCTCCGCGGGCACGTCCATCTCCTGCCCGCCACGACGTACGCGCGCCGACTCGGACATCATGTTCTTGAACGTGTTCATGACTTTAGCCGACTGCCCCTCCTGGTAGAAGGAGAGGACGGAGGTGAGGCAGATGACGAAGACGAGGACCACCGCGATGTACAGGTTCACCTCGTTATCAACTGAGCCCTGGTTCGTCCCGAAGAGGATGAAACAGAGTACGGCGACGATTTCAAGCAAAATCATGAACGGGTCCAGGAACTTGGCCAGGAGATGAAAGTACCAGGGCTTCACAGGGGGCGGGGTGAGGGCATTGGGGCCGTTCTCCACCAGGCGCTTCTTTGCGTCCGCCGCAGTCAGACCCGCGCTCTTGCCCGGTTGGGCAACATTCAGCTTAATCGCCAGGTTACCCTCCAGCTCTTCGAAAGACCATGCGTGCTCCACGTACTCCACTTCGGGCTTTTCGTCAGCACCATCCTTCTTTCCGTTCGATGCCGCGCTCTTTTTGCTCTTGCCGAGCTCCACTTCAGTCGCCATATCTATGCCTAGTGGCGCAACTTTGACTCGTTTCCCGTTTGTTGACAGAAAGGAAGGCAATGCCGAGGTATGTCCCTGACTTCTGTGTACATGGCGTGGAACGTATGAGCGTTTCTTTGCGTGATCTCAAGGCATGAAGGCGAGCAGGTTGTGATGGCAGCGCAAACTTTCGCGCGCAGCCTAAACGTTTGCAGCGAGCAACAGGTTTCTTGGCTATAATGTCTTGCGAAGAAGCCATGCGTTCAGAAATCAGCCAAACCATCTCGAGTTGGTTGGTCGCGAAAGCAAAAGGGGGAGAGAAAAACCGGGAGTAATAATTTGCGCAATGTGAAAACAAACTGACTCCCTCGTACATTCAATAACGTGCCCAAAGCGCAAGAGCACGTGAAGACATTTACATTTCGCTTTGTAAACGGCCTCCGACCGCCCTAAAAGGGCCTGACTTAAACACTTGTTCCTCTGCCGCCCGGCCGCTCGCCTTCGACGTGCTTCATCTACAACAGTGCCCAAGAACAAAAAGGCTACCATGATGTCCCTGACGGCAGCCTTCAATACTCAAGAAAAGGACATGGAGTGGAGAGGCGCAACAGCAAAGGGGCTTCGCCCGGGCGGCCTCGTGCCAATGAGTGTCTTGAGTGGTTTTGCGTGTCCCATTTAAACGGGTTTCCCCGGGCTCGAATCTGGCGCGAGGGAGACGTCTCCCTCTCCGCCCCCCCCTCGGGCTTTACGGCCTTCGTTAAAAAGACTTGCCCCAAGCCCCTGCGGCTGGGAAAGTTGGGAGGTTTCGTGATTTGATATGAATCCTGACTGTGCGAGGGTGGCTTGGAGGGCAGGGTGGTGCTCATTTTGGTTGCAGTGGCAGGGGCCGTGACTTTTGCCTGCTCTGTGTGCGCCGCGCCTCCTGTACCTCAGGTGGAGGCTCCAGTCGCGTTTGCACTCTTTGGAATCTCGCCATCTCGCTCCACCTGTCATTCATTTCACACGTCTCAAGCGTTATTAATGAATCAAATATCTTATCTAGCATAGGTGAGGGCTTGTAAAGAAGAATAATTTAAACAAGCAACTAAAACAACTTAAAACAACACTGTCACACGAGATGGTGCGCTGTCTTCAGACCTCTGGAGTGGGCGTATGTAAATAACTTTCATGTTTATCTTGAAGTCAACTCAAGCCTTTATCGTTTTTAAACAGATTAAACTGTCGAGAACAAGTCAATCCATTTTGTTGTTTTTACCTTTCAATCTTTACTTGACGTGCTATGCGAACCGCTGTATTAAGATGGCTTCAAGCCTCATTTCATAGGCCGAGACTTTCCGTTCGTCCCGCTTCCGAAAAACACAAAATATGTTATTCATATCACTGGCCATATTGTTGACATTTCTCAGGGTTTTGCGAGCTCTCGGAAAAGATTTTATGGTTTTCCCATGTGGGATAAGTTGCGCCGCCCGCCCCCAATCTGAGGCTACCGAGCATCCTTCTCTCTCCAATAGCAGAAATAATTGCTTTCCTATCGTGATTAGAGCCTTAAAAAGTTTTTTGGTCAAGGTGCTGAGGATCTGCTTGTTTTGATTGTCACGTTGTGACATCACGCTCTTGAAGCCCGGACAGGCCACCCCTCAGACTCACAACTCAATATTCTGCTATTGTTTGCACTTCTTGCCGTGCACCTCTAGCGACAAGTTTGAGGTGAGGCAAAAAAGATGTTTATCTTTAAGCGGGTCATCATGGACATGCAGAATGGGATAAGGCTCACATCCCCCTTGCTCTCCTCCCCTCTTCGTCCCCGTCGGCGAGGCTTTTAGGATGAGCTCCCGAGAGACTCGAAGGATTGCGGCGACCACTTACGTTGCTGTCCAAAAAGGTTTACGAGGCGCTGGCAACCATTCGGCATTTTTTTAATAGGGCAGCACGGCGCCGCTGCTCAAATCGTGCAATGTGAGCTACTGCGTTGTTGTTCGAGTAAGGACAGGAGGCTGTATCTTTTTCTTTAGCTCGGATATTGTTGAGTACACTTATGTACACTCTGTGCGTGTTCAATTCAATCGCTTTTCCCCCCATACTTTCAGTCTTCATGTTTTGATTTGTTTACTTACGTCCAACTTTGAACGTTCAAATACATTCAATAGAAACGGGGCTTTTAGTTCGAGGCCAGCAGGCAAGCCCGGGACGCGCGGCGCCTTATGAAAGGGGAAAAAGAGCAGCGAGCGAGTAAGAACCCACCGGGACTTCTCACCAACAATGGCGGCGGAGTATAAAGAAAATCTCACTGACTTAGGCCTGGGCACACTTTGCATTGCATTGACCCTCGGTATTATTTCGCGGTCCTGGCTTCAGAAAATCTTGCCTATTCCTTACTCGGTGGTTCTCCTCCTCTTCGGCTTGGCCATCGGCACTTTCCTGGTAACAACCTACCCCAACTCGCACGACATTGTCAGCAACAGTGTTCACACATGGGTAGACATATCTCCCGAGGCCGTCATCTTCTGCATACTGCCCATCCTCATCTTTGAGGCCAGTTTCTCGGCCAACTTGTTTTTGTTCTACAAAAGCCTTCCTGCCGTCTTTTGCATGGCCATTCCTCTCGTGGTCTTTTCAAGCGTTGTGATCGGCTTGGTGGGCTATTTCCGCTTCCCTTACGGATGGGATTTCCCGACGGCCCTGCTCCTCGGCTCCATCCTCAGCCCGACGGTATGCATGGAGTGAGAGGGAGTGGCGGGGAGGACTTGCTCTACCCGCCTCCCTCGGTCTCACCTCCCTGTCTTACCCCCCATCCAGGACACCGTGGCACCCATGGCTATCCTGAAAGAGCTCGGGGCGCCCGAATCCCTGCAGATCATCGTCGAGGGCGAGTCGCTGTTGAACGACGGGTCCGCCCTAGTCCTCTTCACTCTCGCTCGTGGCATGGTGCTCTCGGGCGAGGTCCCCACTGCCCTGGAGGGCTTCGTCTCCCTCGTCCGCCTCTCCCTCGGCGGGCCAATCGTCGGCCTCTGCGTCGGGGCCCTCGCCTCCTACATCCTCGGCTTCATCCTCAACGATCCCCTGAGCGAGATCACCACCACTGTGGTGGTGGGCTACGGGAGCTTCATCCTGGCGGAGAGCACGGGTCTCCACGCCTCCGGGGTCTTGGCCATGGTGGTGGCGGGGCTGTACATGTCTTTCTACGGTGCGGCGAGGGGGGAGAGGAATAGAAGGCGTGGAAAGGGAGGAGAAGAGTCCGAAGACGGTGGAGGGGAAGGATGCGGGGGAGGCATTGACGAGGCAGGCCTCGTCCCAGGGTCTCATGGCTTGCCCACACCTGAACAGGGCGGGGCCGTGTCTCGGCGCGTGTGCGCGCGGAACTGAACTCATTCTGGGCGATTGCCGGCTTCATTACCAACACCCTCATCTTCGTGGTGGCGGTGCGTGCAGTGCGGGGGCTCGAGGAATGTGTGGAAAGGCGGAGGGGGGCTGTCCGCTAGAACGCCGCGAGGCAGCCCACCGAGAGCCTCCCATCCTCCATTTTGCTCAAAAAAAAAAGAGCCAGATCTCTCACGCCTTCTGCCCCCTATCCCGTCGTTTTCACCCCTCCCGCCCCCCAGGGCCTGCAAATGGCGATGCGTGGTCTGCGGTCCACCTATATTAGCTCCACCGACTGGGGCATCATGGTGGGGCTTTACGTGCTCATGAACACCCTGCGTCTCGCGGGCGTCATCATTTTCTTCCCCATCCTCCGGCGCGGGTCTTACGGCATCGACACGCGCCAAGGCGTGGTTCTCGCCTACTCGGGGCTGAGGGGGGCCGTCGGACTGACCTTGGCCATTGCCATCCACCAGGACAGCCAGATCCCCATCGCTACCCGCGATCGGATACTCTTCCACGTTGCGGGAGCGAGCTTGCTGAGTCTGCTCGTGAACGGAACGACCCTGAAGCCCTTGATCACCGCCCTAGGCCTGGACAGGGAGAGCCCCGCGGAGGTGGAGGTCTACCAGCGCACGTCCATCGCTTTGGAGCAGCGCATCGAGGACCGAGTCATGCTTTTGAAGCGGGAGCCTTTCCTGGGCGACGCGGACTGGGGCGTGGTGTGGCGGTACCTGCCCGTCTTGACCAAGGATGTCTACTGGCACCGGTTTCGACAGGGGCACACGCTCTTGACGGACTGGGAGGCCGAGTACATGTCCTTGCGGAGCCGCGGTGACGAGGAGGAGGAGGAGGAGACCGCGCTAAAGGGCCAACAGGCGCGGCGCCAACCGCTTCGACGCCGACGGAAAGCGCAGCTCAAAGCCGCTTCCGTGGCGGCCGCCCAGGCGAGTGCCTCCAACCCGCTCTCGGCGCCCAGCAAGCTCAAGGGCGTGCCCAACCGCTTGCGTCGCACCTGGCGGCATTACGCCCAGCTTTACAACGACCTGGACGGGCCAGAGAGGGAGGGCTTCCGACAGCTTCGGGCGGGACTCCTGGACGCCTGGCGGAACCACTTGACGGTGGAAGGGCACATGAAGCACGAGCAGGAGGAGCTTGCCAGCGACCAATACCTGGCTGCTGCCGCTGCGGGCACCTCGGACAAGGCCAAAGAGGGGCCTGCTTCTCAGCTTTCCTCGGTCATGTCTTCTGCATCCTCCGTGGAGCCCCCGCTAGCTCGGCTCGCCTACGCGTCCTCCTCCTCGTCCCTGCCCGTCGGCCAAGAAGTGTCGGCGCTCAGCTTTGAAGGCGTGAGCAGCGGGAGCAGCAAGCCGATCAGCCGGCGTCGAATGTCGAACGTGACCGTCCTGTGGGAGCCAGAAATCGAGGGTCTCAAGCTCGAGAATTCGCGTGGCAGTGTGCCTTGTCTGGCGGAGGGCAGTGCAGAGAGTTCCAACGGCGTTGGGACTCCTCAGGAGGGCGTCCCGGCTAGTGAGAACGGTTTCCATCCCGAGGGATTGGCCAGTCACGACGGCACTGCAAAGGGTGCAGGCGTGGGTGAAGCCAGCGCCTCCACCGTGCATCTCGGCGCGCCCCCGATCGCGAAGTCTTCCACGTCGGATACCGTCAAAGTCCTCGGTCCGCCCCTGCAGGAGGACGTGTTGAAACGGGCGCGCGTGCAGGTCCTGACGGTCCTCAAGCACTTGTACGGCGCCAACTTCCACTCAGGCCTGCTCAGCAACGAGGGGTACCAGGCGCTGGAAAAAAACCTCTACAAACTCATCCTGGACCCGGGCTGCGAATTGAACGAATGGCGGACCCTGGAGCGTGAGATATGGATCCCTCTGAATGCCCTCCGGCTGGCCAAGCGGCTTTCCCGCTCGGCGATCATCAGGCCCCTCGCCAATTCTTTTCTCTTCTCTCGCCTCGCCTTCTTGTTCGGGCTGGCCGTGAACTTCATCAAGGCCCACAGGTCTCTGGCTGAGGACCTAGGAAAGATTTTGGGGGCGGGACCCACGACCACGATCCTGGAGCAGGAGGTCTGGCGGGAAATCGAAGACGCCCAGCGCACGATCGAGATGTACTTGCCCATCTACCCCAACACCTTCAACTCGGTCAAAACCGAGATCGCTACGAGCGTCGTCCTGCAGCATTTCCGTTCCCTCTTGGAGGAGTCGCACGAGATGGGCATCCTCCATGAGCGGCGCTACCACAAGGCGGTCGAAGCGTGCAACGACGCGACAAACGCCTTGTCCGCCCATTCTCACAGTGAACACGCCCCCTCTTACGCCAGTGTCCTTTCCGCCGTGGGCTTTCTTCGATTTCTGCCGTCCCAGCAACTGGAAGAGTTGTTTTTAGAGCCAAAACCTGGAAAACGCCGGTTGTTTGCCGACGTCTATGTGCGTGCGAATCGAAAGCTTTTGAAGCGAGGCCTCCAGGGAGAGGGGGGGCTGGGTGGGGGCTGGTATGTGGTCGTCCGAGGCGTGGTGGCTGTGGGGGACGTCATTTTGCCGCAGGGGTCGACGTTGGGCTTGGTCGAGTCGCTGCTGGGGGAGGAGGTGGCGGAGGACTACGTGACCACCACCTTGACGCACTTGCTCTTCTTCGACCAGGCCGCGATACTGCAAGAGGCAGAGTCCAATTCCTTGCTGCTCAAAAGCCTGTGGTGGTACGTGGCTGTGCAGGAGCTTCGCCAGTACGAGTCCTACGAGGACTTGAATGTGGGCGAGGTGGGAGAGCTGTTGGCGGATGCGCACTTTGTTCAGGTGGTGGACGGACAGGACGTGGGAGGGATGGGGGAAGGGGAGGGGAAGACTTGGAGGACCCGCAATGCTAGCAGTCTGCGTCTGCTGAGCTTGTCTTCGATCCGGCTGCAATTGGAAAACATCAGCACTGTGGCGGGGCAGTCCCTACGCCTCCCGCACTCGTCGACGGCGGCGCGCAAGCCCTCCCGGCGACACCAGCTCCTCCGAGTTTGGGGGAGCAAAAAAGACGTCCTGATCCTGAAGGGTGGTATCCGTGGCCCGAGTCTGGCACCAACGCCGAAAAATTCTTTGTCGGGGAAGCACAGGAACTGGAATAGCAAGGAAGACTTGCCTTCAGCAGGGAGCGGCATGTCATCGGAATCTGCCCTCATTGGCAAGTCATCTGGGAAAAAAGGGGTTGTAGGAGCGAGCCGCCTCGTCGGCAATTCATTGAAAGTGGACAGCCTTTCTGCTTCGGCCTCGACCGAGCCGCCAAAGCGCCCGCCCATGTTGCTCAGCGATTTCCAGGGTGAGGTGGCCTTGGAGGTGGGGAGCATATGCTTCGTCATTCAGCGGGAAGAGGCCTCAGCGACGGCGGCACCCGCGCCTCCAGTTGGCAGGCTCATCACGCCGGCACATCCTACCCCCGGGAGTCTTGCGGGTTACCGGGGGAGTACTTCACGTCGGGATTCTGCGGGTCTTCAACCGTTGAAGCGAGGCAGTGAGGTCGTTTCCGGCGTCGACTTGACGCCTCTTGAGCCGGCATACCCACCTGGTGAACGGCCTCTATCAAGGGAGCGCCCGCGCTGGAAACAAGTAGAAGAGATGCCGCTGGGAGGCAGAGCACCATTTGATGTGCCCATCCCTATTTCCAAGAAGAAGACGCCCTCTTCTCGTAGCTCTCAGCACGTGATCCTCTCGTCCTCGCATAAGACTCCTCGGTCATCATCAAAATGGGCGCAGACGGTGACTTTGCAAGATTTTTTGGACTCAGCATGCGGAGAGATAGACGTGGAGGCAGCGAAAAAGGCGCTGGCCAAAGGCGAAACACTCGCAGGCTTTCTGTCCCGCCGTGAAACCATGGACAAATCAGCGGAGGGGGGTGGTGGTGGCTCAGTGGGAACGCCACCCAGGTCCAAGCAACGTGTCTCTTCTACCGCCTCCAGTCCTCTGACCACTCTTTTCTCCCGAGCTGACTTTCAGCCTGCCCGTCGCTCGCAGACCGAAGAAGTGCTATTGGAAGGGGACGATGTCGCTCAGAGCAGGCAAGCGCGGCACAGTGGGCAAGCAAACGGTAGGAAACCGACAGCATTGGAGCTTATGTTCATCGATAGATCTGAGTCTGGAGGCAAGGGTCGAAAGGAAACGCAAGTCGCGCGCGGTGATGACCAGGTTTAATTCTGAGTGCTATGTCACCCTCATTGTGCTGTAGATAATACTGCTGTATATGAACAGTCACAGGTGTGTTCTCGATTTTGATGTGCTGATTCTGGACAGAAGTCCCACGAGGAGATGTGTCGCCCTCTAGCGGTCGGTGAACAAGAAACTTCTATGATACCCGGATAACCATACTAAAGTTCGCAAACATGTTGCATTACGTGCCTCATTGGGGCTCTAAGAATCTTTAAAAATGGAAAATATATAGAAATCGACCACAAATGTACGTATTTGTACTCAGAACGCCTTATCAGACGCAAAACTTGCCGGCAGGCACTTCGGCCGGCCACACCGGCTCCCCGTGTCGATCAATCGCTTCAACTTCATCTGTCCTGCGACGGATCCGTTCCTCCTCACAAGTAACCGGAGCTGTCAGAAAACCCCTTTTCCAACACTTGCGCCAGCATAGAAGCCTCACATCCTCTGTTGAAATGATACCTTATTGTGACATGGGGGCGGCAATTCGTCGGTCTCAAGCGGCATCAATAAATAAATGTTCAAGCTGACAGTCGTCGCCAACGAGACCACTGTCCTTGACACTAGGCCCGCGACATTTTCAGAGCGACTTAGGCTGTCTCTTCTACATGCGCGGGGTCCTCTCGAATATGACCGTGTGTGACGGATCTTATTCTTGAAAGAGACACTGTTCATTTGCCATCTCAGCTTTATAAGGCTCATAATAAATGACGCCTGTGCTTTGAGGTGTATCGGAACAGAACAGGGCGATATCTCGACAAATACCTTCTGCTTACTTGAAGTCAAAACTGTATAGTCCAGCCGCGCAATGTATTGATGTTATGCGTGTGCTTTAGCGTCTGCAACAAGCCACGATCGGGCAATTAGCACATAGATACTTTGGTGTCATGCGACCCGTACATAAAAGATCTCCACTTTTATCTGTTTCCATTATATCTGTCAAACTTCTACCTCTCAATTTGATATTGATTGTCTGAACTGCTTTTGCAGCAAGACACAAATAGATACCACTCGTGGTCACTTATAAGCATGGGAGATGAACCTATGAAGCTGCAGCTGCTCTCGAACAGCAACGGAGTGCTGGCAACTGAGCTTGTAGGCGTGGACGACGACTACCAAACTTTCTCCTACGCGTATAAATTCACAACTAATCAAGGAGGATTCCTATGCCGACGATATGATGTCTTTGATGCGGTAGGTTTACGTTTTTGTGACGTTCGGTGGGCACTGGGCAAGTTAAGGATAGTGATGCTCCCAGATGGCTATGTTACCGTTTTGTTCCGAACGAAAAGCGCGAGGAATGAATCATTTTTTTTTCTCTTACCGCTATCCAGGAGAAATGTAAGCCCTCCACGGAATGGCTTGGTAAGCACGACATCTCCGAGTGGGCCCCGGCGTCTCGTGATTTTCAGAAGCAATGGCAGCAAATGGTGAAGGACGAGCTCCTGTCTTGCCGCAAGGATTTGCTCGCCAACACCCTCCATCACTTCCGCGATCTCTGTAAGGATAATCCGGACACTAAAGAAGCCCTGAGGGATCTCGTTCTAGTCGACGACGAGGACGTGGACTCCGTGGTGAACAACTTCGCGGGCGAATTCAAGCGAACGAAACTGACCGAGAAGATTTGGAAGAGCGTCAAGCTTTGAGCGCCGAGGCCCTGTGCCCTGTCGGACGAATTGAGCTGAGCGCATGCATTCATCAGATGATGATGGAAGGACGATGATAGGTGCACAAATTTATTAAGTGAATTTGTTGCGGGGAGCGGACCCCTCCAGGGAAGAAAGTGTCTGAGTGCAGGCACTCGCACGCTGTAAGACATGGTAGCAGGTGTGAGGCACGATGGAGACGGCATCGGAAGAGCATGCGGACATATGAAGAGTCCAAATAAAAAGAGGCAGATAATAAAACCATTCGCTGGCCTTCGGGCCTCGCGGTTTTCCAATTTTGAATTTCCTTGCTGTGCATTGCCATCTTATGCTCCCTCCTCTGCTCTCTAATAAGAAGGGCAAATGGCTTAAGTAACCCATGTATATTTGAATTTTCCTTCTCCCAAAGCGTCCTATGATGACTATACGACTCTCAAAAATCATTTCGTACTAGCCCAGGCTCTCCGCCTCACTTGCTTGTATCATCTCATTTCTCACCTCGATTTCGATCGCACTCTCTGCTAGTACCTCAACGGCATGGTCGATAGATTTTTGATTGTGGTCTCTCTTCGTGACATTTTTCTGTGTCTTCGCAGTTCTACTCACACGTGTCTGATCATTTGCCGATGTGCTCATCACGCGCACGGCAACTCCTTCCTCTCTGCACAAGATATCGGGCATCTGCTTGTCTTCGGCATGAAAACGGGACGCACCGAAAAATAAATACGGAGAGTAGCTATATCTTGAATCCGAAGCATGCGTCAACTTAGGCGGATAAAATTTCCAGCTGAGAAAAGAATGCCGAGCCAACTCACTCCGCAGAGGCTCAGCTCGCACTTTCCCCCTCCTCCTCAGCCTCTCCTCTTCCATCCGGCTGAATGGCATTGTATCTGCCTGCATCTTATCCTGCTTCTTCACATTTTGACGTCGCCTACTCCCTTTGTTTCTGCCTTTCATTAAGCTTCCTCCAGCTTGCGCACTTTCTCTCTCGATAATGTCACCTCTGTCTAGGAGATGTTTTTTTATATATAAGCACCTTTCTCAAGACCTACGAACCCCACCCCCGCAAAAGACTTTCGTTTGCAAGCCTGAGGCGAGCCGTCATAGGTGCGAGAATGGGCGCTACCAGCAATCCTCTCGGCTCCGATCCCTCGCGCCTTCCTGCTCGGCCAAAACCAGCAAACGACTTTTCCAAACTTCAGATATTTTCGAGACTCCAACAAGGAAATGTGATACTCTATGTCCATGCCACGCATGCTGCTTCCGCGGCGGCAGCGGCTTATACTACGCGTATGTAAAAGTGTTCAAGCCCATCGCGATACCCCATGCCCCGACGTCCTCGAGAGGCACTGTGAGGCAACGGAGGACGGCGTCCTTCTAGGCGGGGACTTACAACCCATCCAAAGGAGCCAGTAGGTCTTCCAACTCCTCCACACCTACCGCGATCCCGTCTTCTTCGTGCCCCCCCAACACCAGTTCATCCTTTCCCAGCAACAAGCCCGGCAGCAGATCGCTGCTGCTTCCCTTCCTGCCTCTACCCGGCAGAATCGCGCCCTCCCCCACGCCCATGTGCAATCCCTCGGTCGCCAGGGAGTCGGAGGGCGCCGTCCCCGAGGCGAGGCATGAGGAATTTTCCTGTCCCCCTCCCGGTGTCATCGCCCCCTCCCTGCTCGTCAAGGTGTTCACCTCGATCAGGATCGCCTCATCCTCCTTCTTCACGAACCGTCCCTTCACACGGACGCGAGAGTCCGCAAAATTCTTGCGCACGTCGTACTTCACCTTCCGGTCCCAGATCCGATTTTTCTTCTTCTCCCAGAATTTCTCCAAGCGCAAACGACGCGACTCGGGCGAATACGCGCCAATATAGTGCTTGTTCGCATCGCGCTTCTCCTCCGCGCCTCCCGCTCCCGTGCTGATGTTGATGCTGCCGGTGGGACTCGAATGGGGAGAGTTACCTTGAAGCACGGGCATTAGAGAAGAGGCAGCTGCCGCTGCAGCTGCCTTTTCCGACGCCTCAGAGGGATTGATGGCGCCCGGCTGGGACTGTGGCCCCAAGGCGTCACTGGCCAAAGCCGAGACCGCGGGCGAGGCCCTTCCGTTGCTTTTACTCCCGGCGCTCGGGCCGGAATCTGCCTGAGACTCTGCTTTTGAAGCACCAGGTCCTCCGGTCTTGCTGGCCAGCGCGGCGCCGACGCTGGCAGCCGCAGCCGCAGCCGAGGGCCTGCTGCCCGGGTGGCTGCCCCTCCGCGAACCCCTAGGAGGGGGGACTCCGACCGAAAGTGATGCCTGCTGCAAAGTGGAGGAGGCGGCGGACGCAGAGGGCGGACCCGATGGCGGTTTGTTGTTGCGCGCCGCCCCTGAGGCCGCTGCCGCCTTCCCCCTCATGACCGGCGCCCCCTTCCCTCCCTCCCCTGCCAGAGTTGGTGGGGCCTCGTCTTTCACCGCGACCAGGAAGGCGGGCAGCCCTCCTGAACCGCTCTCCTCGGCAAAGGGAGAGAGGCCAAAGGAGGCGCTGTGACTGGGGCTCATGGACCGTCCCAGCACGCCCACCATGCTCGAGAGCAGCTCCTCCTCCATGAAGGATCCCGCCCCCACCGAGCCCTGTCCCGCCTGGTCGCCCGCGATCAGGGAGGCCATGTCGTCCATGTCGAACTGACAATGCTCGCCGTCCCCCCCCAGACCCCCGCCCATTCCCATCACCCCGCTGCTGAGCTGCAGGAAGTTCATGTCCAGGTCGTCCATCAAGAGCTCAAGGTCCAGGCTCGGCCGCCCCTCCAGCACGCCGCTCTTCAACAGGGAACGCAGCTCCGAGGTGTCGCCCTCCTCTCTGAATTTATCCAAAACCGGGAGCAAGTGCTCGTCTCCGGACATGATGAGGTTTTTCAGTACCCCTTTCTGCATCCGGTCAATCAGGCCCTTCTCCTCCAGCTCGGAGGCGCTTCGGAGGCGGCCCGAGATGCTGCCAGAGCGGATGCGCTGAGCGGCGGGAGGGATTATGGGTATAGCAGGAAGAGGCGAGGTGAGCGCATGATAAGATGAGAGATCCTGCTCGAGTGCCTGCTCCTCCCAAAAGCCCGTGGACATTTAGTATCCGCAATGGAAGACCAGCGCTCTTCCTGGACACGAAAAAAAGGCCTCGCAAACGACCATCGGAGACTTCTATATCACAGGCACATTTCAAAAGAATTTTTTCGTTCAATTTCCCACCCTACGACACGTTATGAACAGCAGAACGGGCACAAATATGGCATGCCGATGATATCGTATTGAAAGGGTGCCGAGGACAAGCCCAAAAAACTGCAAGCCGTGTCTCCTCACGTCTCATTTCTTACCTTTTGCATATGCGATGCCTCGTAGCTGGAGGGCGTGAACTGCGGTGGAGAGTGGCTCAGACCCAGAAATTCTCCGTCCAACGTGTCCTGCCCAGACCCTATCTTGCTTCTGTTTTGTGCCGACATGGCCACGGCCGACATGTCTTGCAACTTTAGCGCCCGTCCCGCTCAAAAAACAGAGGGCACTGTGAATGGTGAAATCACTTGAGTGATGGTCGGTGACAAAAATGTGATGCGGCCGTCACTTTTGCTGAAAAGGCAGCGTAGCTCTCTTCTTTGTCGCTCGCTCGGGTGTTTTTGCCCGTCCTCCGTCTCACCTCCTCTCCCTCAAGAAAGCCGAGTGTTGTGAGAGTAAATACAGAGACTGTGGTGCCTGTAAGCGCGGCATTTATGTGCAGTAGAATTATAAAGCGAGAAAAGAAAATTAACTAATGGTTTCCAAGCGGGACGGCTCCTATAATGCGCCTGAGGCTTTGCCTGAGGGAGAGAAGGAGTGACGCATATTGAAGGCTTCGACACGCCTCTTCTCTTTTATTGTATCCATCCCCACCACCTAAAGGACGGCTAAAGCGCCTGCCGTGACTCGAGCTCGTCCTAACGTCAACAGAACCACACATTTCACGAGTCTCTGCCCAAGCGGGCGTGGTGCGGGACATGCGGGGAGACGCTACCACGTGCTGTTACCTGAGAGGCCTCCCCGACAATTTGCAGGGGGCGGGCGAGCTTTTTGGCTTTTGCTGCCTCGCCTTTTTCCTTGTCGCCTCTAACCTGGGTTTTTCCCCGAGCATGCCTCTGCCCGAATTCCCATCATCCTCGACTTACATTGAAGCGCCTGCCCACCGGGTGCACTCAAAGTAGTGAACTTGTGCGACCACGGAACCAGTACTTTTCTTATCTCCCTCACTGACTTGCGGAATTCTGTTGCCGGCAACGATACACACTAGAATAACAGATAGCTTCTTCGAAATTCAACCGGCAAGATATCCCACGCAATTGGTATGGCAATGAAAAGGCATCTGGCTTTCCTTGTGTGCCTGATGGTATCCGCTGCGGCTTTTAAGCCGTCCACACCCTCTCCGTACCAGCGCGACCTTTCGCGTGGCATTCGAAAGCATAATCGAGACGATGGTCCTGAGGCATCCGCCGACGATGACTTCACCCACGACCACGGGATGGTGGTGGTCGTCGTGAATGAGAAATGCACCAAGTTCTACCATGGTTTAATGCGCCCCCCGATCACGAGCCAAGCACCAACATCTACATACGTGCACCCTGCAGATCCTTGGCGCATGAAGACTCAGGTATGTGCTGCACATGTCTGGATGAAAGGTGGTTCAAGCGAGGAGGGGCACTGGGCGCAACAGTCGTTTTGTCTTCACACCCAAATCTCTAAACACGTGCATGTCAACTGAGCTTAAAGTCACGAAGGGCATGTTTGGTGCGCGAATCTGGGTGGCCCAGGAGAGCGACCTCTCAGGCTTTCAATAAGTGCAGCTGCGCATGCTCTTCTGATGTAGGGGTAGCAAAGAAGGAATCGCTCCTGATGTTAATCATGGATTCAGAGAAAGGAGATGGACGAGATAGACTTTTCGAGCATGACACACGTCATAAGTTTCCGCTGACGCGACCTGCAAAGAGAAAGTCAGAGGGTGCTTTGCTCAGATCGTAAAGGTCGTCCACCGTGAGCGTTTCCGGAACGCTCCGGGGAGACTAATTATCTGTCGGCGATGGCAAGATCCTTCAGTCGCCTGCACTTTGCATCGTGAGCGCATGCTTACAAGTCACCAACCCTCTTGCCCGTCACCCAGCAATTAGGCCACCCGCGTCAACGCCGAAGCAGAACGGGGCTTTACAGCACCAACTTTGGTCCCCGTGAGGCGACGCCTGGGTCCTCCCAGCAGCCGGATCGCGACCACTACATGCGCGCCATTGAACAGCATCTCACCCCCGCCTCCCGGGCACTGCTTATTGGACACGGAAAGGTAGGCGGGCGCGAAAAGGATGGCGGGACGCTGCACATTCCAGAAGGGGCTTCAGGGTATTAATACGTTTTGTGATTCCCTCCTTACTGTGTAGGGCAAAGGCGACGCGATCGACATTTTGCTCAAGGATATCACCAACACCAGGCCCCAATTGGCAGAAAAAATCACAGAAAAGATCCACGTGGATGATAGCCACCTCACTGACAGGCAAGTCCTCCAGCTAGCCCGTCGGATTGTGTTCGGTGAAGATCCACGCAAGCCTCGTCGCATTCATGGCCAGGCGCTGCCGCCTTCGGAATTCGGTGCGCTGGACTTCCGAGGGTTATAAGTCACGTACCCGGCGCCTGTATGGCGACACCCTTATTGAAACGTAGTGATAGGTACAAAAAGACTACAACTTTTCTCAAAGAGTATTGTTTGACGCTGTTGGCGTTGCTTCACAAAAAGCTCGACGTGTTAAAATCGATCTCGCTTGTCTTGTCTGCGTCAAATATCCGAACATCAAAGTTATAACGACAGTTTCTTCTAGCCGGTGCTTCGTCGGGCGCGATTTAAATTGTTTTTTCTGTCTTTTCCTGAACATAAAATGGATTATCACACGCTTCATATATCGCTATTGTGGACCAAAGTCAATTCAATCGAGAAATTGTCGAGTCCGGGGTGTGACTATTCCATTTCATGTGCTGCGCGTGCTTGAACGTTTGACATTTTCCGGCAACAAAACAGGACAAGTTAGTTTGAGAATAACCATCACTCTCAATACCCAGACAACTGGTAGGACGGTCATAACCAGACCGGTATATATAGGAACTTCCTACTTCCGACTAGGGCGCCGGGAGGTTGGGAAGATCGGAGCTCGTCCATCCACTGCACGGTCGTCTTGCTTTGTAGATTATGGCCTTGGCGTAGCTCTCAACCTGTTTTTCCTCACCGATGACAAAGACTACACTTCACAGCCGGCAGGTGTCCCGTCTTTACGGTCGCACAGGGGGTTTTAAGCGTGATTCGAGGGCAGAAGAGACGAGATCGCCGCTGCCTCGCTAAATTTTCACGTTTTTACTGCGACGCCCACTATGCTCCCTCGAGCCCGTCAAGCTAGCATCGCCCTGACCTTGCTCGTAGGGGTAACAATCCCATTCAGCGCTCTCACAGAGTATGACGGGATTCATTTGGGAAAAGGTCTCCTCAAGGAGGTGACTCAGGCCCCCTGTGTTCGGCTTTTTAGCTCGCAAGGCACCGTAGGCTGCCGAACTCGGAGTCGTGAGGGAGCAACTGCCCCTTTATACTACCTCAGCGGATTTGGGGAGGATGACCAACACGAGTATATGAATCTTGAGGAGGGGGTCGCTGTGGTTATGCCCGCAAGCATGCTAAATTCTACCGTGCTCGAGTTTTTGAAAGCTCAGTCCCCAGCACGCACCCGAGGAGTCATCGTACTAGAAGAATCCAAAGATATGGCCGCAGATTTCGAGCGAGACTCCGTTTCTCCGGATGTTTCCACGCCACAAGGCGATGGTACACCCAGTGCAGCCTTTACCGTTGGACCAGATCACGCCTGGAACCCCCGGGGAAGCGGGCTGCTCAATCAAAAGCACGACTTCCCCGTCGTCTTGGCGAGCGTTGATGGCGATAGCACAGGGGTTGGGGCCGCTCAGGTCAAAGCATGGGCGCAACATAACGGTGGATTAGGTCGTGCTGGACCACTGCCCCGTTACAAAGCCAAGTTCGACTTCTACTTCGGCCCTGACTCCCCGTCGACTCGGGCGGAATCAGATTTGACGTCGGCCGACTGTTTGTCCTGGAGGGATGTGGCAGGCAACCCTGCCCCCCAGTGCCTGCCTATAGGGGGGCAAAGCGTCTGGGGAACGTTCGGTGGGCGGACGGGCCTGCAGACGAAGCCAAGTGTGCTTCTTACAACAGCCATGGACGGCCTGTCTTTCTTTCATGAGAGGACCCCTGCGGCGAACGAGGCAGTGGCCTCCATCCTCACCCTCCTCGCGGCTACAAGTGCCCTTAAAAATGCTTCACGCGCTGGAGCCTTGGACCTGGATGCGGCACCCTATAACCTGGCCGTCGCCTTCTTCCAAGCCGACGAATGGGGCTTTGCGGGGTCGCGCCGCTTCGCGCGGGATATCAGCCCTGGGGGTGTCGACTGCACGGCCACGGTTCCCGACAACAGCTCGCGGGACGGGTCCGGCGCCTGTGTGGGGCCGGACGGCGTCTACCCGTCCATGGCCTTCAAAGACCTGGCGGAGAAGGGTTTCGTCCACGTGCTGGCTGTCGATCAAGTGGGGGTGCTGGGCACCGGCGGGCAAGCAGGCTCGCTCCCTCTAACCGCCCTTTACGACAAGACCCCGCCGACGGCCGTACTGGACGCCATGGACAGGGCCGCCGCCTCCATGGCCCCTTCACAGGCCGTCATGGTCACGTCTTTGGACGGATCGGGAGCGTTGCCCCCCTCTCCCTTCACTTCCTTCGCCCGCGGGACCCCGGCACTGAGCGGCGCCATCCTGACGGGCTACGGGGAGACCTTCATAGACCCGCGTTACCACTCCCATGAGGACACGGCGGCAGTCCTCGACCCGACGGCCCTCTCCTCCGTCGCCGCCCTCGTCGCTCGCGCCTTTTGGAAGCTGGCAGCCGGTCCGGGCGAAGGCGCTGCGTCAGCCGCGGAGCTCGAGGCTATCGGAGTCGAACCTGCCTTTGTCTCCGACCTGTTGGATTGCCTGACCCGGGATTGGGACTGTCCAGCCATGAAAGCTTTTCGCGACTCAGAAATCTCAAACCTCAAAGACTACTTGCAGATGTCGTACCTGTACACCCCCCCTGTCCCGCGCCCCCCCACATACTACGCGGGCGTGCTTGCTCCCTATCAGGGTCTGCCCTTGGTCCAGCACCTAGACAAGAGCTCCCACGCGGAGGGTGTCGACACCGGCATTTATGCCGCCTGGCCTGCAGGACAAGTCTTCCCCGTGGGGGCCCACGACAAAGCCTACGTGGTCCCGAAGCCTCTGGAGGCCTTCCTGCGGGCCTGGCTGGGGCACACCCTGGGACAGGGCGGGGAGGATGCCCCCGTCGCTTGTCAAGGTCCTTCCGACTGCAGCGACCTGACGTGCGACGCGGGCCTCTCCACGCGCGAGTGCGTCCTCGACGCCTGCGTTTGCCGCACCGCCGCCTTCTACCACACAGCCCTCGACCCCGGGCTTGCCCCGCTCCCCGAGCCGGGTCTCTTCGCGGTCTCGGACCCGGCGGCTCCCAACTGGGCGGAGCCGAACTGGGAGGACATCGGTTTGGCCGTCTTTCCTGACGCGGGCTCGCGCATGGAGGCTACAGCCCTGGGAGTGGGCGTGGGGGTGGCGGCCTTGAGCGTGGTGGGTGCTTTGGTGCTTCAGCGGTCCTTGATCAAACATCACTACTTCGATTGAGGGATGGACTCTGGCGGCATGACTGCAACCGAAGGGAGGCGTGGTCCAGTCGTGTAAGGATCATTGTGTACAGAGATGCAAAGCCTTGAGAGAAAATGACAACAAAGCACGCCTGTGAAAAACCTGTAACTTCGTGCTCTTGCTTTTGAAATATTAGCTGTGGAACCACCGCGCCTGCCCGAGTGAGTCGTCGCTGTGTAAGAACGCGGGCCTCTTCTTCCCTAGAGTTCCTTGGATGCCGCATCACGCAGCGCCTGGAGGATCTCGCCTTCGAAGTCGTTCGGGGCTTGGTTGTGGGCGAAGCGCTTCACGGGCAGACCGTTGACGAGCAAGAACTAGGAGAGGAGGGAAAGCGAGGTCGATGGTATCGAATTAGAATAAAGTGAATTGAGCTACTAACGCAAGCCTCGTGAACCACAGGCACACATCGAGGTACAGCCTAAGCGACCCTTAAACGCCGAGGCACGTCATCGGGCGAGCGCACCTTGGTGAAATTCCAGCGGATGTCGGCGCTGGATGACGAGGAGTCCTTGGGGGTCTCCGCCTTCAGCCATTTGTAGAGGTCCGAGGCCTGAGGTCCGTTGACTAGCAGCTTGCTAAATACAGGGAAGGTGACCGCATACTTCTCTTTCGTAAACTTGAGGATTTCCGCGTCCGACCCGGGTTCCTGGCCTGGAGGTTCGGGGGTGTGAGACACGTGCAGGAGGACATCAAGTGGTGTCGGGGACCCGCCTCGAGCTTCAGGAATAGAGAAATGTTCACGTGTGCTATTGCCAATAGAAGAGTGTAATGCATGAAGAGGCACTGGCTCAACCACAGGTGGTGAGAGTAATTGATCTACGTTACAGAACAACATGGTTGCCACTCCCTCCCCGTTCCTTCTGGTGCTGACCTCCGAACTCGTTGCTGGGCATGGCCAAGACCTGCAGCCCGTCATCCCCGTACTTTTCCTGTAACACTTGAAGCTGTCGATAGTTTGAGTCCGTGTACCCGCATCTACTCGCCACATTAACACTGCTCATGAATGGAAGGGGGCGGGCGGCTTCATAGTAAGCTGACATGTGGATCCTTTCTCATGACACCGACCCCATCCATTTCACGTACATTAACACGACTGGCTTATCTTTGTAGACGGACAAGCTCTGAGTTTTCCCCGTGCCATCTTTCAAGCTGAAATCGTAAAGCGTGCGCGGCAAAGCGAATGCTGACGAAGATGCCAACGATGTCAGAAATAAGACCTTGAAGGCCAGGCACGTGGGCTTCGAAGAAAACAGACCCGACAACATGAAGAGGGAAATATCTCCGACCTGTAGAGAAAAGTGCAATTGGTTCCAGGATGCAACGTGTGGTAAAATGAATATGCGGAATGAGACGGGCGGATCCGACTATCGCCAGAAAGAGAAGCGGAGACTTCCCTCACCAAGTTCGGGAAACAAAGACATCGCTCCGCGAGCGCTGTCAAGCTTCGCGCTGCTTTGAAAAAAGATCTCGTATTGCTTTTGGAACATCACGTCCTGGGACACACAATGCTCAGCAAGTTCCTGAAGCAGCACCGTGGACCGGACGCTCCGATCGCTCTTAGCTTGATCCTTAGCATCAGTAACTGCGACGTTATGTGCAGCGCTTGGCAATCAATGGTGCGCCAATATCTTTCAAGGAAATGAAAGTATTTTAAAAAAAAGACAAATATCGGTTAGCTGCGTTTGTCGGTTTGGAAAGCGCCTCACTTTCTGCAATCAATAATCTGTTGTACGAAACGCCGTAGTGTCAAAAAAAAAGAAAAAAAGAAAGATCAAGAACCTTATTCTTCTTGGTGATCCTAGGGAGGTACTTATTTTACATTAAGACTCGCGTTTTTGGGCCTTCGGATAACTATTTCGAGGAACAAAGGCAGGGATTCCGGTGATGGCGCGGCCGAGGATGAGGGCGTGTACGTCGTGTGTGCCTTCATAAGTGTTGACAGCCTCCAAATTCATCATGTGACGAATGACGTGATACTCGTCCGATATGCCATTGCCTCCTAGCATGTCCCGGGCGCTCCTCGCAATGTTCAAAGCCTTCCCGCAATTGTTCCGCTTCACCAAGGAGACCATCTCGGGAACCGCACGCCCCTCGTCGAGCAGCCTCCCCACCCGTAGTGATCCTTGCAGCGCCAGAGCGATGTCCGTGTCCATATCAGCCAGTTTCCTTTGTATGAGCTGATTGCTCGCTAGCGGGGCCCCGAACTGACTACGCTCCAGAACGTACGCCAAGGCAGTCGACATGCAGAAGGCGGCCGCGCCCATGCTCCCCCAGGAGATGCCGTACCGCGCACTGTTCAG
>Ga0102934_1000343_pt1 | contig 30080 bp, 18 predicted proteins | sample SalPonR2_A_D1_MG_FD_78175 | JGI IMG/M metagenome (GOLD analysis project Ga0102934, IMG submission 78175) | Salt pond soil microbial communities from South San Francisco under conditions of wetland restoration - Salt Pond MetaG R2_A_D1_MG | ecosystem: Environmental > Aquatic > Marine > Intertidal... | reverse complement strand
GGCCGACCTGAATCCCGTAAGAACGGCTGGCACTGCCGGCGACTATCTTACGCAGAAAGATAATCTGGTCATTCAATTCCGTAACCGCAACGTTAAAATTTTTCACCCGGGTGCAGCTTGAAGCAAGATCCGTCAGCTCATGGTAGTGAGTGGCAAACAGGGTCTTTGCCGCAACATTGGCATTGTCGTGTAAATATTCAGCCACCGCCCAGGCGATACTGACGCCATCATAAGTAGAAGTTCCGCGACCGATCTCATCGAGTATAATCAGACTGTTGGGTGTCGCGTGACGGAGAATATTGGCTGTTTCATTCATCTCAACCATGAAGGTTGATTCACCTTTAGCCAGATTATCACTTGCCCCAACCCGAGTAAAGATCCGGTCGACCACACCAATCAGCGCATTATCGGCCGGCACATGGCTGCCGATCTGCGCCATCAAGGTAATCAGGGCAACCTGTCGCATAAAAGTGGACTTGCCTGCCATGTTGGGGCCGGTAATGATCAGCAGCTGGTTTTCTTCATTGTCAAGCAGCACATCGTTGGGAACAAACGCTTCCTGAAGGGGCATCCCTTCAATAACAGGATGGCGCCCACCCTCAATCAGAATCATGCCGGAATGATCCATCTGCGGGCAGACATAGCGCCGTTCATGAGAAAGATCAGCCAGAGCCACCAGCACATCAATAATCGCCAGGGTATCGGCACTTCGCTGGATGCGCTCGGACTGAGCCGCAGCATGGAGGCGAATTTCCTGAAACAAACTGTATTCAAGTTCCGCCATTCGTTCCTCGGCACCAAGAACTTTGGCCTCAATATCCTTCAACTCAGCAGTAATATAGCGCTCAGCATTGACCAGCGTCTGTTTTCGCTGATAGTTCTCGGGTATCCGCTCAAGATGGCGATGGGTCACTTCAATAAAATAGCCGAACACCCGATTATATTTAATCTTCAAGGATGAAATGCCGGTGCGCTCACGTTCCTTGGTTTCCATGGCAGCGATCCAGCCCTTACCTTCGCGACTGATCACCCGCAACTCGTCAAGATCATCATTGTAATGATCCTTGATGATCCCTCCGTCACGCAGGACAAAGGGCGGCTCATCAACAATCGCAGCGGTGAGCAGGTCATTCAGATCCGGTAGGGCGTCCAACCGGGATTGTAACTCCTGCAGATAGGGATTGGCTAAAGAATCAAGACAGTCAGCAACCGCCGGTATGCGTGCCAACGAATCGCGTAGTGCCACCAGATCACGTGGATTGGCGCCGGCCATGGAGATTTTACCGTTCAGGCGCTCAAGGTCGTAAACGCCATCGAGTACTTCTCGCAGATCTATCCGCAGCAGACTACTGTCAACCAGTTCAGAAATCGCTGCCTGGCGTTTGTTGATCTGCTCAAGGTCGAGCAACGGATAATGGATCCAGTGTCGCAGGGTTCTCCCCCCCATCGCCGTTACCGTACGGTCAAGCACTCCGAGCAGTGACCCTTTTTTCTTGCTGTCCTGTAAGGTGGCGGTCAACTCAAGGTTACGCCGGGTAGCATCGTCAAGGAGCATGGAATCACGCACATGGTAGGTGGCAAGAGGCTGTAGATGCTTGAGCTGGTCCTTCTGGGTCTGCTGTAGATAATAAAGAATGGCGGCAGCGGCCTGACGCGCCGCCGGCAGATCCGCACAACCAAAAGAAGATAGATTCGCAACCGCATAGAAGGAACGGATCTGTTCCTCGGCATAATCTCCGCTAAAGACCCATTCCGGTAAGCGATTAAGCATGAGTGGCTCGAACAGCTGGGCAAATTGCTGCTGCAGACGTTGCCCGTTCTGTCCTTCACAGAGAAGAATTTCGCGCGGGCGGATAGAGCTGATTTCGCTTTCCACTTGCGCCACGGTTTCAACCTCGGTAACGCGAAAAGATCCGGTGGTAATGTCGACACTGGCGACACCAAAAGCATTGTCAATGCTGGATAATGCCAGTAAATAGTTGTTTTCTTTAGGTTCAAGGGTGTCCGTATCGGTAATCAAGCCCGGCGTGACAACCTTAACTACCTCACGTTTGACGATACCTTTAGCGGTTTTCGGGTCTTCTACCTGCTCACAAATGGCGACCCTGTGACCAGCGGCAACCAGTTTGGCGATGTACCCCTGGCTGCTGTGGTATGGCACACCACACAGAGGTATGGCATCTTCATCCCCTTTGTTACGTGAGGTCAGGGTGATCCCGAGAATCTTTGCGGCAACAACCGCATCATCCATGAACATTTCATAAAAATCACCAAGCCTGAAAAACAGGATGGCATCCTGATAATCGGCTTTGATTTGGAGGAATTGGCGCATCAAAGGGGTGGTTGTTGACATTCAAGGTTTCCAGTAGCAAAAGTATTCAAGTGACAAACAAAGCCGCGAGTTTAACAAAGGACGGTGACAGTGTAAATCAGGGATTGATGGCGTTACGCTGTCAGAGCTTGACCACAAGTGTTGGGCGGGGTAAAAGATCACAGCGATCAAACAACTCCAATGAACAGGACTTACAAAACATGAACCCGGCACAACAACCTGCTGAGCTGAACGTCCAGCCCGACAATTTTTTTATTAACGACCTCAGTGATGAAGTCCGCGTCGACCAATTGTGTCAGATGCTCCTAAAGGATTTTCATCGGCATCTTCTCGATAGCGGTCATTGTAATCCCCTTGAAGCAGGAAACATGGCAGGTGGCGGCGATTACTTTCTGCGCGATTATGTCATCGATACGTTGCGTGCGAATATTTTTCACATCACTGCCCGACAGGTGCGTGGTTTCGCCGGCAACTGGTATATCCACCGGACGCTGGAACCCAACATGAAAGAGCTTGAATCGCTACTGAAGGGGGTAAAGGCTTTTTATGGCTATTGCGGCCTCAAGGGTTGGATCGCCGCGACCGTTGTTGATGACATTGCTGTTGTTTGTGCTGATCTCGACTTTTTTCGTGCGCGCATCGACAGCTTTCACGCCTTAAAGGGTGATGATTATCCGGGGTGGTGTGAACAGTGCCCGGCCAATTAAAAAACGGTCATTTTATGCTCTGAGGGCGTCAATCCAGGTTTAGTCATTTGGTCTGATCGTCGTTTCATCCACGGTTTTGTCCGTGGCGATGGCAAGACGTATAAATCCGTTGCGGCGGGCAATTTCCATCACCTCGATGACCCATCCGTGACGAGCTGACTTGTCGGCCATCAGCAGGAACGTCAGATCTTTTGCCGTTTCCGCTCCTAAGCTCATCAGATGGTTATTCAACTCAGCGAGGGTAATAGCTTCACGCTGCAGATAAAGATCACCTTCTTCGGTAAGGTATACCTCAACTTCCTTTTTTTCTGTTTCAATCTGCTGATTCCCCCCTTCAGGCAGATCGATGGTGACTCCCGGGCGTTCAATAAAAGTTGTTGAGATCATGAAGAAAATCAACAACAAAAAAACAACATCGATCATCGGGGTCAATTCGACTCGTGGAGAATCACTGACCTTGCGCCGAAATCCCATATTAGCCCTCGACCTGATCGACGATTTTCATCGAAGCCTCTTCGAGCTCAAGGGTCAGACGGTCAGAACGAGCTGACAAATAACGATGTACCAGCAGCATCGGCACCGCCACACTGAGTCCGGCTGCGGTGGTAATCAATGCTTCAGAAATACCGCCGCCTAATGTCGCCGGCGTGCCAACCCCTTCGGCGGCAATCACATTGAAGGCATTGATCATCCCCAGAACCGTTCCGAGGAGTCCCAGCAAGGGGGAGACATTGGCGATCGTAGCGAGCAGGCCAAGATAACGCTGCAGAAAAACGGCTTCGCGCTCACCAACCTCTTCTGCCAGGGATTTCAGGTGGGCACGTGAAGAACCCCGATTTTTGAGAATAACCACCAGGATTCTGGCTAGTGGTGATCGTCCCTGCAGACAGAGTTCCAGCGCATCTTCAGGGCGATTGTTGCTGACCAGATCGGACACCTTGGTGCGCAGGCGAAACAACTCACGGCGGATCTGAACATATGCAAAAAAACGTTCCATAAAAATTGCCCAGCCAATGATCGAACAAAACAGAATCGGATACATCAACGGGCCACCACGCATAAAAATATCAAGCATAAATATTTATTCCCTTAGGTGTGACTGTTTTTTTGTCTGAACAGGCAAGCTGATACTTTGCCAAAAATTATTTAAATTAAATCGATGAACTTTCCTGAGATCTTCTCACTGAGCATCAGCATGCCAACAGTTTGTGCAGGATCCAGGCACAAATTTGTCTGGCTACCGGCTGTGTTGACCCAAACCAATGATATTCAGACTGATGACTGTGGCGAAAAAAAGCCTAAAGCCGCGAAAATAAGTAAACCTTTAAATATATTAATTACCATAAATCGCACATCTTCAGACAACTAATTGATATATTGACTTTTTATATTTGTGACAATGTTGGCATCAGCATTGCGTAATAGCACAAATAGTTTATATTTAGGTATTCTTCCCTTTCAGCTTGACAGGAATTTAGCAAAACTATAGTTTTTTATTCTTAGTAATGTTGATTGCTATAAATTAATTGTGTTGATTTCTCGTCGTTCCCGTCAACCTTACATTCTCTTACAGGAGGAAATACATTCATGTCAATGCGCCAAGATGCTCTTGATTACCACAGTAGCGGTAGAAAAGGAAAAATCGAAGTCATTACCACCAAGCCCTGTGCCACCAGCCGAGACCTGTCTCTGGCTTATAGCCCGGGGGTTGCTGAGCCCTGCCTGGAAATAGAAAAGAATCCGGAAGATGCCTACAAATATACGGCCAAGGGCAATCTGGTGGCCGTTGTTTCTAATGGTACTGCAGTTCTTGGTCTCGGAGATATTGGCGCACTGGCCGGCAAGCCGGTGATGGAAGGCAAAGGTGTTCTGTTTAAAAGCTTTGCTGACATCGATGTTTTTGACATTGAGATTAACTCAAAAGATCCCGATGAAATTATTCGCACCGTCAAATTGCTCGAGCCGACTTTTGGCGGTATCAACCTTGAGGACATCAAGGGTCCGGAATGTTTTTACATTGAGGAAAAACTGATAGAACTCATGGATATTCCGGTTTTCCATGATGATCAACACGGCACTGCGATTATTTCTTCGGCTGGGATGATCAATGCTCTGGAAATCGTCGGCAAAGACATTAAAGACGTCAAGATGGTTGTCAATGGAGCGGGGGCCTCAGGTATTTCCTGTGCCAACCTTGCGATTGTTATGGGGATCGATAAAAACAATGTCATCCTCTGTGATACCAAGGGGGTCATCTACAAAGGCCGTACCGAAGGAATGAACGAATACAAGGAGCGTCTGGCAGCAGAAACGACTGACCGCACCCTTGCCGATGCCGTGAAAAATGCTGATATTTTCTTTGGCCTCTCTTCTAAAGGCGCTCTCTCTCCGGAAATGCTCAAATCGATGGCACCAAATCCGGTTGTTTTTGCCATGGCCAACCCCGATCCGGAAATCACCCCGCCGGAAGCCAAAGCTGTTCGCGATGATGTCATTATCGGTACCGGACGTTCTGACTTCCCTAACCAGGTCAACAACGTACTATGTTTCCCCTTCCTGTTCCGCGGCGCCCTTGATGTTCACGCCAGTGCGATTAATGTGGAAATGAAGCTGGCTGCGGTCAAGGCTCTTGCCGACCTGGCAAAGCAGGATGTGCCCGACTCAGTCCGCAAGGCTTACGCTGGTGAAGACATCCAGTTTGGCCGCAACTATATTATCCCCAAACCTTTCGACCCGCGCGTGCTGCTGCATGTGGCTCCGGCCGTTGCCCAGGCGGCGATGGATAGTGGCGTTGCCCGGCGTCCGATCAAGGATATGCAGAAATATCGCGAATCCCTCGAAGCCATGCAGGGTCGCTCCAAGGAGGTTATGCGGACGCTGATTAACAAGGCAAAAGCGGCACCAAAGCGGATCGTCTTCCCTGAAGGTGAAGAAGATAAAATCCTGCGTGCGGCTCAGATTCTGGTCAGTGAAAACATTGCCACCCCGATTCTCCTCGGCAATGCTGAAGCTATCGCGGCCAAAGCCAAACACATACACGTTGACTTAAGTGGTATCACCGTGATTGACCCAACCACCAGTGACAAACGCGATGAGTACGTCGGCAAAATGTTTGAATTGCGCCAACGTAAAGGCGTCACTCACAATGGTGCCATGAGTCAATTAAAAGGTAACTATAATTACTATGGTGCTCTGATGGTACAACAGGGTGACGCTGATACAATGCTTTCCGGTATCAACCATCACTACCCGGAAACGATCAGACCGTCACTTGAAATCATCGGCAAGCAAAACAACCTGTCCAAGGTTCACGGCATGTACATGATGGTCTTCAAAAAGCAGGTCGTTTTTATTGCTGATGCCACTGTTGCTATCGATCCGACGCCGGAAGAATTGGCAGAAACAGCGATTCTGGTAGCTGAAAAAGTACGCCAGTTTGATATCGTTCCCAAAGTTGCCATGTTGTCTTTCTCTAACTTTGGCAGCAGCACCGATCCACAAGCATTGAAAGTGAAAAAAGCGACAGCACTGGTCAAGCAGCTTGATCCTGATCTGATTGTTGATGGTGAGATTCAGGCGAATGTGGCCCTCGATTCGGAATTAACAGAAAAACAATATCCCTTCTCCTTGCTCAAGGGTGACGCCAACGTCTTCATTTTCCCCGACCTGCAATCCGGCAATATCAGTTACAAGTTGCTGAACAAGTTGGGTGGAGCCGAAGCAATTGGTCCAATCCTGATGGGCATGAAAAAGCCGGTTCACGTGCTCCAGCGTGGTGACGATGTTGCTGATATTATCAATATGGCGGCGGTTGCTGTGGTCGATGCTCAGGAAGCCGAACACAACTAAAGCAACTTTTACAGATTGATACCAGGCGTAAGGACCTTTTTTGGTCCTTACGCCTTTTTTTGTGCCAATAACTGTTGAGTGGGGTTAGACTGTACTTTATTTGTGACTCTTCGCCTCGCCCTGGGCAGCAGATCACCAGACCGGCGTTGAACAGATACCTTTATTGTAGGTTTGAATTTCTGCAATACGATAGAATACCATAGAGAACACTCGATAAGATTTTTAAAATCTAGATTAAAAAACAGGTGTTAACATCATGAAATATAATAGTACACGTGGTCAGATTCGGGATTTATCTTTCAGTGAGGCTGTGATGATGGGTCTGGCGTCCGACGGTGGTTTGTTACTGCCACAGGATATCCCCCACCTTTCTGAGCAGCAACTTCAGGCCCTGAGCCGGTTAGATTATAAAAATCTAGCTTATGAAATTATCTCTCTGTATGCAACCGACCTACCGAATGAAGATCTGCGCGAACTCGTGGATAAATCTTACGCGGCCTTTGACCATCCTGATGTTACACCAGTGGTCAAATACAACGATCTGTATATTCTTGAGTTATTTCACGGCCCTACTTTGGCATTTAAAGATGTCGCCCTGCAATTTCTTGGCAATCTGTTTGAATACTATCTGGTTCAACAGGATGAAAAAATGAACATTGTCGGTGCCACCAGCGGTGATACCGGCAGTGCCGCTATTGCCGGTATCCGCGGCAAAGACAACATGAATATTTTTATTTTATACCCCGCCGGACGCGTCTCTGCGGTTCAGGAAATGCAGATGGCGACGGTTCCTGACGCTAACGTTTTTAATATCGCTATCGATGGCACCTTTGATGACGCTCAGGCGATCGTCAAGGATATTTTTAACGATGCCGAATTTAAACAGCTACATGCCCTGGGCTCAATCAACTCGATCAACTGGGTTCGGGTTCTGGCGCAAATTGTTTACTATTTTTACGCTTATTTCCGCGTTGCACAGCAAACAGGATCCCAACAGGTCCAATTCAGCGTGCCGACAGGAAATTTTGGTGATATTTTTGCCGGTTATATGGCTAAAGAGATGGGGCTGCCAATCCCGCAACTGATTCTGGCCACCAACGCCAACAATATTCTCAGTCGTTTTGTCAATCAGGGTGACTACTCCCTCGCAACGGTGCACCAGTCATTGTCTCCGTCTATGGATATCCAGGTCGCCAGCAACTTTGAGCGCTATCTTTACTACCTGTATGATGGTGATACAGACCAAGTCCTTGATACGATGCAGCGCTTCAAAACGGATGGGGAAATTCGTTTTGAAGGCAATCTGTTAGAACGTATTCAGGGGGATTTTATTTCGGCGACGGTCGACGATCCAGCCACCCTGGAAGTGATAAGCGCTTTTTATAAAAAGACGGGATATATCCTTGATCCTCACACGGCAGTTGGTGTCGCCGCGGCTCTAACGATTGGTGGGGACTTTCCTCTGGTCTGCCTGGCAACAGCTCATCCGGCTAAATTTCCTGAGGCGATCACCAGGGCTATCAGTACACCGCCGCCACCAGTACCAGCCGTTGAAGCGTTACGCAACCTACCTCAACGCCGTGAATGCATGGTAGCGGACCTCAACATCATAAAAAAATACATTGGCAAAAACTCTATTTAAAAGTAACTATTCAGCTCCGTTCTTGCACAGGACCCCTGATCCTCTGCTGAATAGCTAGAATTTCTTAACTTGATAAATTAATTGTTGTTGACAACTTTTCTTTAGCATGGCAAGAGCCATCTATTAACCCATTATCTCTATCCGCGGAGGATCACCATGAACGACCTTTCACCTGATATGTTTTACGGCATGATACAGACCTATGGCTTACCCCTGCTGTGGGCAGTGGTTATTTTTATAGTTGGTCGGATTGTGGCCAAAAGCATATCAAATGCTGTTGCCAGAGCCATGACCAAGGCCAAAGTCGAAGACACCCTGGTCAAATTCACTAAAAGTATGCTGTTTGTGGCCATGATGGTTTTTGTTGTGATCGCCGCTATCAGCAAAATGGGCGTCGAAACAACCTCTTTTGCCGCTGTCGTCGCAGCAGCAGGCCTGGCCATTGGACTGTCACTTCAGGGAACCTTAAGCAATTTTGCTTCCGGGGTTCTGTTGATTATCTTCAGACCTTTTAAAGCAGGTGATTTCATAGAGGCTGGTGGTGTTTCCGGAATTGTTGAAGAAGTTCAGATATTTTGTACACTTATGCGTTCAGGAGATAACAAGCAAATCATTGTACCAAACTCCCAGGTCATGGGGTCGACCATTACCAATTACTCAACCAAACCGACCCGCCGGTTAGATCTGGTCATCGGCGTCGGCTATGGAGACGACCTGCAAAAAGTTAAAGTGGTACTAGCGGACCTTCTTGCCGCAGATGAGCGGGTTCTACCGGAGCCACAGCCAACCATCGGAGTACTGGCGCTAGGCGAAAGCAGTGTCGATTTTGCCGTCCGTCCCTGGGTTAACAGCGGTGACTATTGGCCGTTATTATTTGATCTGCAGGAAGCGATTAAACTGCGTTTTGATAAAGAGGGTATCAGTATCCCCTTCCCACAACGTGATATCCACATGGTCAGCAGCCCGGAAGAAGCCGGCGCGGCATAAAAAAATTGCACTGACCTTTAATACAAAAAAGCCCCCGGCGTTATACCGGAGGCTTTTTGCTTTTCGTTGATGATTTACTGATATCAGCAGTCGAAGTAGAGAGCGAATTCTTCAGGGACCGGACGCATGCGAACCGCATCAACCTCGGCACTGCGCTTGTAGTTGACCCACATTTCAATAACATCCTCGGTGAAGACATCTCCTTTGAGCAGGAAGGCGTGATCCTGCTCCAGGTTATTCAACGCATCTTCCAGCGAGGTGGCAACGTTGGGGATATCTTTCAATTCTTCCGGTGACAAGCCGTAGATGTCCTTATCCAGCGGTTGACCTGGATCAATCTTGTTTTCAATACCATCGAGTCCAGCCATCATCATCGCGGCGAAAGCCAGATAGCCATTGGCAGAAGCATCCGGGGTACGATACTCAACCCGCTTAGCTTTTTCATTATTGGTTACCGGAATCCGCAATGAGGCGGAACGGTTGCGGTTGGAATAAGCCAGGTTAACCGGGGCTTCGTAACCAGGCACCAGACGCTTGTAAGAGTTGGTCGTCGGGTTAGTAAAAGCACACAAGGCCTTAGCGTGCTTCATGATGCCACCGATGTAGTACATGGCCATTTTTGAAAGCCCACCGTAGCCATCACCGGCAAACAGGTTTTTGCCGCCTTTCCACAAGGATTGATGGCAGTGCATACCGGAGCCGTTGTCACCGTAAATCGGTTTCGGCATAAAAGTGACAGTTTTACCGTTGCGAAAAGCAACATTCTTAAGAACATACTTGAACCACTGCAGGTTGTCACCCATGGCCAGGAGTGAATCAAAACGCATATCGATTTCGCACTGGCCACCGGTAGCAACCTCGTGGTGGCCACATTCCACGACCATTCCGACTTCCTGAAGCACCATCATCATTTCATTGCGCAGGTCCACCATACTGTCGGTTGGCGCGACGGGGAAATATCCCCCCTTGTGCGCAGGCTTATACCCGAGGTTAGGAAATTCTTCACGACCGGTATTCCAGATTCCCTCAACGGAGTCGATGGCATAAAAAGATTCATTAGAGCTGGAGGCATAACGCACATCATCAAAGATAAAACACTCAGGTTCCGGGCCGAAGTAAGCAGTATCAGCGATGCCGGTTGATTTGAGGTAAGCTTCTGCCTTCTGAGCAATGAAACGCGGATCGCGGGTATAACCTTCACGGGTCACTGGATCAACAATATTACAGATCAAGCTCAAGGTGGTCATTTCAATAAAGGGGTCAATTTTAGCGGTGGTGGGATCTGGTACCAGCAGCATGTCAGAATTATGAATAGGCTGCCAACCGCGGATGGAAGACCCGTCAAACCCTAATCCCTCTTCGAAAATATCTTCGTTGAATTCACTAAGTGGTGTAGCAAAATGTTGCCAGATTCCTACAAAATCAAGGAATTTAAAATCTATAAATTTAACATCATTTTCTTTGGCAAACTTGAGGACTTCACTTGGTGTCATTGTTTACTTCTCCTTTGAATGGTATGAATTTGATAGGGTGTCACCACCCTCTCGAACTTTTTTATAAAAGAGCTAAAGAGCGTCTTCTCCCCGCTCACCGGTTCTGATCCTGACAACCTCATCAATCGTAGTTACGAAAATTTTACCGTCACCGATGCGTCCGGTTTTAGCAGTTTCAGCAATGGTATCTACAACTTTGGCGACAAGATCGTCTGCCACGATAATATCCATTTTGATCTTGGGAATAAAATCTACAACATATTCAGCGCCACGATAGAGTTCGGTATGACCTTTCTGTCGTCCAAAACCTTTAACTTCACTAACAGTAATCCCCTGAATGCCGATTTCGTTCAACGCCTCTTTGACTTCATCGAGCTTGAACGGTTTTATAATCGCTTCGACCTTGCGCATAACACTTGCCTCCTGTCACCAGATATATATTTCGACCGGGCATTGATCCCAACCGCCAACACCCACCTAAAAAGCAAAGACCTTGCCATGAGGGTAAAAAAATTTGAAAAATATATTATTCAATCATATCAGCTTGTTGCAGCTATCTTGAAAAACTATAAAAAGAAACTTGAACTTGCGTTCCCTGCAGTTGCATAAATAATAATCATCAAGAAACAAACGTTGCACATAAAACAGACAAAAACAGTCAGCTGATTCTCTGCAAAAAAGTAATGCTTTCACAATGGTGGGTCTGCGGGAACATATCAATCGTCTGGGTTGACACAATATCATACCCTCTCTGAATCAGAGGTCGCAGGTCACGTGCCAGGGTTTGGGGATCGCAGGACACATAAAGGATATCAGGAATTCCGGCTGCAATCAGGCGCTTTATCACAGAAGAGGCACCTGTGCGGGGCGGATCAAGAACAACCACGTCAAAACAGCCATTATCGACACCAGAACCATCCAGATCTTCAGCTGCTGCAGCGCTGAATGTCAGGTTAGTGATGGCGTTTTTACGGCTATTATGTTGTGCCATGCGGATTGACGCAGGCGACTCTTCAATGCCGACCAGATCTTTTACCCGGCGGGCCAGAGGAAAAGACAGATTTCCCATCCCGCAGTAAAGTTCCAATACCCTTAGCTCCTTATTCCAGGGGAAAGTAGCCATCAGAATATCAACTAGCACCTTATTCTGTTGCAGGTTGATCTGGGCAAAAGAACCTGCGCTGTAATTAAGGTGAATGGGAGGGGTATCGACATGAATCTCCAGTGTCCCGTCACCACAAATCATCTGGATATTCTTTTTTGAACCGGATTGAACCAGTACGTCGGCATGCAGACCGGACCGACGCAAGCAATCGATCAGGCCTGAATGTTGAGCGCCTGAATAGTGTACAACAGCTACACATTTGCCGGCATCGTCGACCGCCAGATCAATCTGGGGGATATTATCAGCAAAGACGGAGCCGTTGAACAGAGCCCTGAAGTTCTCCATCAACCGGTTCAGGCGTTGATCCATGATCGGACACAGGTCGACAGACACAACATAACGACTGCGCTGCCGATAAAAACCGGTGATAAAGCGACCGTCACGGTTCACGCATTTGATCTGGACACGGCTACGGTAGTGCCACTGTTGTGCAGAAGGAATGATTGGCTTGATAGCAGATGCGGCAACCTGACACTGATGGCTCAAGGTTTCAACAAACAGTTGATGCTTCCAATGGAGCTGATCAGCATAACTGAGGTGCTGCCACTGACAACCACCGCACTCGCCGGCGACTGGACAGACTGGAGTCTGACGACTGGGCCCGGGTTGGAGCACCTCAAGCAGTTCTGCTTCCAGATAGTTTTTTTTGGCACGCACGACCTTGACACGAACCAGATCGCCGACGCAGGTGTTCGGGATAAAAACAACACGTCCGTCAATGTGGGCCAAACCGGAACCGCCATTGACGAGGGTTTCTACAGTCAATGGCGGCAATATCTGAAGATCCGGCTTGGTTCGATGTTGTGCCAACGACAAATCTATGCCCGACTGGGAGAAAAATGATCAGCGCTAAATGTCAGGGTAGCCAGATAATCCGCGATCGTTTCGGCCCGACGAATCAATTCTACAGTTCCATCAGCTTTAAGCAGCAACTCCTGTGGGCGCAACCGGGCGTTGTACTGAAACCCCATCGAATGGCCATGGGCACCGGTATCGTGGATCGCCAGGATATCTCCTTCTTCGATGCGGGGAAATTGGCGCTGTATCGCAAACTTATCGTTGTTTTCGCACAAAGAACCAACAATATCGTAGAGTTGATCAGCCGGTTCGCTTTCTTTACCGATAACGTCGATATGATGATAGGCGTCATACATACCCGGACGCATGAGGGCAGACATGCAGGCGTCAACACCAATATAGTTGCGATAGATGTTTTTATGATTAATCGCCCTAGTCAACAGACAACCATGGGGACCGGTCATAAAGCGACCACTTTCCATGTACATTTTCGGGACATAACCGTGTCGCTTTTTAAAGGTGGCAAAAATGTCGCCAATTTCACTGGCCATAGCGGCAAGATCTAGAGGCTTTTGCTTAGGACGATAAGGAATACCAAAACCGCCGCCGATATTGACAAATTCAAAGGTAATATTGAGTTCACTGCTGACCATTTCAACGACATCAAGGACCATGCGCGCAGTTTCTACCATGTAGGTGTAATCCAGTTCGTTGGAGGCAACCATGGTATGCAGGCCAAAACGGCTGGCACCACGCTGTTTGGCCTGGCGATAAGCATCAACAATCTGCTCATAGCTGACCCCATATTTGGCTTCGACCGGGTTACCGATAATCACGTTACCTGATCGTCTCGGGCCCGGGTTATAACGGAAGCAGATCAGCTCGGGAAAGTCCTTGACCTTGTCGATCAGGGAAATATCATCCAGGTTTAAAATACTTCCACCATCAGCCTGAGCGGTTTCAAACTCTAATTGATTCGTGTTGTTCGAAGTGAACATAATGTCTTCACCGCGCGCACCAACCTGACGGCTTTGCAACACTTCAGCGATGGAACTGCAATCGAAACCAAAACCCATATCAGCCATTAATTCGAGGATGCGCGGATTGGGCAGAGCTTTGACAGCGTAATATTCGCGAAAACCGTCCAAATGAGAAAATGCCTGTTTGAGCTGCTCGCCGGTCTGGCGAATTCCGACCTCATCGTAAATATGAAACGGCGAACCATAGTGTTCTACCAACTGGTTGGCAATAGGATATAAACGTGATTTAAAATCTGCAGAAATAGGCATGATGACTCCTTTATCGTCAATATCTTGCAACTAAAAGTTTCTAAGGGTTTGTAAAGTGAGATTTATAATCTACTAAAATCATTTATATTCAACGATGTGTCAAGGGGTGAGTCACTGATTTTTCATAGATAGCCAAGGATTTGTAATCCCAGCAATACCAGATACGCCCCATAGCTCAACAACAGCACACTGCCAAACAAACGAGACAAACGATAGCGTCTGCGCCACGCAGCACCAAAAAGACAACAGGTCAGGACACCCATAATCAGACAGTCGCGGTAAAGAACCTCAGCGCCAATATCAAGAGGATGGATAACACCGGCAATGCCGACGACCGCAAGCGTATTAAATATATTGGAACCAATGATGTTGCCCAACACCAGATCATGAGCTTTTTTTCGTGCAGCAGCAACGGCTGCTGCCAATTCCGGCAAAGAGGTGCCTATCGCCACGATGGTCAGACCGATCATCAGATCACTGACGCCCAGTGCCGTGGCAATTTCAACCGCCCCCCACACCAGGATGCGCGAGCTTGCCACCAACAGAATTAACCCGACAACCAACCAGAAAATTGCCGGTTTTAATGGTAACAAGTCCTCTTTATTATGTTCTGACGCTGCCAGCAACTTTTCGGTGTTTTTGTGACGCAAGGCAATGACGACCCACCAGACAATGACCGCAGCAAAAGCCAACAGCAACAAGATGGCATTAAGGCGACTGATGGACAGATTCCAGAGCAGCACAACTGTTAACAAGGTAATTGCTGCCAGCACCGGCAATTCAGAACGAAGGATTTTTGCTGGTACGGGAATCGGGCTGATCAAGGCTGTAACGCCAAGAATCAAGGCAATATTGGAAATATTCGAGCCATAGGCATTCCCCAACGCCAAGCCGGGGTTGCCTTGGCTGGAGGCAATAGCGGAAATTAACATTTCAGGTGCTGAGGTACCGAAGCCAATGACCACCATGCCGACCAGCAACAACGGCATACCTGCATGCCGCGCGGTCGCGGCAGCACCGTCAACAAAACGATCGGCACTCCATACCAGCAATATTAAGCCACATATCAGAGCAACAACAGGCAGGATCAAGGCAGTTTATCTCCCCTGTTCTGACGGCAGCAAGCCAAGGAAAAAGCCAATCAGTGCGCCAAATAATGCCCCTGACCAGGGACTGACAAAGGCGCCTCAGGTACTACCGGCACACTGTCCTAAATAACCGAAGAACGCACCACCTGCACAGCCGCCGCCAACAAATATCAGCAATTTTATCAAGCGATTTTTCATGGATTTAATTACTGGTATCCTTTTTTGGCGTTAGGCCCCAATGGCAGTAGTGCTACAATCAGGATGGCGAAAGGTCCAAGCACCAGTCCCAACGCAAACCAGAGACGACAGTTGCGCCCCCGGCTTTTGGCTACAGCATAAGCCCCACAGGCCATGACAACCCATAAAACAAAAAATGGTAAACTGTTCACTCTAAAAACCTTTCCTATCAAATCTTCCTCTGGACGACGTTTAACAAACCAATCTTTTGCCAGCAGAAGGTACAGCAAATAAAAAAATCGGTAAAGGTAATCCCATTTTTTTTATATTGCCCCCACTTTGATTTTTTTTTGGAAGTTCGTTATAATCAAAGCACATCAGAAAGGAGGAATGCCTATCGAAGACGAGACACAGCAGTTGAGAAGGTTTTCTACCCCACCGGTGTTTTTAGACACCGGCAATTCCCGTGACAGGGATGATTCTGAAGTCAAAACACAGTAATCGTTGAAGGCCCGCTATCCATAGCGGGCCTTTCACTTTTTGATGGCGTCGCAAAAACTCACCAACTGCTGCGCCCGTTTATGAACAGTCGCGATTATTTCACCGCTTCGACGTACGTATGTACGCCTCATTGCTCAATATTCGCGCGCCTTGCATTTGGCGCTTTTTGCTTAGCCATCCACATTGATACTTTTTTGCGAAAGCATCACTTTTTGAACAGTTTATCCCTTTCCAGTCGGTAAAAAAGATCAACGCCCGATTCCTGTCCGAAGCTCGATTCCAGTTCCAACCTGGATGAAAGCCGATAGCGCATCTTGATCTCGTTACTATTATTGAAAAGCGAATAGCCAAGACTCACATAAAGATCGGGGGTAATATATTTACCAGTAGTGATAACGGCGTCGTTAGTATCACCATTGCCGGCGGTAAACTCAAGGACATCCAAACCAAGACGTCCTTTTAGCCGTTCCTGCAGAATAATGGATTCCCCTTGCGAAAGTAAGGCTCCGGTGGCAACCATCAACAGATCAGTGTCGCCGCCACTACTGTCGAGGGGACGACCGAGCACGACATAAGACAGCACATCCGCATCGGGCATAGCAGGTTCTGAATAGAGACTGACCTGTGGATCCTGGGGAGTCCCGGTCACTCGCACTCCGGCACGGACATCTCCGGCACGGCGTATTGCCAGAATATCGAGGGTGGGATATTGCAGTGGAACACCTGCAAAATACAGTTCACCACGTTCGACATCCAGGGAAACGCCATAGGTCGAAAAGCGCCCACGTTCCACAAACAATCGCCCTTGCGCAGCAATATCCTGCTGCGCATCGCTGTACAGGCGCAATGAGCCGGCAATCCGCGCCTGCAAACCAGAAACGTTGAGCAATACCTGATCTCCCAGGATGAGATTAACATCTATGTCGTGGCGAAGCGTTGCTGTTTGGGGTTCAGGGGTCTGGCGATCAACAATAACCAGATCCGGACTGTTATTAACTACCTGGGAACGGTTTTGATCCTCGATCATCACCTGCGGAAATCGTAAACTGCCGCGCACGCGCAGCGTATCGAAGTCACCATCAATCACCAGATCCGGGCTGACCTTTATCGCCAGATCGCTTAAATTGAGTAGCTGGAAGCCTTCGCCCGCTAAAGTAAAATGGTAACTGTCTGGCGTCCACCCCAGCAAATCAAGCATTCCCTGGCCGCTGATTGTGCCGCCGGCAGAGGTCATCTGCAGGGTTGATATATTGAGTTGTTGTCCATTAAATTGTGCCGCAGCCTGAATGTCGGCAATACGGACTCCGGCCGCAGGCACATATAGTTCCGCTTCTTGCAAGCCGAAAGTGCCGGCAAACAAAGGCTCACCGACGGTTCCGCTGATGGCGGCCGTCAGCTCAATTTCTCCTCTACTGTCATAAATATACTGAGGAAAGAACACCGTCAACAGCCCGCTTTCTCGCTGCAATACACTGACATCTGCGGCAATCGGGGTGTGATCCAAAGAATTGATCGGCACTTGCGCTGGAAGCTCGACTTCGATGTGGCTGTTGATGTGTCCCATATCATGAACCAGATTTGCCTGAGCACGCAGGGCCCTTTCCTGCCAGGACAGCTCTATCGTAGCGGTTTTAACATCAACCTCCATTTCTTGTTGATCGTCATACCAATACAGGGAGCCCGCGCTGATATCAGCTTTGTCATGGAGAGCAAAGACATTATCTGCGGACCACCAACCGTCCATATCGCAGGTAAATATTCCCTGAACAATGATATCTGCCGGCAACCAGGGCTGGATCAACTGCAAAGGAACCTGTCGACACGCTAATGCCGTGTTGACCTGGTCAGGAAAAGCTATGCCCGCCGGATCAGGAGAATGAAATTCAAGCAGCAGATTGGCCGCTGAGCCGATATCGACACGGATGTCACCGGCCAGACCATCCATTCCCCAATCCAGGGTTAAGAGGGTAGCGGTGTCCTGTAGATGCAGCTGCTGATAATGAAGATTGGCATTTAATTGCGCAGAAAGATGGATTTGAGTGTTGTCTGGTTGATGAAGCACAGACAAGGTTCCCCCTGAGACCCCCTGCAGCAAAGAGGGGTCAAGCCAATGACTAAAAAGATCCATTGGCAGTTCCGACCAATCAAAATCTACCTCAAGGGACTCTTCTGCTGGCAAAAACTCCCCTTGCAGGCGGATGGTTTGTTGTAATCCCCCGTCGAGCAATAGCTCAGAAACCCTGATCATTTTTGGACCAGCGTTAATCGAAACAGGATCATTGAGCCGCCATTGATTCTCTGATGTATTAATCGTCAGTTGTTGCAACAACGCCGACCACAAGGATTCTGACCAACTTGCCTGCAGGGTGGTATCTATCGTCATATTTTGCGCCTGGGCGCTGATGCCGATCTGATGGTTGATCAGTGTACCGCCAACCTTCAGATCAACCGCATCAACCAGCAATGGTTGGGTCTTGGAACCAAGTTGCCGTAATTGGGCAGCAGCAGAAAGGGTTTGATCAACATCAAGGTGTAAGTGGGAATCCAATGCAGCCAGCTGCCACTGATCATAGACGAGGTCTGTGCCGGCAAGTTGAAGCTCTGCTGCGCTGCCGGCTTTTCCATGGTTCACCCATCCTTGCGCCGTCAGGACGCCCGCAGCCGGCGGATAAAGATCGGCAAGCTGTTGCAGTGTCAAAGTAAAATTGATGTTGTTCTGCAAATCACCCTGCGCCTGCACTTGGGCGCTGTTACTGTGTAGATTCAGCTGATGAAGAATCAGATTATCATCCTTATAGTCAGCCACGATAAGCCCGGACAATGGATATTCGTAGAGGGTTGAATCGTAAAGCTCAAGATGGATATCAGCTTGTGGGGATTGCTCATCATGACGATATCTGGCCGAAAGATTGGCATTAAGCAGACTGTTGCTGTCCGGCAGAAAAGGCTCCAGGTGAAGATGCTCGACCTGTAACCGGGCGGCAACCTCCGGCGACTCCAGCCAGTCGAAGTTGAGGCTGCCGGTGATCTGTGCAGCCAGCCAGGTGGAATTGATCTGCTCAAGCTGTGCGCGTTGATGATCACCAGAAAAGTCAGCAGCCAAGGTCGTCATGATTAGTTCATCACCCCTGGTCATCAGGTCAAGCTGGCCATGATACTGCATCTGTGCATAGGTCAAGTCAATATTTCCATTCACGGCTAATGGCAGACCCGCTTCGTGACTCAAATCAAGATCGTGAAAAAAAACCCTGGCAGTCAGAACTGGTCCATCTTGATCAAACCGCAGTGTTCCAGTGGCCGCAACTGAACCCGATCGCTTGTCTTGGTGGAATAAAAGATCTTCAAAAGTCAGGTTGTTTTGACTTGTCGTCAGCTCCGCCTGAACAAATAAAGGCTCCAGGTCAGCGAGGTGCAGCTGAAGATGTATCTTTCCAGCGCTGGAGTCAGTGTTAAGATTGGCTAGCGAGCTATCGAGAACAATTTTTTTCAACGGTTGGTCGAGCCCTTTGTTTTTCACTGTTGCTGCCAGATCCAAAAGCGAATCTGCCATGTCGAGCGTTGCAGTCGCACTGATTGACAACCCTTCGATCGTCAGATTGAAATCGGTAATGGATAATCGTCTCTGTTGAAAATTGATAGCCGCCTTGAGTTCTTCTACGATCGTCAGCTTATCACCCTGCTTGATTGATATATTTTTCAAATCAAGCTGCTCAATATCAACCTGCAACAGATCAAGCATTGCCGGTAGTTGCGGGATCTGCAGGGCAAGATCGGGTTGCTGCCGAGAGGATTCTACTGTTGGCAGTACCAGGGAGACATCTTCAACCTTGATCAAGGTAAATGCTAAATGAAACGGATAAACTGAGGAGATCGTCAATTCCATTTTAATGTCGCCGGCCTTCAAGCCGGCGTCTGCCTGCTCGATCTCAAGGTCCGTCATGCTGATTCCACTAGCTAGAGAGCCATCAAGCCGGGACATGGTGATCTGTGCATCAAGCTGCCGGGATATGTACCCTAAGGCAAGGTCCGCTCCTGCAGAAGTGTAGAATAACCAGATGGTTGCACCAACAAGCAGACTGATGAGCAGACAAAAAACCGAGAAAGTGATGATTAAAGCTCTTACCATGCCAACCCCAGGCTAAAATGCAGACGATAATGGTTGTCTTTTTCCCCTAGTTGTCTGGCCAGATCAAGACGTATTGCACCAATCCGGGTAAAATAACGCAAACCGACCCCAGCCCCTTGCTTGAGTTGATAATCGTTGAATGAGTCAAAGGCATTACCAACATCATAAAAGATAGCGCCCCCCCATTTTTGTAGAAACCTTTTCTCCAGTTCGACACTGCCAACCAGAAGATGCTTGCCACCGATCACCTCGCCTTCCGCATTAACGGGTCCGAGGGAATTAAATTTAAATCCTCTGACGCTACGGTCACCACCGGCAAAATAGCGTAAAGAAACCGGCAGGGTGTTGAATTCATTGCGGTGCCAGGTCGTCCCCCCACGTAAACGGATAAAAACAAAAAGGCGCTGTGGCAAAGGAATCAAGGTTGCAGCATCAACCGAAAGCTGCAGTAATGATGTATCAGAAAGCCAGTTTTCATCGGCACCCTGCACTTCAAGCTGGACCTTGCTGCCACGCTCCGGGGTCAAAGGCTGATCCAGTTTTTGCCAGCCCAGGCGGAATCCCTGCAGAACTAATTGGGTACGTTTGTCATTGTCAGCAATGCGCGATCGTTCTGAGGTCATGCGTACAAACAACGACCCTTTATATCTGCGGCCAAAAGATCGCCGATATTCCGCTTCAGCAAAGACTTCACGGCGAGAATAGGTATCAACATCTTCCCGCTTGGTACCAATAGTTAACAACGTCAGACTATCAAGACGGCGACGATCAGGGATGATGTAGGTTGTCTCAAGCTGCTGATGCCATTGGGCAATAAGCATTTGACCAAAGAGCTCGTGAGCAGCGCCCCATAGGTTCAAGTGGCGATAATTAAGGGAGATCCTGCCTCCGGTATCAGTGCCGTAACCGATCCCCGGACGCAAAAGATGGCGCGGCAGTGGCAGCAATTCAATTTCCACCGGCACCATATTGTTTTCTGGGTTTTGCGGCAGAGCTTGAACTGACACAGAACGGAACAGATCAGCATCAGTCAGATTAACTTGGGTTTTTCCCAGCAGGCTATAAGAAAAAACGTCCCCCCGTCTGTAACTGAGAAAGCGTTTAAGGAAGCGCTCAGGATAACCGGCCCGGTCGACATAATGAGTTGCTCCGAAATGATACTGCTCACCGGTGGTAAATTCCAGGTCGATCTCGGCGCGCCGTTCTTGCAGATGAACTTCAATAATATGAACACTAAAGGTGGCATCCAGGTAACCAAGGGCAGCAGCTTTCTGACGCAGGCTGGCTTTACCCTCTTCGTAAAGATCCTGACGTAAAACATCATCAATCTGCAACGGGAACTGATTGGCTAAACTCAGCAGTTCGGGATGGTCTGACCCTGCTCCCGATATTTCTAAATTCAGCCGGCTAATCAGCAGCGGCGACCCGGCGTCGATATCAATAATCAAGCGAAAATAGTCACTGGCAGGTTGCTCCAGTCGGGTTGTTACAGTGCTGTAGAAATAACCGTAGGGTTCGATTAGTTCTTTAACTAATTGCGGTAGCCGGCGTTGATGAGAACCCAGGCGTTGACGGTTGAGACGCTCATCGCCGGCAGTCAGCATTGGCGCCGTCAAGGCATCCTTGACGATCGATTGAAGAAAGGGCTCGCTACTGCGCACATCATAATCCAGGCTCGCAGCACCGGCTATTGAAGAGGTGACGATAAAAAAAACCAGAAACAGATAAAAAAGACGCATCAGGTGTCGAAATCTCAGAACCGGAATCGTTGATAAATATGATTAAAATTCAGACTGAAGAATAAATGCAATTATAACATTAATTTGACCAGCTTGTTGGGTTTTGAAGAAAAGGCTTTGAGCGATGATTATACGTTGGCGAGGGTTATCTGAGTACCCCTGACAAGAGCAGGGTCAAGACAAAGACCAGTAACGATAAACCCAGGCCAAAAAACAGCGGAGGTATGCCGGTGATGGGGAAAAATCCCAGCACGACAACAGCAGTTGGCGCTAACATAATCGAAACAAAACCGGCCTGACGCCAGTTGACTTGGGGTAAAAATACAGCAAAAAGCAAAGGAAAACAGAGGGTGGCGCCGCGTAGTCCCATGGACAGAAAACTCCAATCCATGATGGCTGAGCCCAAGTTGCTGAGCAAAAGCAAAAAGGCAGCCCCGAGAACGGCCAGGGTGATCAATCGAAATATCAATAGTTCTGATGATATGTTCGGCAGCCAGTTCCGTAAGAGGTCAACCTTCAGGGTTGTAGCCACTCCCAGGGCAAGCCCGGCGGCAGTGCCAACTGCGGCAATTAACAGAGTAGCGAAGGCCAATCCGGCAAAACCTGAAGGCAGGTGGCGCATAATAAAGGTCGGCAGCGCTAAAGCACTTTGGATCTCGGGCATGGTCTGGCGCATAAACAAACCGACCAGGATGCCGAATAATCCCAAGGGGGGGATCAGCGCCGCACTGAGCAGGGCACCGTGCCGAGCTATCCTGCTGTTGTGGGCAGAAAAAATCGCCTGCAGGTAGGTCTGGGTCGAAATAACACCAACCAGCATCGACAATAGATCGGATACCCCCCCTTTAACCCCATAACCAAACAAGCTGAACCAGGGCCAGGCATGAAGACCGCTGGTCAAGCCACGCCAACCACCAGCCAGTTTAAGCGCAACAAGACCCGCCACCACCATCGTCAGGTAGATCAGCATCATTTTGATCATACCGGTCAAGCCGGCAGATTTCATGCCCCCGCCAAGAGTAAAAAATACCACCAGCAATACGGAGATTGCCGCACTAGTTACAATCGACAGGTCAAAAAGAACTGCCAGAACTGCACCGCAGGCCAGTAGCTGGGCAACAATCTGGATAAACATGCCGGCGGCGGTAAAAAGGCTGGCAGCGGTGCGTACCCGTTCACCGTGGTACCGAGCAATAAACTCAGGAATCGTCTGCACCTGACTCTGACGCAAAGGGATGGCAATAAACAATCCGAGGAACAAGCAGGCCAATCCGGCACCTAAAGTAAACCACCAGGCTGACAAACCATACATAAAGGCCAGTTGGGCGGTACCGATGGTAGAAGCCCCACCGACGAGGGTGCCGGTAATGGCTCCACACACATTAAGGCTCGATGCTTTACGTCCACTTAAGACAAAATCAGCACCGTTGGTCGCTTTGACCGTGCCACCCCAGGCCAGATAGAGAATTCCAGCCAGGGTTGCAAAAAAAGCCAGAAGAAAAGACAGATCCAGGGTCATTGGGCAACCGCAGCCTTAAAATTACTGGCGACAGACAGGTCAGACGGCAAAATATTTCGCCTGAGGATGATAAGCGACAATCGCAGAGGTCGTCATCTCCGGGACCATTTCATAGGATTCGGTCAAACTGACCCCGATCCGTTCAGGGTGCAGCAACTGAAATACCGATTGATGCGCTCCCAGATCCGGACAGGCCGGATAACCGAACCCGTAACGAGAACCTTGATACCCTTGAGCCACATAAGCCGTCATGTCGGTATTTCCGGCTTGAATCCCCATCTCGATGCGCATCTGTTCATGCCAGTATTCGGCGAGGGCATCGGTCAGTTCGACGCCCAACCCATGAAGCATCAGATAATCATGATAGCTGTCAGCAGCATAGAGTTCAGCAGTGACTCGTGCAAGTTTTTCGCCGATGGTCACGACAAAAAAGCCGGCCTTGTCTCCCCCTTCATCCTCAGTGTGATAAAAATCGGCAATACATAAACCGGCAGCGCTTTGTTGGCGCGGGAAGTCAAAAGGGTACTCCTTACCGTTATGCTGGACAATCAACTGGTTTTCACGGCTGCAACAATTGAAGTAACCATATGTGACCTGAGGCTCGAACCAGCCCTCACTTATGCCTTCGTTTTTAAGTCGTTCAAAAAGGGGTAATACCGTTTCTCGTTGCAGACGCTCATACTCTTGTTTAGCCATTTTTCCCCGCCGATAGCCCCAGCGGCCACGAAACAGAGCGGGTTGATTGAGATAATCGAAGAGTTTAACCGGGTCGATGTCGAGCACTTGTCGATCGCCGATAAAAGGAACCTGCGGACACTTCCACTGACGATCAATAACGGCAATTTGCGCGCCGGGGCGATTGGGAGTGACGGCAGTTTCGGACCAGCTTGTTGATACCAATTCCCCCGCTTCAAAGGCACGAATGGCTTTGAGGCCATCGAAAGCATCGGCGCAATAAACAACCGGGGCCTGAAATTGTGGCACGCAGTCCAATGCAACATATTTTCGGGTCAAAGCTGCGCCGCCAAGCAGCACCGGCATCTTCAGGTCGGCATCGCCGAACTGGGCCAGATTATCTTTCATCAACAATGCTGACTTGACTAACAGCCCCGAGAGGCCGATGACATCGACTTGATATTCTTTGGCTTTGGCGATGATTTCCTCGGCCGGCACCTTGATGCCGATATTGAAAACCTTGTAACCGTTATTGGTGAGAATGATATCAACCAGATTCTTGCCGATATCGTGGACATCGCCGGCAACGGTGGCAAGCAGCACTTTGACCTGCCCGTCCTGGTCGAGCTTTTCCATGTAAGGTTCGAGCAGGGCGACGCTGAGTTTCATGACCTCGGCAGACTGCAGAACAAAGGGTAGCAGCAAGTCGCCACGACCAAACAGATCGCCGACCTCGCGCATCGCCGGCACCAGCAGGCGGTTGACAATATCCAGGGGCTTCCAGCGGCCACGTAATTCGGCAAGCAGATCTTCGAGGTCATTCTTGTCACCTTTGAGAACTTTCTGACGCAATTGTTCTTCGAGGCGCAACTGCGGAGCGTCATCATCCTGATCGTTATCCGTGGTAGCTTGCTCGAAATAATCAATAAACGCCATCAATGCATTTGGATGACGATCGAACAACAGGTCAAAACATATCTCGCGGTCCTCTGTACTGATGGCTGAATAAGGCAGTACTTTGGCGGCATCAACGATGGCGGTATTGAGCCCAGCTTTGACGGCCTCATGCAGAAAAACGGAATTGAGCACCTTGCGCGCTGCCGGGCGCAGACCGAAACTGACATTACTGACCCCCAGGGTGAAACCGACACCCGGCAGTTCGCGGCGCACCAGTTTGATCGCGGCAAGGGTTTCAAGTGCGGAGCGGCGCATGGTTTCATCACCAGAGCCAACGGTAAAGGTCAGTAGATCAAACAACAGATCCTGCGGCCGCAGTCCGTGGATTGTTACCGCACGATGATAGATTTCTTTGGCGACTTCCAGCTTCCTGGCAGAGGTTAGAGCCATGCCTTCAAGATCGATCACCAGAGCAACCACCGCAGCCCCGTATTTTTTGGCCAGTTTGCAGATGCGGTCGAGACTGGTTCCGCCATCCTCAAGGTTAATGGAATTAATGATGGCGCGTCCCGGATACAGCGGCAAAACCTGCTCCAGGGTCTCGGCACTAGTGGAGTCAAACATCAGGGGCGCTTTGCAGGATCCGGCAAACAAGCGTGCCAGACGTGTCATGTCGGTCAACTCATCACGACCGGCATAGGCAACACACAGGTCAATCACCTGGGCTCCGCGGGCCTCTTGATCCAGAGCAACTTTCAGACAAGCGTTATCATCTTCAGCGATCAGCGCTTCTTTGAAAGCTTTGGAACCATTGGGATTACAACGCTCGCCAATTAACAGCGGCGGTATTTCCTGATGCAACTCGACGGCCTGATAAAGGCTGGCTACAGAAGCTTTCATTGAATCACCTCCCGCCGGGCCGGGGTAACGCCGTCAAGACGTGCCGCCAAGGCGGCGATATGCGCCGGGCTGGTGCCACAACAGCCGCCGACAATACTCACCCCCTGTTGGGTAACAAAGCGCCACATCTGTTCAGCAAAATCCTTGGGGGCTAAAGGATAATGGGTTTTACCATCGACAACCTCAGGCATTCCCTGATTGGGAATTACCGAAATCCGCCCAGGCCAATGTTGGCTAAGATAATGAACATGGGAAACCATGTCTTTGGGTCCAGTCGCACAATTCAGTCCCAAAGACAACAAAGGGAACGGTTCCAGGGTGGCAACAACGGCGGCAATGTCGCTACCGACCAGCATCGTACCCTGCTGTTCGATGGTCACCGAAGCCAGCACCGGTAGTTCCAGCCCAGCAGTTTCAAGCATTTCAAATGCGGCAATTAAAGCGGTTTTGGTCTGGAGCATGTCCTGACAGGTCTCAATCATCAGGCAATCAACACCGGCATCCAGCAGGGCGGAAATCTGCTCGATCGTTGCAGCTTTGAGGCTATCAACGTCGATATGCCCCAGTGACGGCAGCTTGGTTCCCGGCCCGACAGATCCGGCTACGAAGCGTCCTTCCCTGCCGGCGATGGCCTTTCTGGCAATCTCTACGGCCCGGGTGTTGATTTCACGCACTCTGTCCTGCAATCCATATTCGCCCAACACAATGCGCGATGCCCCAAAGGTGTTGGTTTCAAGCACCATGGCACCGGCATCAAGCATCTCACTATGGAGGCGCGCAATATGGGGGGGAGCGGTTAAATTGAGGAGTTCATTGCATCCTTCACAATCATTCCATTGCGCCGGCTGAATATCAAAAAGCTGAAGATTGGTTCCACAGGCGCCATCAAATATAAGCACAGGACATTCCGTCATTTTCATCAAAAAAATCCATAAAGAAAAGTGAAGTTAAAAAACATAGGACAAGAGTCAGAACAAGAGCCGACCTATCGGATCTGCAAAGCAAAATTGCGCCTATAGTAACCAGTGCCATTAGCCCTGTCCAGCATCAAGATTTATTCTCTTGACTTATATTGAACAAGATTTATTATTATAGCTTAACTATTTACAATAATGTACTGGTCTTCAGTTACTTGGAACGTCATAAGATTGGTGGATATACCATGCAAAAAACTTCACAACACACAAACATTATCAAGCTGATTGAGAATAGTTTCCAGTTGCCATCACCCCCTGCCATTGCCGTCAATATTCTGAATGCGGTTAGAAAAGACGATGAACCACTCACCGCCCTGGGCGATGTCATTGCCAAAGATCCGGCGTTAACTGCAAAAATGCTCAAGATTGCCAATTCCGGTATGTTCTACTCAAAAGGGAATATATCCAATATCCAGCGAGCCATGGTTGCTCTGGGAACCGATGTGATTAAAAATATCGCTCTTTCCTTTGTTATTACCTCGGACTACCGCGACAGTGGAAAATCCGGTTTTAATATGGATCGGTTCTGGCAACAATCAATCGTGGCTGCTGTGGCCGCAGAGCTTTTATCACGCCAACTGAATCAACAAACTGACAATATTTTTGTCACGGCCCTGCTTAACGACATCGGTATTCTGGTTATCTCCCAGGCAAAAGGCGATATATATAACCGCTTGATCAGGGAGGTTAACGATAATGACCATCTGGTCGAGGCAGAAAACAACCTGTATGGCTACAACCACGCTCAGGTCGGATATGCACTGCTGAAACATTGGAACCTGCCGGACGATATCTGTGAACCGATCCTTTATCATGTTGATCCGGATCGTGCGCCTGAAGAGCACAAAAAAACAGCTAAAGTCCTTTATTTTTCCGGTCTGCTGGCGTCCCTTTGTCGCGACTATGGTGCGACGACAACCGCACCGGTACTTCAGGAACAGCTTGAAAAAGATTACGGTCTTACAGATGAACAGAGCTACCGTCTGCTCGATGATGCAGCGACTAAAAGTAATGAAATCATCAAGCTGTTTGAGATTCAAGCAGAACAAATGGTGCCCTATTCAGTCCTTTTGCAACAGGCAAATGCTGAGTTGACACGCATCAATTTAAGCAAGGAACAGATGGTCCTTGAGCTCAATGTTGCCAGGGTAAAATCCGAACGAATGGCTCGCCAACTCTACGAGAGCAATGCACGTCTGCGTGAACTGGTATACCGCGATGGCCTCACCGGGCTTTATAACCATCGTTATTTTCATGAAACCCTGGACAAGGAGCTGTCGCGCGCAAGACGCTATCATTCATCACTCTCCTTGATCATCTTTGACATTGATCATTTCAAAAAAACCAATGATCGCTATGGTCATCCTGTGGGTGACATCATCTTGATGAATATTGCCAAGGCTGTTTGTTCTGCGGTACGCCCCTGTGACATTGTTGCCCGCTATGGGGGCGATGAATTTTCAATTATCCTTCCTGAGACCGGAGCTGAAGGGGCGCGGGTCTTTGCTTCACGGCTACGGCGGTGTGTTGAAGGAATTGCTACCAATCATCGAGATCAGGTAATATATGTCACCATGAGTGCCGGCCTGACCACGACCACTCCGGAAACCAATGAGATTACTAAGGACGAGTTGATTTTAGCAACGGATCAGGCATTGATGCTGTCGAAAAGTAGTGGCAGAAATCAGATATCGTCTTTGGATATGCGTCAAGTTGAAAGTTGATCATTTCTTTTTTTAACTACTTCTTTTTACACCCTTTGCCCGGAACCAACTGGATACACAAGCAATAACATGGTAAATTCTTGTTCGTTGTGATCACATCTCCACAATAACAGGGCTTCCATGTCTGAGTCAGTACCCGCAAAATACCAAGTTGAAACCACTGAAAACAACTTGTTGCTTCATCTGGTTGGCGACTGGTCTTACTCTACTGACCTCCCTGCCATCCCTCCCCTTTTAAGGCACATCAACAAGGATAAAGTCACGTCTGTTACCTTCCACGCTGAGCAACTTCAGGCCTGGAACAGCGGCCTGATGACCTTCCTGATCGAGCTAATCGATCATTGCGAACAGAACCATATCAAGGTCGACAAAACTCATCTGCCCCAGGGAGCCCAGCGCCTGTTGAATCTGGCGTATGCTGTTCCTGAACGCAAAGGCGCACGTCGCACGATGCTGGGGCAACCGGTTCTGACAAAAATCGGCAATGTAACGATCGAGATGCATCGATCATGGAACGATATGTTGACCTTTGTCGGAGATCTGTGTAAAGCAACAGGCAATCTTTTGCGCGGGCGGGCACGCTTACGCACCTCGGATCTGTTCTACCAGATCGAAGCAGCCGGCCCTTCCGCCCTGATGATTATCACCCTGATCAGCACCCTGGTCGGCATGATTCTGGCTTTTGTGGGCGCTGTGCAGTTGCGTCTTTTTGGTGCCGAAATTTTTATCGCCAACCTGGTCGGCCTCGGGATGGCGCGTGAGATGGGAGCAATTATGACCGCGATCATCATGGCCGGCCGCAGCGGATCGGCCTATGCTGCACAAATTGGCACCATGCAGGTTAATGAAGAAATCGATGCCCTGAAAACCATGGGGATTTCCCCACTTGAATTTCTCGTTTTGCCGCGCCTGTTGGCCCTCTGTATCACCATGCCGCTGTTATGTATCTATTCAATTTTTATGGGTATATTTGGTGGTGCCGTGGTCAGTGCCGGACTCTTTGACATCTCCTTTTATCAGTATTATCTCCAGATACAGGATTTTGTTGAATTAAAACATTTCATTATCGGGATTTTAAAAGCTGGTGTTTTTGGTGTGTTGGTGGCCACCGCCGGTTGTTTTCGTGGTTTACAATGTGGCCGCAGCGCCTCCTCAGTTGGTTTTGCGGCGACCAGCGCAGTCGTTACCTCCCTGGTACTGATTATCGTTGCCGATGCGATAATCACTGTTATCTGTCAGGTTCTGGGGGTTTAATGTCGCGGTCCACTCACCTTCAGGTAAAAAATCTGACCATGGCCTATGCTGATACTGTGATACAGCAGAACCTTGATTTTTGTGTTAAGCGCGGGGAAATATTTATTATTATGGGTGGCAGTGGTTGCGGCAAAAGCACTCTGTTGCGCCATCTGATTGGTCTGATGGCGCCGGCCACAGGTGACATCCTGATCGATGACATTAATATTTGGGATACTACCGCCGAAGTACGCGCAGGGAT